>JACXTT010005390.1_pt1 | contig 18580 bp, 16 predicted proteins | sample 9270951 | NCBI WGS metagenome assembly JACXTT01 (sample SAMN15532306, study PRJNA645909) | rock metagenome | isolation source: weathered quartz diorite | place: Puerto Rico | collected 2017-06-21 | reverse complement strand
CCACCGGGGCTCCGTGCGGCACGAGACACTCGCTCACGCCGTCCACGGCCCAGCGATCCTCGTCAATTCCTTTGTCCGCCAGCAGCGCTTCCACCACTGAGAGCGGAACGAAGCGCGCGCCTTTGTAGCGAACTTTGGTGGATTCGGCAGGCGGCCAGATACTGCGTGGAGGAACGATCAGCAGCCGGTCGCCGTGAAAGGGAAAAAACGAGCTAAATCGCACGGCCGGCGGTCCATCGCTGGTGGCGGTGGCTTTGAGCCAGTCTTCCATCAGCCCCAACTGCGAGATCGCCCAGCAGACAGCGGAGTAGACGGTGTCGCTGTGGCAGATGAGGTCCACGCGATCGCGCGCACCCGAGTCCGGGCCGAAACGCCAGGGACCGGCTGGACGGAATCGAACGGCGTAGCTGGTTGTGGAAACGGCGGGCGACATTGCTATTCGGCGAGTTTCGCAGCGAAGTCGGCGCTCGTCACGAGCGATTGCACTCCGGCCGGATCCGCGCCGGCCAGCAGCTCTTGTTCAGTCGCTCCGGTGGCGTAAAAGCCACGGCCGCGCCAGGTCAGCTTCAGGTTGGACAGGCCAACTCGTCCGCTGCCTCGCGATCCGCCGCCGCCCAAGCTGTCGTCTTCGAGCAACCGCAAACCTTCCACGAGCCTCGGGAGCAACTCGCGATCTTCCGGACACAGCACGTCCATGACGATGCGGAAATGGAATCGCGCGCCTGCCGGAACCCGCTCGAGCGTCCGAGGATTCGCTTGCGAGGTGATGCGATCGATCGCGTTCTCGCTTTTGACCTCGGTCAGTTCGTCGTCCATGTTTTCGCGCATCTGAGGCGTAATGCTCTCGGCGATCAATGGAGCATCATAAACGGTGAGCCGCGCGGGCGTCGCCACGCTGGTTTCGAGCGCCTCGCCGCCGACGCGCTCCATGCGTCCGGGATTCCGGCCGAAAAGAATGCAGATCTCGTCGTCGGGCCGGTCGCTCTGATGAATCCGAACCTCCTGTCCTTTGCGCTTGGACAGGTACACCAGCTCCGATGGCGAGGCCATGCCCGACGACTGCTCGAGCAGCGATCTCAGCTTGCCACGCAGAGAACTCCCTGGGATGTACGGCAGCCCGAAGGCGTCCTTGACCACCGGGTTATCCGCGCCGCCGATTTCGAGCGAGCCTTTTCCAGCTCCGATGTGGAGTCCGGTGCGGCAGTTGATGTCTCCTTCGAGGATCAGTTTTCCGATTAGCTTCAGTTCCGTTTGGGCTGTATGCGAGCTCATTTAAGACCGTTTCTCGATTCGCGTTTTTAGTTTCCAGTGCTGGGCTACTCGTTGTAAGCGACGATGGCTTCGAAAAGATCGCGGAAACGCTCGTAACCGCGTGCATCGTTCTTGCGCGTTACCTGCAGCAGCAGCCGCTCGAGCGAGTCAAGGCTGCGCAGAGAATGACGCGCGATGGTATAGGCCAGGCGCGCGCGAAGCATCACGAACTGCTGCTGGCGTTCGTTCTCCGGAGCTCGAACCGCGCGGCGTACTGCGTTGTAGAGGCGGCGCAGTTGGCTCCGGGTGCCCGAATCCATATCGCGCATTCGGCTCACCACGCTGTGCGCCTGATTGTCCAGGTACAACGGGTCGGAAATCAATTTTTCGAGGTCGATCTCGGGCGGGCCTTCGAAACGTCCACGATCGCCGCCGCGATCACCGCGGTCTCCGCGCCGCTCGTCACCCCGGCCGCCGCCTTCCCGGCCTCCATGGGGACCTCCTCGGCTGCCGCCTTCGCGACCGCCACCACTGCCGCGTCCTTCCCGGTTGCCTTCGCGACTCCGTGGTTCCTGCTGCTGTGGTTGCTGCGTCTCAGCCATCCCAACCTCATTCCTTGTCAATTGTCTTCCGGACCCTCAGTAAACAGCCTCGCCCATTCTAGCGCTACGCGCCCGGAGGGCCGCAACTTCAGATTGGTGGGATTTTTCCCCACCAGGTCGGCTATCAAACTGGCACGCGCCTTTTGAAAATCGCGGGCGCGCGAGCTACCCAGAATGCGGTATAGCCTGCGGTGAAAGCGCCAGGGCCTTTCGACTCGCTTGGCGCCCGGCGCCCGCTTCGTTTCACGATAAATGCCGCACAGTTCTCGAATGTATTGTGGGGCGATGTCGAACTGCTGCACCATCGCGGTTAATTCGTCCCTCAAGTCGGAGGCGTCCGATAGCTGCTTCCACTCGAGCGTCCGGCCGAGCAGGAAAAAGCAGTCCTTGTCGGCTGCTTTCGCGATACCCAGCTTGTCTCCAGCGCGTTCGTACACCGATCCCAGCGGCGTTTCAGTGTCGGGCGCCAAGGCCAGCGCCATGGTGATGGTTTTACCCTCCGGGCCCGGAAAATCTTTCAGGTGCTCTTCGGTAAATCGATGAAAAAGACGCTGCAATTCGCGGGCGAATCCAATTAATGCATCCCATGCGCCATAAACGGCGAAGTCATCTCCGCCGGTGTGCAGAAGGTTGACTCTTCTCCAAAATTCGGGAAGCGAGCACAGCACTTCCACTTCGCCGGCGAAGAACTGCTTGTAAAGCATGGAAAGCTGTACGTGTTCTTCGATTGTGGGCAGACGCCGGATTCGGATGGCAAAGCTGTCGACATCGCCGCGCAATACGCCCCACACCGGGCGGCCTTGAGCGCGCGCGGCGAGAACGGGGGCGGTCGCAGAGTCGCGGCCATCATCGGTGAGAGCGGTGTGGCGGGCAAGCGGAACAGAGTCCTGTGCGGAGCCTATGGTCCAGGTATGCTTCCCAGCTCCCGCGATGATCCGGGCGGGCGCATCCGGCGACCACCCGACCGACGTGGAGTCGCGCAGAGATCGTCCGAGTTCCTCGAAGTAGCCTGCATCCGCAGCAGCTATGTCATCCGAAGTCTGGGAGTGGGGAAAACCTGTCGAGGCTAGCGGCGTGTCCAGCTTATCGCGAAAGCCTTCATTCAGCCGCTTGCGGACCACGGTCCAGTCGCCCAGGTTCTCGGTGATCGCCCATTGCAGATCGAGGCGCGCCTGGCTCAACTTTCGAATGCCATTCCGGGCGGCGCTCAGGAACTGTTCAGCCTGCGGGCGGAATTCCTGGGGAAGTACGACCAGAAACTGCTCGCCTCCGCTTGATCCCAGGAGCATCTTGGACAGCCCAAGCTCGGCGATGAGCGCGCGCGGAAGCACCTCGCTCAGGAGATTTACCCAGCGGAGCCGGCCGGCGAAGAGAGGCTCTTCCGGATCGCCTGCCAGCAGAAATTCCTCGGTCTTCAAGATCTTGCCTTGCAATAGGATCTGTACGGACATGCGGAATCAGGGTGAAAGCTCAAATGTAGCACGGGGACGGCGTGGTTTGGTTCCGATTGCGTGGCACGATGCTAAAGTTTTAGGCCCTCTTCGCCGATCCAAAACTGTGGCGAATCCAGCCTCCCGCGACGAGTTCTGCCTGTACCTTTGGCGCTCGCTCGATACGCCCGGCACGCTGTACCTGGCCAGGAACATTGAACATGCTCAGGCCGTGTATGCAGGATTAGTGGCAGAAGGCTATATCGTCAAGGCGGTTCAAGTCGCGACGAATATCGAATACACGCTCTACGATGGAGAATTGCTCCCCGCTACCGTAGAAGTTGGCGGGAGCGATCTCGTGAAGGCCACCCAGGGACGCCGATAGCACTCCAAATCTCCTCGAAATCCATGGCCTGAAGTTAGAAGGAATTTGAACGGCCTTCTTCCTATCCTTGTCCTGTTGGTCGAAGTCCTGGTCTTTTATCACAAGGTCCTGTTTCAGACGGGACAGTTCTTCATTCCCTACGATTTCGAGAGTTATCATCTGCCGCTGGCCGAATTCATCGCCAGCAGCTTGCGTCGAGGAGAGTTGCCCTTGTGGGATCCGTTCCCCTATTGCGGCATGCCGTTCTATGCCGATCTCACCGCGCAAGTATTCTATCCGCCAACGCTCGCGGCCGTGCTGGTGAGCAACTGGATCGGGGGCGGAAATCTGCGGGACCTGATGGAGTGGCAACTGGTGTTGCATGTTTTCCTCGGAGGCGTGTTCACGTATTTTCTCTTGCGACGGATCGGAACGGATGTTACCGGTGCTTTGGTCGGCGCGACAATTTATCAACTGGGCGCATTCTTCGCGTCGCAGACCCAACATCTTGGCGCGATCGACGCAGCGGCGTGGCTGCCGTTCGCGTGGTGGGGCGTCGGTGAACTTGCGGAACGATTCACGTGGCGCTGGACCGCGCTATTAGCGATTGCCTTGTCGATGACGGTGCTGGCAGGATTTCCTGCCGTGACCGCTGTCATCTATGGTTCGTGCATTTTGCTGGCCGCGTTTTCTGTGCGTGGATTTGCACGCGTTGTATTGGCCGCAGCATGGTCATTGCTTCTCGCGGCCGTGCAGCTTATTCCAACGATGGAATTGACCCGGCTGAGCGTCGAGAAATACCGCAGTGACTGGCTGGGCAATGGCGGCGGACTGTCCCTTCAAAGCTTGGTTTCGCTCGTGATGCCGAATTATTACGGCGTGCTTCACTTCGATCCGGCCGCATGGCGATTGCCTTGGAATCCGACGTTCTTGTACTTATACTGCGGGATCCCCGCGCTAATTTTCGTGGCGACCGCGCTGCTCTTGCGTCCCAATCGTCGTGCCAGACAATTCGGAATTCTTACGATGGTCTGTGTCTTTTGGATGCTGGGCGCATCGACACCGGTGTTCCGCATCGTGTTCCGCCTGCTGCCGGAAATGCTGAAATCGTTCCTTTACCACCCATTGCCGCGCTTTTTTCTCGTGGATCGCGTGCGGCATGCGAATGATTTGCAAGGGGCGCTAGCGAGTTTGCGGACGCCCGGAATCGATTTGCGGCACGAGGCTGTGGTGGAAGTGGAAGCTGCTAGCAAAGGCTCGGGACTGGTACGAGTTCTGCATTATGATCCACACGAAGTATCGCTTGAAATAGAGGCCGCAAATGATTCATTTCTAGTGACATCGGAGGCGTACTATCCGGGTTGGCGCGCACGCGTGGATGAAGCCGACAAACCTCTGGTAGTGACCAACGTGGCGTTTCGGGGATTGCCAGTCCCGGCGGGGCGTCATCGCGTCACGATGCGCTTCGAGCCGGCGATTCTCCGCTGGTCAGCAGTGATTTCGGCGGCTGCGTGGCTGGCAATACTTCTGTGCTTCAGGCGAGCGCGCACCGGCGCTTAGATCAAGCAGCTAGATCCAGACCTTCTCGGCCGGTACGCCACGTTTGCACATATCGCACGAGCCAGCGTCCTTATAATACATGGCGTCCAGCTTGGCGAGGTAGAAGAAGGGCAGTGGGCTGAAGTTCACAGTCTTGGGCGTCGGTTGATAAATGATGACAGCCAGGCCGACAACTTGCGCGCCGGTCGATTCCACCAGTCGCTTCAACTCCGACAGGTTCTTACCTGATCGCAGGATGTCGTCCACGATCAGGACTTTCTCGCCGGGAGTCTGTTCCAGGTATTGGCGGAAATGCATTGGTCCGTTCTCTTCTTTGCGATCTGCCCAATAAACCTGGTGGGCCCGCAGAGCTTCGCACACGCCATAGGCCACCGGCAGCCCGCCGGTATCGGGGCACACGATGGACAACTCCGGAATCATGGCGCGTATCTCGGAATTGGCACGCAGCAACCGGCTCAGTCCGACGCTCAGCACTTTGGCGTGCTGGTAATAGCGCATGGCAAGTTGCACTTGCATGTATTCGGTGGCGTGCAGGCCATTGGGATATTCGAAGTGGCCGTCGCGGATGGCGCCCGTGCGACGCAACAGGTTGACCACTTCCTCTTGTGTTGGGACTAGATGCATATCGTTACTTTCATTTTAGGCGCCCGCCTCAGCTTGCCCCTTTGCCGGTCAGAACGCGTGGAATCGTGCGGAAAATAATCTTCCAATCCAAAGCCAGCGACCAGGTGTCGATGTACTGCATATCCATCTTCATCCAGGTATCGAAGTCGATCGAATCCCGCCCGGCGACGGCCCAGAGGCAGGTGAGGCCGGGGCGCATCCGTAGACGGCGCCGCTGCCATGTTTGATAAAGCTCAACTTCTTCCGGGACGGCCGGCCGCGGACCCACCAACGACATGTCACCCTTGAGAACATTCCATAACTGCGGCCACTCGTCGATCGAGAACTTGCGCAGAAACCAGCCGACGCGCGTGAGGCGCGGATCGTTGGGAATCTTGAAGGCGGTCGCTCTGCTGCTCAAGTGCATCACCGATGCCTTCATTTCCTCGGCGTTATCGCACATCGAACGAAATTTGTAGAAAGTGAACTGGCGCCCATTCAGACCGCAGCGGACTTGACGAAAGATGGCAGGCCCAGGTGATGTGATCCGAATCAGGAGCGCGATCGCGAGCATGAATGGCAGCAGCAGGACTAATGCGGCTGCGGCAAGCACGACGTCGGTGCCGCGCTTGAGCAGAAGGCGAATCTCATCGTGCGGAGCCGCTGAAAATGTCAGCAGAGGTGTTGTTCCGAGCCGGTCCAGATACACCTGGCTGTTAACGTGTGGGAAAAAGTCGACCACCACGCGCGTTCGAACACCTTCTTCATCGCACAGGAGGAAAACTTCTTCCATGCGGCTGAGCTCTCGACTGTCGACTGCGAAGATAATTTCGTCGATCACTTGCTGCCGCAACAACTCTGGCAACTGCGCGAGCGGATAGCGCCGGTAGGTCTGCGAGAGCTCGATTTGCCCGGGTTCGTTATCCAGGAATCCCATTAAGCGGATGCCATAATCGGACGAACGCTCCAGAGCTTCCCCCAAATTGCGCGCACTGTCACCCGAACCGACCACCATCACGAAGTGCGCCGTCCCGAACTCTCGCCGTACGGCGCCGATCGCGCGGGCGGCATTGATCCGGAACAGGCACAGCAGGATCCAGGCGTACACGGCGAACAAAGCCACAAACGAGCGGCTGAGGTCCAGCCGAAGCATGTACTCAGCCACTACCAGGGAGATCGCACCTAGGGCGCATTGCCGGAAGGTGTCGCGTAACACCAGGCGAGGATGCGCCGAGTCGAGCTTTTCATAGATGTTGAACCAATAACCGATGGCGATCCAGCACAGAATGGAGACTACCAAGAGCAGCGCGGCGACCGGAAGATCCAGATAAAACTGCTTTTCTAGATTGAGCCGGATGCGAGTCTGATAGGCCAGAATGAAGGCGAAGGATGTGAGGACAACATCGGTCAGACCGAAGATCGCCTTGACTTTACGATAATGCCGGCTGAACACCCCGGAAACAGCATAGCATGGGGCGTCGGGCGGCCATCCAGGCCTTGTGTTTTCGTTGAATCCTGGTAACGTAATGCTGAATCGTTATGTCCATGGAGACTTCTGACCTTCGTTATCCCGTTGGAAAATTCCGATTTCCCGAGTCCGTAACTCCGGACGAGCGGCGCAAGTTTATCGATGAGATCGCCCAGACGCCGGCTCGTTTGAGGGCGGCCGTAGCTGGACTCTCCGACGAACAACTGGAGACACCTTACAGGCCTGACGGCTGGACGGTGCGACAGGTGGTGCACCATGTTCCCGACAGTCATCTGAACAGTTACTGTCGCTTCAAGCTGGCATTGACCGAAGAGCAGCCGTCCATCAAAGGTTATGACGAGAACCTGTGGGCGCAGCTCGAAGATGGCCGCAGTGGTCCGGTGGAAGTTTCGCTGAGGTTGCTCGAATGCCTGCACTCGCGATGGGTGGCGTTGTTGCGATCGCTCGACGAGCCGCAATGGAAGCGCAGCTTCCGCCATTCCGATTTGGGCTTGATCCGCCTGGAGCAGAATGCGGCGCTTTACGCCTGGCATGGGCGCCATCACGTGGCGCACATTACCAAGCTCAGGGAGCGGATGGGCTGGAAGTAACGTTTCGCAGGGCATAGTAATCTTCGGCCTAGAATAGGTAACTATCATGGCCATTCGATTTTTCAGCATTCTGTCCTTGTTGTGCGCCGGCACACTGCAAGCGCAAACCAATCCGCTTTGGCACGAAGAGAAAATCAAGAACTACTTGCCGCACATGACCTGGCCCGACGTTCAGGACCTGCTGACGCGCAGCGATATGGTCATCATTCCTGTTCCGTCGCTCGAACAGCATGGGCCGCAGACGCCGATCGGTACGGATTATTTGAGTGGAGTGGAGCGCGCCAAGCTCATTGCGCAGAAAGCGGATGTGTTGGTGGCCCCGATTCTGTTGGCCGGCCTGTCGCCATATCACATGGAGTTTCCGGGAACGATTGCACTCTCGCCCGACACCGTGCAGCGGGTCTACTTCGAAGCCGCGCAGAGCCTGATCTATCATGGATTCCGCCGCATCATGTTCCTCAACAGTCACGCGGGTAATCAGTACATGACGGCTTACGTGGCTGATCGGGTCAATCAGGAAACGCCGGCCATCGCCGTGGAGCTCGGCGCCGCGGTAGGGCCTCTGATCACGCGCGAGACGTCCCGATCCACGCAATTCGATCGGCACGGCGGAGTGGGCGAGACGTCCGGCGCGCTTTATCTGTTCCCGACTCTGGTCAACATGTCGAAAGCAGGGAAGAATGATTTGACGCTACCGGATCATCTGAACAAAATGCTGCCGCAAGTGATCGCGGGGGATCGCGTGGCGACGCAGGTATTCCTGGCCGAGGGGCTCAAGCCCAAATCGACGGGCAAGCATACGTCTACGCGCGAGATGACCGTGACTGGATCATGGACCCAGCGCGACACTCGCGATGCTTCGGCCGCGATCGGACAGCGGGAGACCGAATCGTTCGTGAACGCCGCGGTCGCCTTCATCGAAAAATGGAAAACCTTGCGGCCCCTTGCGCCATTGGCTGAGCGCCAGGCGAGGTAGAACGCCCGCGACTCTGAGCTTGGCCAATCTTGACCGACGCCTTGAAGATGGCGCCCACGGGGATGATCCCGCCTAGTTTGTGCGCTGCTACCGCCGCGAGACCCATGGATGCGATACATCCGCACGAAGCACAATCCGGGTTGCCGCCGAATTGGCAGGGAACGATTTTGGTCTTCAAGTCGGCCGACAGGGTTTGAGTCGTCTGCGCAAAAACGCAGTCGCTGGGGCCCTGCGGGGGGCTGGCGAACTGACGAATCAATCTTTCTGGCATGTCCAGCTTAGGAAACTCCCTTCGCAAAGCAAACATATCCGCAATTGCCTGCGACCGTTCACCCGGCTGCAACATTTCCGGAAGGTGATCGCCTATTTGAGGCGTGAACAAGCTGAACCACACTCTTCGAATCTCGGTTTTGGGGGTCCAGAGTTGAAGAAACTCCCGCAAATACCCCGGTCGCTTCATCATCTGCCCGGTGATGGTGCAGTGGATGGTGATGCGCTGCCCCGCGATATTCTTGAGGATTCGATCATAGGTAGCGGGCGCGCGACGCAGATCGTGTTCCGGCTGCAAGCCGTCAATGGAGACTACGATATTGAGGTGATCAAGCGACGCCCAATCAGGCGCCATCGGCCGAAAAGCGCTGGTGACGATTTGCACGTGGATCCCACGCGCCAACAGCAACGGAACCAGCGCCTGGAGTTCGCGGTACCTGACCAGCGGATCGCCCCCCACGATGGAAAGATGCAGTGGTTTGAGGCGATCGACCAGTTCAAGAACACCGTCAATCAGGGCTTGTCCGTTGTGATCGTTCAAAAGACGCAACGGGGTAGCGCCACCCAGATGCGCGTCATCGTAGGCATAGCACCCGGGGCATCGTAGCGGGCACTCGCGGGTAATCTCGATCGATAGCGAGGGCCGCTCTCCTTTTAGAATCTTCCGCCACGCCTGAAGGATTTCTGAAGTTCTCACGCCTCAGAATATCAGCTTCAACCCAAACTGGATCTGGCGCGATGTCGTCACGGTGGTGGAGATGACTCCCCAATTGGGTGCAATGGTCGGTACTCCCGCGGCGTTGACGTTAGAAAACGCAGTCAAACCGCTCGGTACGTTGAAATTTGGATGGTTCGGCAGATTGAACATTTCGGCGCGAAATTCCAGCCTGCGCGCTTCGTCGATGGGAAACGCCTTCATGACCGACAAATCGAAATTCACGATTCCCGGTCCGATCAGGGTATTCCGGCCCAAGTTGCCGCGCGTATTCACGGCTTGCAGTTGGAAGGCATTGACGTCCCACCAGCGGGCCGGGTCACCCAGGATCGGATTGTTCGAATAGCCCGGTTTAATATCCGGGCGCTCATGCATGGCATAGTTGACGGTGTTGAGATTGCCGGAGCGATTGAATCCCAAGCGCACTTCAAAAGGATGGCCAGTCTGTACGGTTGTGATGCTGTTGAGCTGCCAGCCTTTCAGAAGCAGCGCGCCGACGCCCTTCATCGAATTGCCGAAGGGAAGCTCATAGGAAAAGTTTCCGACGAAGACGTGCTGCGCCCAGAAGGCGGAAAGTCCGCGATCGGCTTTGCGGTCGTAATAGTCAAACACGTAAGGGCTGCCATCGGTGTAGTCCTGCGAGTTCACGCCGCTGGCATCATCGATCGCTCTCGAGAAGGTGTAGGAAAGCTGCGCGCGCAGGCCGTGCGATAACTGCTTTTGCGCGCTCAGTTGTAGCGCATTGTAGAAGGACTGCGCGTCGCTGATCCGCTGCGTAATGCTGGCGAAGTTGGGATTCTGGCGACCGGCCGACGGCTGGAACACTTTGATGCCATTCACGACGGTGAACGGCGCCAGATTGGCATCTCCGATGCGCAACAGGTGAACGCCACGAGAGCCGGAATAACCCGCGCCCACCACCCAATCGCCTGGCAAAGATCGACGGACGTTCAGATTGAATTGAATCGCATAGGGGTTCTGCAAATCGAAGTTGGTGGTTTGCAACTGGTATTTCACTCGCACCGGATCGAATGTCGCAAGCAGGTTGGGGAACTGCGGACTCACCACGGAACTGCGTTGCGTGTACGGTGGATTCAAGCTGCCCGAGAAGAAGTAATATTTCGGCAGAATCTCGTCGTCGAAGATACCGAAGCCGGCGCGGATCGACGTCTTGCCGCTTCCAAACGGATCCCAGGCGACGCCGATTCGGGGCGCGACGTTTTTCAGCGACGGATTGGCGTACCAAGGGTCTCCAATGGTCATTGCCGAATCGGTAACGTTGCGCAGGTTCGAAACTTTCCCGTTTACTTCCGTAGGAACAGTGACGAATTCGTAGCGGAGGCCGAGGTTGACGGTAAGGTTCGGGCGCAGCCGGATGTCATCCTGTGCAAAGAAAGCGAACAAGCTCTGACGGTATCCACGCACCGGATCGATGTGGCCAGGAATCGCGAAATCGAACTGGCTGGGGATGCCTTGCAGGAAGTTTGACAGGCTGGTAAAGGTGAGCAATCCACCAAGCTGACTGGTAGTGTTCTGGTTGAACTGGATTCGCTGTATATCGAAGCCCATCTTTAGCCCGTGGATGCCGTGGTTCAGGAAGAGGGTGTCGCCAAACTGATAATTGTTCAAGCGATCGAGCCGCGGCAGACGATAGTCGCCGAAATCTTCTGTCGCTACGCCGGAGATCGTCAGGTAGCCAAGCGGTTCGCCGGGAAGCCAGGTGAGGTTGGACGGGATATCGATCGTGTGCTGATTGACCGATTCGTGATCGGAGCGGTTGAATCCCGCACGCAGTGTGTTTAGCAGTGCCGGGGAGAACACGTGCTGGTATTCGAGCGTCACGTACTGGTTGCGAGAACGCTCTTCCGTGTTGGTGACCGGGACCTTGACTGTGGGCGGCCGGTTCACGTTACCGTTGTCGAAGGTGTAGCGTCCGAACATCGAATCGTTTGACGAGAAGCGGTGATCGATACGGCCTTGCGCAAAATATTCGTCGGTAGGCTGCGGCGCGCTAAACAGATACTGTCCGACGCCGCCTCCCAAGTCCCGGCCGTTAGGCAGCGGAAATAAGGTATCGAGATAGGGCTGAATCGCTGGATTGACCTTGGTCTGCCCGGTCGGCAGTTGACCTTGCCGCGCGGCGAGTGTCGGCACCGAAGTAACGCCGGTAAGACCCAGGCGCTCAATCAGAGATTCGAAAGAACCGAAGAAAAACGTCTGATCCTTGCGGATCGGGCCGCCCATCACGGCGCCGAATTGGTTCCGTTTGAGCGGGGGTATGGGAACATTTCCCGGATCGAAGAAATTTTTAGCATCCAGATGCGAATTCCGCAGGAACTCGAAAGCCGATCCATGCAGTTGATTGGTGCCCGCGCGCGTGACGGCATTCACCACGCCTCCAGCCGAGCGTCCGAATTCCGCCGAGTAGGAGTTCGTCAGCACCTGAAACTCCAGCACCGCCTCCACGCCCAGAAGCACGCCGCCGACCGATCCAGGGGTCTTGTTGTAGACATCGTTGATATCAGTGCCATCCAGCAGGAAGCTGCTCTGCTCGGGCCGCGTCCCGTTCATTGAGATCTTCGGAGTGCGTCCGCCGACCGGATCGTTTCCGCCGGCAGTGACAGCATTCACCCCGGGCTGTAAGAGCGCAAGCTGCTGAAATGAGCGACCGTTGAGTGGAAGATCTCGCATTTGCTTTTCATCCACCAATCCGCTGACCGCGCCGGAAATCAAATTGACGCGCTCGGCATCGCCGATGACATTTATTTCCGATCCTGTGGTGCCGATTTCAAGATGAAGATCGACTACCGCATCCTGACCAATGGACAAGTGGATGCCCTTGCGGATCGTAGTCTGAAACCCAGCCGCGATAACACGCAACTCGTAATCGCCCGGCAAGAGCAGCGGCTCGCGCCAGTGCCCGCCCCCATCTGTGACAAGACTTCGGGCCGCGCCTGTATCGACACTGCGAATTTCGATCTGCGCGCCAGGGACGACCGCTCCGGAAGGATCGGTAACCGTACCTTGGAGACTGGCGCCAACCGTCTGAGCATGGGCGGCGCTCAGCGCCGCCAGACCGATCAACAGCATTCCAACGCTGATTCTCATACCTACCCCCTTGGTAACCCAAAAATAATGGCTGGGAACCCCTAACTCACTGGGGACATTATATTCCTGTCGCCAGCCGTTCGCATCGCCCCCCAAGTAGAAACTGGAAACGAGACACGCGAAACTAGTAGGAGATGATTCAGCTCTCTGGCGCAGGCAAGCGCTTCGGCCCCAAACTGCTTTTTGAAAACCTGAACTGGCTGATCACCCCCAAGGATCGCGCCGGCCTCGTGGGCGCCAATGGCAGCGGGAAGACCACGCTGCTCAAGATTCTGGCCGGTTTCGAATCACTCGACTACGGCGGCATCGGCATCACTCGCGGCATCAGCGCGGGCTACCTGCCGCAGGATGGTCTGTCACTTTCCGGAAGGACAGTCTTCGCCGAGTGCATGTCGGTCTTTGCAAAGCTCCATGAAATGGAACAGGAGATGGAGGACCTGACGCACAAAATGTCCGAGCTCGATCCCGCGGGCCCGGAATATGCGCAGGTCGCGGATCGGTTTCATCAGATTGATAGCGAGTTTCGCAATCGGGACGGCTATGCCATCGAAGCGCAGGTTGGAACCGTGCTGGCCGGTCTCGGCTTTCCCCATTCCGATTGGCAACGGCGTACGGAAGAATTCTCGGGCGGCTGGCAGATGCGTATTTCTCTGGCAAAACTGCTGCTGGAAAAACCGAATCTCCTGCTGCTCGACGAGCCGACCAATCACTTGGATCTGGAAGCACGCAACTGGCTGGAGCAATACCTGCACGATTATCCGTACGCTTATGTGCTGATCTCGCACGACCGTTATTTCTTGGATGTAACGGTGGATAAGATAGTCGAGATTTGGAATCGCGGCGTGCATTTCTACTCGGGCAACTACGAGAAATACCTGCAGCAGAAACAGGAGCGGACCGAGCAGCTCGAGGCGGCATATCGCAATCAACGCGAGCGCATAGAGCAACTCGAAGCGTTCATCAACCGCTTTCGCTATCAGGCTACGAAGGCGAAACAGGTCCAAAGCCGTATCAAGGAATTGGAGAAAATCGAGCGGATCGAGCTGCCCAACGAAGAGCGGACCATTCACTTCTCTTTTCCGCAACCCAAGCCGAGCGGACGCATCGTCGCCGAGTTCCAGAATGTCTCTAAGAGTTACGGCGAGAAATTTGTGTTTGGCGGCGTGAATTTCATCATTGAGCGAGGCGACCGAATCGCGTTGGTGGGCATCAATGGGGCGGGGAAGTCGACATTGATCAAGCTCCTCGCCGGTAATGAGCCGCTATCGTCTGGCGAGTACAGGCTCGGGCACAATGTTGATGTTGATTACTTCGCGCAGGATCAATACAAGGAACTCGACCCCAACGTCCGCATGCTCGACGATCTGCAAAGCATGGCGCAACGCTCAACCAATACCGAACTGCGTAATCTTCTAGGCTGTTTCCTGTTCTCTGAAGATGACGTCTTCAAGCGCATAGGCGTCCTGTCGGGTGGCGAACGCAATCGCTATGCGCTGGCTCGAATGTTGCTGCAACCTTCCAATTTCCTGCTGCTTGACGAGCCGACCAATCACTTGGATTTGCGCGCTAAGGACGTGCTGCTCGAATCACTGGAAAAATACACGGGTACCGTAGTCTTCGTCTCGCACGACCGCTACTTTATCGACAAGCTCGCGACACGGGTCTTCGAAATCGGCGCCGGTGAGGTGCAGATCTTCCCCGGCAACTATGAAGACTACATGTGGCGCAAGGAAGGCCGGCAGCTCGATCTGACTCTTCCGGATGGCCGCAACTCCTCCTCCCACATTCCACCTCCCACGCCTCATCTGCCCGCGGCGAAGCGGGTGAATCCGATTAAGCTCAAACAAATGCGGGAGCGTTGCCAGGATCTCGAGCAACAGATCGGCGATCTTGAAACTGAAATTGCCGGGTACGAGACGGAGCTCACCAACTTCGTCAGCGCCGAAGAGACCATCCGCGTTTCGAGCCTCCTCGAGAAGCGCCGCTCTGAGTTAGGTCAACGGCTGAAAGAATGGGAACAGGTATCGCAGGTCGTGGAATCGCACCAGGCATGAGCGACTTCCAGCAACAATTGGCGCAGCTCCGCCGCAAAATCGCGAGGATAGATCAGAAGTATGCGCGGCCTAAACCACAGACTGCGCCAGCGTCGCAGGTTCCACTTCCCGAGCCCCATTACCCCTTCATGGAAGTTCAAACGGAGCGCGGCCGTCACTACGAGACCGAAAAGCTCTATGAGCGCCATCGTCGGCACGGTAGCATCGGCATCGCCGATCTCGAGGACCTCCCGGCCGATCTATTGGATTCGATCTCGAACGGGCAGATCCGCGGAGTTGATCCGGTGAAATGGTGCTTTCTCGACACCGAGACCACCGGCTTAGCGGGAGGCTCGGGAACACGCGCGTTCCTGATTGGAGTCGGCCGCATCACTCCGCAAGGTTTTCGCATCCGCCAATTTTTCATGCGCGAATTCGGAGAAGAAGCCAGCCAGCTCAGCGCTCTCCAGGAGCATCTGAAGCAGTTCGACCTGCTGATTACATACAACGGGCGCACTTTCGACCAACCGCTCCTTGAGACGCGCTTCCGCATGGTCCGGCAGCGCTCACCCTTCAATTCACTCGAGCATTTCGACCTCTTGTTCGGCGCCCGCCGGCTCTGGAACCTGCGTTTCGACAGTTGCCGGCTTGTGGATCTCGAGAACCAAATCCTGGGCGTGGAACGGCAGGGCGACTTGCCGGGCGAGCTGATTCCGTATTTCTACTTCGAATATTTGCGGACCCACGAGATTTTCAGGCTGATGCCGATCTTCCATCACAACGCCGTCGACATCCTCACGCTGGCCTGCCTGACCGCGATAGTGCCGCTTGCTTTTCACCCGCCCGAGCAAGCGCGATTCTCTCATGGAGCCGAAATGGTGGGGCTAGCGCGATGGTGGCGCAAGGCAGAACAGCCGGAAAATGCTCTGTCATTGCTGCGTCTGGCTTTGGATCGCGATTTGCCCGATGAGCTGCTGTTTCGGACCATGTGGGATATCGCTGCACTCGAAAAGAAGCTGGGGCGTGAGCACGCGGCGCTGCCGATGTTGACTGATCTGACGGCGGTTCGGAATCCCTGGCGAACTGCCGCCTTCACCGAACTGGCCAAGTATTACGAGCATCGCGAGCGAGACTACGCCAAAGCGCTCGAGATGACGCGCAACGCTCTCGAACTCGACCCATGTGAGGCTCTCCGCCGCCGTGTCGCGCGCCTCGCAAAAAAGCGCTAAAAGTGGGGACAGTACACTCAAATACCGATTTTTCAGTCTCCCGCGACTCAGCCATCCGATTCATCGTCGCCCTCGGCTTCATCAGCCTTCTGGCCGACGTAACCTATGAGGGCGCGCGCAGCATCAACGGCCCTTTCCTCGGCACGCTGGGCGCGAGTGCGGCGATTGTAGGCATTGTTTCAGGCGCTGGCGAATTCGTGGGTTATGCTTTGCGGCTCGCTGGCGGAGTTGCCGTCGATCGCTCGCGGCGCTATTGGACCATTACGTTCATGGGCTACGCGATCAACCTCATTGCGGTCCCACTGATGGCGTGGTCGCATCATTGGGCGATCGCCGCCGTCCTGATTATTGCCGAGCGAGCTGGAAAAGGGATTCGCACTCCTGCGCGCGACGTGATGCTTTCGCAAGCTTCAATAGTCGTCGGACGAGGCTGGGGCTTCGGCCTGCACGAATTCATGGATCAGACCGGCGCGTTTCTGGGGCCCCTGCTGGTCGCACTGATTCTCAAGGAAACGCACCTCTACGCGCGCGCCTATGCTCTGCTGATCATTCCGGCAGGCCTCGCTCTGGTGACGCTGTTCAGGGCCATGAAACTTTACCCCGATCCATCGCGATTTGAAGCACTCTCGACGCCCGAAATCAATGCCGCCGGATTGCCCCGATCTTTCTGGATGTACGTCGCGGGCGCGGGCCTGATCGCCGCCGGATTCGTGGACCTGCCGCTGATCGCGTTTCATTTTCAGGCCGTGAATCTCACATCGCCTCCCCTGATCCCGGTGCTGTACGCGGTTGCGATGGGCGTGGAAGCATGCAGCGCACTGCTGTCGGGCAAGCTGTACGATCGCGTCGGCAGTCCGGTCCTTATCGCTGGCGTTCTGCTGTCAGCCGCGTCCAGCCCGCTGGTTTTCTTTGGATCATTCTACGTGGCAGCCGGTGGAATGGCGGCGTGGGGCGCGGGCATGGGCGCTTTGCAAGCGACGCTACGCGCCAGAATCGCGGACCTGGCCCCAACCCAGCGCCGTGGCGCCGCTTACGGAATCTTCAACACTGTCTACGGTATTCTATGGTTCGCCGGCAGCAGCGCGATTGGTATCCTTTACAGTTGGTCGCTTGGCGCCGCCGTCGCGTTCGCGATGGTCGCTCAAGCCGCCGCTATTCCTTTGCTGTTGATCGCCCGGAGAAAGCACGCTTGAAATACTTGCCGCTGTTGATCGCATTTCTGGTACTGGCCGGATGCGCGCAACCACCCAGACTCACCACGATCCTGGATATCCAGAAAAAATCGGACGAGCTGGTTCTCGTCAAGCTCCAAATAACAAATCTGGAGGATCGTCCCACGGTTCCGATCGCAGTCGAACTTACCGGCCAGACTCGCACAGCCAATCAGTGGAGCAAGCCCGAAATTCTGCTTCGTCCAGCGGCCTTTGTGCTGAATAGGAAAGAGCAGCGTGAGATTACCAAGCTGTGGCGAGTGTCTCCGGAGGCAGTTCGCACGACGCTGGTTGTGAAGGAGCAGGAGAATGGAAATTTGCTGAAAACCGAGAAAGCAGAGAAAACTTTCAGCGGATCGGCGGCGCCCGCGCCGTCTGCGCCTACATCACAGCGGTGAGTTCCTTCCAGCCCAGCCCCTGCGATTCGGCAACGCCCGGATACGTAATATATCCGCCGTATGTATTCACGCCTTCACGAATCGCGGGATTTTCCTCGCACGCCCGTTCCAGACCCTCGGCGCACAATTCCGCCAGATACGGATAGGTGGCGTTCGTCAGCGCGAATGTAGACGTATGCGGTACGGCGGCCGGCATGTTGGACACGCAATAATGCAGCACATCATCGACGAAATAGACTGGCTCGGTGTGGGTGGTCGCGTGTGACGTCTCGAAACAGCCGCCCTGATCGATTGCGACATCCACCATCACCGCGCCCTTCTTCATGCCCCGCAGCATATCGCGACGCACCAACCTCGGCGCCGACGCGCCTGGAATCAGAACAGCACCGACCACCAGATCGGCGCACTCCAATGTTTCGCGGATAGTGAAGCTGTTCGACGCGAGCGTCACCACTTGGCTGTTATATATATCATCGATTTCTCGCAAGCGCTCAAGATTCCGATCGATGATCGTCACATGCGCGCCCAGGCCCACCGCCATCTTCGCCGCGTTATGTCCCACCACACCGCCGCCCAGGATCAGAACATTGGCCGGTGCAACTCCGGGCACTCCGCCCAGCAGGATGCCACGCCCGCCGTTTGGCGCTTCGAGATATTGCGCTCCCCCCTGCCCCCCCCTTCTTCCCGCCACCCCCCCCAACCGCCGCCACCGCCGCAATTATCCCGTCGGTTCCCGCATTTTTTTCTATAC
>JACXTT010005389.1_pt1 | contig 18580 bp, 18 predicted proteins | sample 9270951 | NCBI WGS metagenome assembly JACXTT01 (sample SAMN15532306, study PRJNA645909) | rock metagenome | isolation source: weathered quartz diorite | place: Puerto Rico | collected 2017-06-21 | reverse complement strand
GGTCCAGCTTTCGATATTCTCGATGAGCACGACCCGACAGGCCGACAGGTTCCCACTACTTCGCCTCGCCGGAGAGCATCGCGGCCTGCTTCGCATCGAGGACGAACGCGAGGTGCGCTGCGACGATCTGCCAGCGGCCGTCGCGTTTCATCCACACGTTCGTCGTGCGGTAACGCCGGTGGACGTTGATGTTGGAGCCTTTGACTTTTACGACGAACCGATAATTCGTGATCGCTGTGTCACCATGCGTCTTGACTTTCATGTCTTCATTTTCTGCAGACGCTTCGAATTGTCGTCCACTCGCAAGTGCTTCCTTGCGCTCTGCGAGGCCACGTTTCGCTTCATCGATGATTGCGGTCTTGCTGCAGATCGGTTCACCTAGTACACCCGCCACCATCACATCGTCAGCATAAAATCTGTCGAGCGCGTCAAGGTCGAGCATCCGTTTTGCGTTTAGAAATTGTTCTTCGTTCTGCAAAATCTCCTGTTCGGTTGTCATGGCCATTTGTGAATCTCCTTTCTGGGAGCTCACCGTAACAGCCGCTGAGTAGAGGAGTCCCGAAGGTTTTGCTAAGATTCGCCGAATATCATGGCCAGCCGGGAGGTCTTTCGCTTCGGCGAGTTTACTTTGGATGTCGGAGAGCGCCGTCTGATGCGCGGGACCGAACCCGTACGGCTTTCGCCCAAAGCACACGATGTGCTTGCCGAGCTCGTTCGGCAACAAGGACGCCTGGTGACAAAAGATGAACTCCTGGAGCGCGTCTGGCCGGAGGCCTTCGTCGAGGAGGGAATCCTCACAGTACATATTTCGGCGCTGCGAAAAGCGCTTGGAAACGACAAGGGAGCCCAAGGATATATCGAGACTGTGTCCCGATTGGGATATCGCTTTATCGCTCGCGTTACCACCGATGCCGCCGCCGCCGGCAGAGCGCTCCTGCGAGCTGCGAGCCGGCCTCTTGAACTCTATGAACTCGTAGGGCGCGGACGTGCCCACCTCTTATCCGCATCGTATTTCGAATTGAACGATGCGGTGTCGTCCTTTCGCGCGGCAGTCGAAATCGATCCAACGTACGCGGCAGCGCATGCGGGTTTGGCATTGGCGAAGTGTGCTCAAGCCGACATGCGTGCGGCCCCGCACCTGGATGCATATGCGGAAGCAAAGGTCGCGGCGTTGCGGGCACTCGCGATGGATAGCGAGTCCGCGGATGCGCAGGTGGCACTCGGCACAGTCTTGTTCTTGAGCGAATGGGATTGGCCTGCAGCCGAGCGAAGCCTCCGAAGGGCGCTCGACATCAATCCCGATCATAGCGAGGCGCTTCTCCATTACGGCAGTTTGATGGAAGCGCTAGGCAAACTCGACGAAGGTCTCCGATTCAAGCAGCAGGCGCTCGCGCGCGAGCCGCGGTCTCCCCTCGTTCTGGTGCAAATCGCGTGGTCCCATTGGCATCAACGCAAGTATGACGACGCGATTGAATGGGCAAATAGGGCACTCGATATTGATCCGCGGCACTTGCTCGCCGGTGAATTCCTCGCTGGCGCTTACTGGAAGCAGGGAAATCTAGATGCTCTTCTTGCAGAAAACGTACGGCGCGCCGAAGTGTTTGGTTGTTCTGAAGAGGAAGTGTCGCGATTGAAGCGTTCATGTGCGGAAATGCAGAGCGTCTATGCTGCATCGGGCCAGAAGGGACTGACGGCCTACATGCTCGAACACATGCCGCAAGGGGAAGGCGGTGCGATCTTCGTGCAACGTGCGATTCTTTACGGTGCAGCGGGCCAGATGGATCCCGCATTCGACCAGCTGGATCGCGCGCTTGCAGTTCGCGATCCGGCACTCGTATACCTTGCTGTCGGGCCTCAGTGGGATAGCCTGCGTGGTGATCGGCGATTTGACGATCGACTGAAAGAAATGAACCTGCCGCGTGGAATCGGTGCTGGCGATGACAGTGACTGTTGCCAATGAACATTAGGCCCCATGATCGGTTTTCTACTGAAGTAACACTAACGCCGAATAGCGTCGCCGAATACGCACGTGCGGCCGGAGACACCAATCCGGTACACTTCGACGCTTCATTCGCTGTGCGTACGCGCTATGGCAGACTTATCGCGAGTGGCACACAAACGACTGCACTCCTGCTCGGCCTGACTGCCGCGCACTTTTCTAAAGACACGTCGATGGTTGGTCTCGAATATTGGGTGAGATTTCGCCGTCCGGTTTTTGCCGATGAAACAATCCGCTTGGAATGGCTAGTCGTCAAAGTCACACCGAATACCCGTCTCGGTGGGTATATTGTCGATTTGCGCGGCCGAATCTGTGGTCGGGACGGTCAGACTGCAGTGGGGGCCAAAGGTCGAATATTGGTAACGGACGCGCTTTAAAACTCATTGTTTGGGAAAATGCGTCGAGCAAATTCAACCGGGCATTAAGAATCCCATCTCAACAATTATGGAAACCGTGAATGAGCCAGAGGCTGTGCCCCTTCAGTTGCACCGAACAACGGGACGGTGGAAGCTCGGGCTCGCGATGGCATTGACGGCTGCAATTCTCTGGGGCGTACTGCCCATCGCCTTGGATGTGGTTCTGGAAAACCTCGATGTGTATACGCTGACGTGGTGTCGATTTGCATCCGCCTGCCTGATCCTTGGTGTGATCCTTCGCGCCACGAATCAGCTGCCGGGTTTGAAATCGTTCACACGCCCGGTATGGCTCTTGCTCGGCTGTGCTTTTGCCGGGCTCACGGGCAATTACGTGTTTTACATAAAGGCGCTTCAATACTCATCGCCAACTGTTGTGCAGACCGTCGGTCAACTCGGTCCGATGTTTCTTCTTTTCGGTGGGCTTATTATTTTCAAAGAGTATTTCTCGCGATTACAGTGGGTGGGGTTCGCCGTCTTGTCGGCAGGTCTTGTTCTATTCTTCAACAATCGCCTTCCCGAACTGAGTCACGTTTCAGCGGGCCTTGGACTCGGCGTAGCGTGGCTGCTCGCCGCTACACTGTTGTGGACAGCATATGGTTTGGCGCAAAAACGATTGCTTGTCTGGCTCGGCCCGCAACAGATTCTTTTTTTGATCTACATCGGTGCCGTGGTTGTTTTGTTTCCCTGGACTGCGATCGGCAATGTGCGTCATTTGAGTGGGCTGCAACTCACGATGCTGGTTTTCTGTTGCATCAATACACTGGCCGCATATGGCGCATTTGCTGAAGGCCTGAAGCACTGGGAAGTATCGCGATTCGGCGCGGTTTTATCGACGTCTCCGCTTTTTACGGTTCTGAGTATGTCGATTGTGGAGAGATTTCTTCCGAACATGATCACACCGGAACGTCTGAATATCGTTAGCTTGATGGGTACGTTCCTTGTCGTCGGCGGGTCCGCTGCCTGCGCGATCGCCCGTCGGGCTGAATGAAGGTGGGCCTTAAATACCAGGTCGGCTCGAATTAAGCGGCTTCACCAAATATGTCGCAAATGTGCCATAACCCTTCGCCTGCGGTGTTTGCCCCACGTATTCACAACGGAAGCCCGTCGCTTCGTCTGCCGCGGCGAGTGCGGCGAATGCTTCGCTGGCATACACTTCGCCCGGCGGCGTGATCGGCTCGATGCGTGCAGCGCGGCTGACGTGGGTGCCCACATAATTCGTACGCTCGACTACCGGATCCCGAGTCGCATATACAGGTCCTGCGTGCAGACCGATGCGTAGTGTCATCGTTGCGGGCAGACCCACTTGATGCAACTGCGCGCGCTGCGTCCATTCGCGCAGCTCGAGTGCGATGTTACCTGCAGTCTGGGCATCATCGAAGGCGAAGTACAGCCCGTCACCCCACGTGTTTTTGAATATAGGTTTGTTGCGACTCGATTTCATTACGTCTGCGATACCGCCGAGAAAATGTTTCACGAATACCGGGATCTGTTCTTCCTGCAGTTTGCTGAAACCAACAGCGTCAGCGAAAAGCAGGCCGCAGATCTGTGGACGGAATTCCGGCATCGCCACGTCACGCGGCGCCGGTGAAGGCTCTTCATCGGCCGATGCCGTTTCCTTCAGTTTGATCACGCGGTAAGGCAGACCGGCTCGTTCCCATTGCGCAACAGTGTCCGACGTTCCACCAATAGGACCGGTGCTGCGACCGTTCCACACCGCCAGACCAATGAGATCGGTACTCAGCCGTTGCGCCCGCAAACTGGCCAAGCCCCGGACATAACGGTTGCCATAGTTGAATGAAACCGGCCCGCCATACAACCGTTGGTTCGACGCTATTGTCACCTGCGATGCCAGCTTGAGCACGCGATCAAATCGGCTCCCCCAGGTTGATCCGGGAACGATGTCGACACTGTCGCGACGAAATTGATCTGCCGTGTACGGCAGCACGACGTTGATTTCTTTGCCTGCTTCAAGCAACGCTTCCAGGAAAAGAATGTCCGCGCCGCACGCTGCGGATGCGTATCCGAAGCCTACTTTCAATTCGTGGATGTTGCGTGTGATCTCCGCTTTGACCTGTTCCTCCATCGTCTGTGGAAACCGCGGAATGCGACGGCTTGGCGCATCGATCATGTGTCCTGTGCTGATTGCGACGAGCGGCAAAGCAAACACTGGAACGAAGGCGGACCAGTCGACCTGCAGATGATCCGCTATCAGCCGCGCATTTCTCCGGGAAGATGCAATGTCCGCATAACGGTCAGGACCACAGTCTTTCGCCTGCCAATACGCATCGATCGCTTCGCTGATATGGCCTTTGATTAAGAGTGCCTCACCAAGAGTTGCTTCCAACCAGAAACGCTCGCCTTGTCGTGGATTCTCACTCAGGTGGCTCAGACATTGTGAGCGGACATCATCGGCCAGTTGCTGCGCGGACTCCTGATCATCAATTAACAGCGACAGCGTTGCCGCATTTATTGCGGTCCAATATCCACGAGAAAGCTCGTAGGCCTTGTTGTACAAATCGCGCGCGGCTCGTAGCAGTCGATTGCGTTTGACGCCCGTTGCTTCAAGACCGAGGTCCTTCGATACTCTCGCAAAAATTCCGAGCGTCTCTTCATCCTTGTGTCCAAGCGAGGCCAATTCACGGACGACTGCATGCGCCTTTTGCGTGCTGCCCATACGAGCGAGCGAAAGCGCGAGGAACTGGGCAATCCGCAGATCGTTTGGAAAGGTGAGTCTACCTTGAGACGCAACATCATAAGCCAAGAGCGGTTCACCAATCGCAATCAGCCGTTGCGCTGCCGAGCGCCACAATTCAGGATGAGCCGCCCAGAGCGCTGCGTCACGTGCCGACCACAGTTGAAGCAGTTGCGGAAACTGAGCCTCTTCGATCTGCTGCACCAGGACCGATATTGGGCTGTCAATCATGGCTGGTAAAAGATTGCTTTGGGATCAACCGCCCTGTCGATTACTTTCAGTTCGAGTAGCTGTTGAGCGAGCCTTTGCCATCTTTCAAGAGTCATCGTGCCCAGGCCGCGCTGCTTCGTTTCTGCAGTCTCGATCATCGGTTTCTGGGCTTCCGCGCTCAGCATGAAGGTTTCGGCATCCATGGTCGGATTAAGCATCGCCATATATTGATTTGTTTTAGTGGGGTCCGACAGGTACGTGTCCCATCCCTCTCGTGTTGCGGCGATCATCGACTTCACGACTTCAGTGTGTGTTTTCAGATAAGTTTCGCTTGTAACCAAGACAGTCATGTATGGGTCATATCCGGAGTCGGCAATGAGAAAAGTCTGAGGATCAATTCCCGTCTTTTTTGCCGCCAAAGGTTCCGAAGTCACGAAGCATTGCATCGCATAATTTGGATCGGCGCGGTAAAGACTCAAGTCGCCGAACGGAGATGGCACGATTCTCAGCTTTTGAAACCCATACTTCTTTTCAAGAAAGCTTGCATAGGGCAGTCCGCGTTCTATCGCAAGGGTTCCCTGATGCGCGAACACATCACCCAGCGTCTTAAAACCTCGTGACGCGCGCGTCATGATTCCATGAGGATCCGTTTGATAGACAGCAAACAGCGCAACAACCGGATTTCCGACTGAACGGGCCCGCACAATTTCATCTCCGCCGGCGATCGCAAACTCCACATTGCCCGCTCCCACCATGTCCACGGTTGGCGCGCCAAGACCGCCAGCCCGTACAGTGATGTCGAGGTTGTGACGCGCGAAAATGCCTTCGCGTTGTGCGGCATAGAAGCCGCCAAACTGCGGTTCCTCCTTCCAGTTGAGCTGCAGTGTCGCCTGCCCCGTGCGGACGCCACCGGAATTGTCGCCGGGCGTCGCACATGCGGCCAGCAGCGCTGCGAAAATTGAAGGACCAACGACGCGTAACATCTATTTGCCTTCTTGTTCCGACGCGTGCCAGTGTCTGAGGGACACGCGGCTGGTAAAATTGATTAAGGCGAACAAAACAATTCCAAGCAACGAGGCTAAGAGTAAGCCGGCAAAAACTTTGTCGACGCGATTCTGTTGCCGCGAAACGATGATAGCGCCGCCGATGCCGCCGCTCGTGATGAATTCCCCAACGATCGCACCGATAACCGCAAGCCCCGCGGCGATGCGAAGGCCGGTGAAAATGTGAGGCAGCGCAAATGGCAGCCGAAGCTTGAACAGTTTCGCGGAAGGTTTGGCCTTGTAAAGTCGGAAGAGATCCTGCAAAGCCGGATCCGTGGACAATAAGCCCGTAAGCGTATTCGCAATCACAGGGAAGATTGAAACGATAAATGCCGATGCGACTACCGCGCGATCCCAACCTACCCAAATGGCCAGTAATGGCGCGACCGAAACGATCGGCACAGTCTGAAAAAACACGGCATATGGATAGAACGCCCGCTGCACCCATGGCGCCGTAGAGAGTCCAACTGCAATCGCAATCCCGATGACGATGCTCATGCCGAAGCCGATCAATGCGGCAACTGCCGTCTGCCGCGTTGCACTCCACAGATCCGAATCCCGGAAGATCGAGGCAATGACACTGGATGGCGCCGGAACCAGAAAAGAACGGACCCATTGTTCTCGAACGGCAATCTCGAAAAGGCCAGTCACAGCAAGCAAAGGAAGAACGGGAGGAAGCATGCTCCGCACGACGGCGCGCGCTCTCATTCGCTTCTCTCCTGCGCGCGCTCGAGCGCTTCATGCAAGATCCGCATTTGCCGGGCGAATTGTGTGTCCGTGCGGAGTGCGGCCGTTCGCCTGGCCGGCAGGTCGAGCGAATGATCGAGCTTGACGCGGCCGGGCCTGCGCGTCATTACGATCGCGCGTTGCGCCAGAAACGTCGCTTCCATTATTGAATGCGTTACAAAGATGACGGTCATACGCTGTTCGTGCCACAGTTCATGCAGTTGTTCGTCGAGTTCTTGACGTGTAATTTCGTCGAGGGCCGCAAAAGGCTCATCAAGCAGCAACAGCCGTGGTTCCGTGACCAGTGCCCTGGCAAGAGAGACGCGCATGCGCATGCCGCCGGAAAGGCCGGCCGGATAACGCAGGATCGCGTCGCCGAGACCGACCTGATTGAGCGCTCGCGAAGCCGCAGCAATGGCTTGCGCTTTGGCAACGCCCATCAGTTCCAGCGGCAACACGACATTATTCAAAGCGGTCCGCCACGGTAACAAGTGCGCATCTTGGAAAACATAGGATATGCGTGGAAATGTCATTCCCGCGCCATCAAGTACGATCGAACCCGCATCGGGCCTCTCGAGGCCGGCAATGATTCGTAGGAGCGTCGACTTGCCGCATCCGGATGGCCCAAGGATGGCAACGAACTCACCGTTGGAGATCTGGAAATCGATTCCGTCTACAGCCACAACCGGGCCGGGAAAAACTCGTCGAATTCCTTTTAAATCGATCGCCACACGCGGTTGCATCGTAGATTATTGTTGCTACGGTCGTGAGAAAAAAGTGCTAATTACGGTGCTATTGTACTGGGGCGGAATCGAGGCCCTATCGAGTTCACAGCTTGAACGGCTATTGATCGGTCTCGAAGATCTTTCTGCATGTTCCACCTTGTCCGGCAGATTCTGTGATGGTTACTTCCAATCCCCGAATGAGGTTTGCTTTTGGGTCGCGAATTTCCGCGGAAAAGAGCTCTAAGAAGAGCATGGCCAGGGGTTCGACTGCGATGTTGTCGACGGGCAACAGCGCGATTTCGTCTGATGGCACTACGTAGCGTTTGCCCGACAAAATGAATTCGATTTCTTTTGAGTCATGTCTGACAATCCTGAAATAAGGATTACCTGAAGCCAGCAGTAGCCTGTTGTCCCATTGCGAACATAAGCTCGCGACAATTTTCTTAACGATGCCAAGGTCGAAGAAAGACTCGAACTTCACGCTGGCAAGCTCGATCGACACGACTACTTGATAATTGTGCCCATGCAAGGGCTCTTTGGTACCGTCGGAAAATACCGTCATGTGAGCGGCGGAAAACTTATGTTGTTCCTTGCCGATCACCAGATGATGGGTGCTTGTTTCCTTGGCCATTCAGCCCTCCTGGTCCATCAAGATGTGCTGGCAGTTTTTCTCAAGATCGTGCCACTGCTGTTGTCGAGCGATTCTGCGTAAAACCAAACCTCATGGCTGTACTTTCGAGGATCCGCGGCAAGCTTCTTGGCAAACGTTGCGTCTGCGCTCGCGGCGCTGAGGAATGCGCGGGCCATGGGACGAATAATAACAGCCCTTCGCAAGGGCCTAGTGATTGCTGCAATTCATGCGATGACAAACCACGCTGCGAACGCCCAGCCTTGGACGAGTGCCGAAAAGAACGCAGCAGCGATTGGGCTGTGCGTGTTTCGGTGAACCACGCCGGCCGCCAGCCACAACGCAATCCAAAAAATCACGATCAGCGGGACGATCAGTACCAGAAAATCATTTTCGCGATTAAAGGTGAGAACCCCCGTGAGTATGAAGGCCAACAGAAGACCACGCGTGAGGAGCGCAATCGTGTCGGATTTCCAACGTGGTTGGATGCGCCGGATCGTCAGTTCGTCTGAAAGGAACAATGGAATGCCGAGAAGCATGATGATCGGGAATCGCCACCAACGGCCGCCGGACAGCGACATGTGGATGACCTGACTCGCGATGAGCAAGCCGGGAATTGCAATGACAAAGGCTGCGGCGATAACCACCGAAAAAAATCTGCGCGGACCTTTCTCTGTTTCTTTGTGGTTAATGACGGTAGGAACCGCAGAGACGCAGAGAGATAGGAGCACCAAACCGCCGATAAGGAGAAAGCCGACGAGGTAATCGGTGGCGAAAAGTCGTAGCCAACTCAGCGGACGCACGAACTTCAAAACGAACAGAGCTGAGCTGAAAGCGATCACGTAGACGATCAAGACTTTATTGATCGGAACCTCTATGCTCTGCGACTTCCTACCAGGGAGGAACGATACTCCGAACAAAACGGCAGCACCCAGCATCAGGACAATCCACAGAATCCGCGTACCCGTTCTTGTCCTGGGACCGTCTCCACCAAGCCACTCCACGATATGTCTAATGTGAACCGGATTGAAGATCGGCGCTGAATGCGCACCCCACGGCAGGAGCCACGATTCGACTTTAGACTCTCCGATGTCTGCGGCGATCGGGACGAAGCGTCGAATTCGAGGAATATCGATCTTCCCTGTGACGATCAGTACGCGATCGGCACGGATTTCGGCGATCGATAACGGGGGAGGTGATAATAACACCATCTTGCTGAAGTGCTCGTTAGCTGCGAGATCCAGCAACAAACCTGCGCCGAGGGAATGCCCCAGAACGATGGTTTTCTCTCCAAGGAAAACTTTCGCCCTACTGATTGCCTGCTCTGCGAGATCCGTTTGGAATCTCGCCGTAGAATCACCATGACCAGGAAGATCGATGTTATAAACTTCGAAGCCGCCATCGGCCAGCGCCGCCGAGATCAAGTGCATCGTTTCTTTACTTACATCGAGCCCGTGGACTACGAGGATTCGACCAGGGGGTGAGCTGGGACCAAAGTAATGAATGTAGGGAGTCGGCGGATCAATGGGCAAAACGCCCGATTCATATTTCGGTTCGAGGGCCGAAGACTGTATCCAAGCGAGCCCGAAAATGACTACGGCTAAAAGTTGAACGCCGAGGCGGGACACGACGCGATGCTATCATGGACGGACGGTATGGTCGCGTCTGCTCAAGCTGTCGCCAATCAAGTTCGTGCGCTTCAGGCAAGCGGCAAAAAGGTAGTCTTCACTAACGGCTGTTTTGACATTCTGCACCCCGGACATATCGATCTGCTGCGGCGAGCTCGCTTTTTGGGGGCCGCGTTGGTGGTTGCAATCAACAGCGATGCTTCGGTCACGAGGATGAAGGGCCCAGGCCGGCCCATCATTCCGGAGAACGAACGCGCAGAGGTGCTGGATGCAATGGAGATGGTGGACTTCGTCTGCACTTTCGATGAGGACACACCGCTCGAGACGATCCTGCGAATCCGTCCGGATTTTCTCGTGAAGGGTGCCGATTGGACGGCAAATATCGTCGGACAGACCGAAGTCGAATCGTGGGGTGGAAAAGTAGTGCCGCTTGCCCTGATTGAAGGGCACTCGACTACTGGAATTGTCGAGCGCGTCTTGGCCCGATATGGAAATTCTCGACAAACGAATTCATAAAATCCTCGGTCGGATTTCCGATGTAGCGGATTTCCGCCGTATTGCAGCCGATGTTCTACGCGGCGATACGGACGTCGTCGTATCCGGGCTTTCCGGGAGCGGCCGCGCACTATTCATTGCAGGTTTGGCGCAAGCCCTGCGTCGTCCGTTAATCGTCGTGACACCGCAGGATCGCGCGGTCGAAGCACTGGCAACCGACATCAATTACTTTCATGCGGAACTGAATACAAACGGAGCAAATCGTGTGTGTCCGTTTCCGGCCTGGGAGACCGATCCTTACGCCGGCCTCACGCCCCACGCCGATATTCAACAAGCCCGCGCTACGACGCTTTGGCGGCTTCGCAACAAGCAAGTGGATATTGTGGTTACATCAATCCGTTCGATGGCGACGCGCCTCGTTCAGCCCGCGCAATTCGATACGTACGGCCTTCATGTTGCCAGCGGCGAAGACCTCTCGCAGGAACTGCTCATCGAGCACCTGAAGAACTCGGGATATTTGCGGCAGGAGCCTGTCGGTGCTCCAGGTGAATTTTCCGTCCGAGGTGGAATCGTCGATGTGTTCTCGCCTCGGATGCGAAACCCGGTGCGGATTGAGTTTTTCGGCGACAGCGTCGATTCCATCCGCGAGTTCGATCTGGACGACCAGCGTTCTCGTGGTCCTGTCCAGTACATCGATCTGCTGCCGATGCAGGACGTCGTCATCAGCCGCGAAATGCTACGCGATTGGGGTGCGCGTGCGCGCCAACGATGGAGTGACGAAAGCTTTCAAAAGGATCTCAATGAGAAACTCGTCTTTGCCGATAACGGCGAGTTATTCCCCAGCGCGTCCTATCTGATGCCGATCGTGCAACCGATGGAATCGACGCTGCTCGACTATGCCGATCCTGGGGTGTTGGTTCTGGATGAACCTGAAGTTCTTCAGGAAGCCCATGAGAAATTCTTCAGTGCGCTCGATCAACGCTACGAACAAACGCAGAACGCCGGTGGCGTTGCGCTTCCACCGAATGATCTGTTCACTTCACCGCAAGATCTTGCAACGTTAGCTGCGCGCAACCGCCGTGTGCATCTCGAAGAACTCGGCGCGATGGGTGCAGCGTTCTTTGTCAAGGCTCAACCGATCGAAAAATTTCACGGACGCATCAAAGACATGGCAGATGCGGTACAGCAATCCCATGCCGCAGGGCGCGAGGTTGTGCTTCTCGGTAGCACTGTCGGCATGGCTGAACGACTGCGCGACATTCTGCACGAATACGGATTGCCGTTCCGGTGCGAATTCGGCGAGCAGCCGCTCAAATCGCCGGGTGACGCTAGCGTGCCCATTGTCGGTATCGGAAAGATCTCTTCCGGTATGCGATTGGCCGATGTCGGCCTGGAGATCTACGCCGAAACGGACATTTTCGACGAGTCCGAGCATCTAGCTCCGCAGCACCGGCGCCGGCAGAAGATTTCATCATTCCTGACCGACCTTCAGGACTTGAAGCCCGGCGACTATGTTGTTCACGTGGATCACGGTATCGGCACCTACAGTGGGCTGACACTCGTTCACGAGAAGGAATGCATGGTCCTGTTGTATCAGGGCGGCGATCGTTTATATGTTCCCCTCGAGCGCCTGGATCTCATTCAAAAATACTCGGCCACTGAGGGCGCCAAGCCGCAGCTCGACAAGCTTGGCGGCACCACCTGGATTGCACGGAAGACTCGCGCCAAGCGAGCCATTCGCGATATGGCCCAGGAGCTGCTGAAACTTTATGCGGAACGCAAAGTGGCGCAGGGTTACGCGTTTTCGCCCGACACCGAATGGCAGAAAGAATTCGAAGAAGCGTTTCAATACGAGGAGACGCCGGATCAGCTTACGTCGATCGCAGACATCAAACGCGATATGGAGTCGCCGTTGCCGATGGATCGGCTGGTTTGCGGCGACGTCGGATACGGTAAGACGGAAGTCGCCATGCGTGCGGCCTTCAAGGCAATCGGTGATGGAAAGCAAGTCGCCGTGCTCACGCCAACAACGGTTCTTTGTTACCAGCACTTCGAAACTTTCAAAGAACGCTTCGCGGCGTTTCCCGTCACGATTTCCATGCTCAGTCGTTTCGTCAATGCCAAGGAACAGAAAAAAATCGTAGCCGATGCCGAAGCCGGAAAAGTGGATGTTGTCATCGGAACGCATCGCCTGCTCTCAAAGGACATTAAATTTCACGATCTCGGATTGATGGTCATCGACGAAGAGCAGCGCTTTGGAGTGGCTCACAAAGAACGCCTCAAGCACATCAAGAAACAAGTGGACGTTCTTACAATGACCGCTACGCCGATTCCGCGCACCCTGAATATGGCCCTTAGCGGATTGCGGGACATGTCTGTGATCGAAACTCCGCCGCGCGATCGTCTCGCAATTCAGACGATTGTCGTTAAGTTCAAGCCGGCGGTGATCGAGAACGCGATCAATTTTGAGCTCGATCGGGGCGGACAAGTATACGTGGTCCACAATCGTGTCGAATCGATTTACTCGCTCGCCAACTTCATGCAAAAGATCTGTCCGAAGGCACGTGTGGGTGTTGCTCACGGCCAAATGGGCGAGAAGGAACTCGAACAGGTGATGACTCGATTTATGCATCACCAGTTCGATGTCTTGGTTGCAACGACGATCATCGAAAATGGTTTGGATATTCCGCTGGCTAATACGCTGATCGTCAATCGTGCGGATCGCTATGGTCTGTCGCAGCTCTATCAATTGCGCGGACGTGTCGGCCGGTCCAATCGCCGTGCTTACGCTTACCTGCTGATCCCGTCTGATGAGACTTTGACCCAAATAGCACGGCGCCGACTTGCCGCAATCCGCGAGTTTAGCGAGTTGGGCGCGGGATTTCGCATAGCGGCCCTGGACCTTGAGCTTCGTGGCGCGGGGAACTTGCTTGGCGGGCAGCAGCACGGACACATCGAGGCGATTGGATTCGATTTGTATTGCCAACTATTGGAAAGGACGATCGAAGAACTCCGAACGGGGGAGGTGTTGCCCGATGTCGAAACCACAATTAACCTCAGAGTCGATTTGAAAATTCCAGCCGATTTCATCGATGAAGAAATCCCGAGGCTGCGCATTTATAAGCAGATTGCTTCGACCCGCAGCGAAGCGGAAGTTGATAGCATGTACCGTGACCTTGAAGATCGGTTCGGTGAGTTGCCTTTGCCGGTCCGGAACCTGCTGGAATATGCGCGGTTACGTACTCTAGGCCGGGCCCGCGGCGTGACTGCGATCGAAAGAACGGCGCACGGAATCGATATCAAATTCCACGAAACAGCTCGCATCGATCCGGAGCGAATCGTCGAGTTGGTCGGGTCGGGCAATGGCGTCACGTTCGCTCCCCCCGCAACGCTCCGATTGCAGCCGCCGACTCGTCTGGCCGACCTCTTTCACAGCATTGAGACGGTCCTTCGAGAGGTCGCATGATAAAATTCGTGGGCAGGAGTTATCGCATGTTTCACAAGAACGGCAGGGTCTTCTTGGCTGCCATGGTCCTCTTAACCACTTTTCTAACCGGCACCTCATTGGCCCAGACGAAAACCATCGAAGAAATCGTTGCCTGGGTTAATAACGACGTCATTTTGAAATCGGAGTACGAATCACGGAAGGCCGCGATTCGCGAAGACTTAGCAGCGCCGCAACCTCGTGGGCGTGGTTTACAGGGCGCGCAATTGGACCAGGCTTTCAACGAACAGTCCAAGCTTGTGTTGCGACAGCTTATCGATGAAGCCTTGATCCTCCAGCAGGCGAAAGAGATGGGTTTAAGTGCTGAAACCGAGATCATCAAGACGAAGGATCGCCTCCGGCAGGAACAAAAGCTGGATTCACTCGAGGCGTTAGACAAACAAATTGTGGCGCAGGGCTACAGTCTGGATGAGTTCAACCAGAATATAAGAGTTCAGTACCTGACTTCGCAAGTCATGCAGCGCGAAGTTTATCCACGCGTGACGGTTACGATGGAGGAAGTCCGGAAGTATTACGATGCTCACATCAAGGACTTCGATCGCCCCGCCGGTATCCGCGTTCGCGAAATTACGATCCTTACAGAGAATCGAGGACCCGAACAGATTGAAAATCAACGGAAGAAAGCCGAGGAAGCCCTCGCTGCAGTGAAGAAAGGTGATGATTTTGCCGAGACTGCCGCGAAGTATTCGGAATCCGACAGCGCACAACTCGGAGGCGATCTGGGCTTTTACGCCAAGGGTGAATTGAATCCTTCCTTGGAGGCTATCACCAACAAACTGGAGAAGGGTCAGGTTAGCGACATTATTCCCGTCCAGGGCGGATTTATGATCATCAAGCTTGATGACAAACACACCGGCGGCATTCTTCCATTCGAACTCGCCCAGAAAGAAATCTTCGACATCATTTGGCAACAGGCCGTTCCCCCGAAGATGCGGGAGTTCCTCACCAAATTGCGCACCGATGGCTTCGTTAGAACCGCTGAAGGCTACGTTGACGCCGGTGCCGCCGAAAAGACCGATAAGACCGTCGCCAAAGACTAATTCTGGGACGGTTGCGGAATTCCGGGACGGTTGCGTCGTTTCCCTAATTCGTAACCCCAGAATTAGAGAAACGACGCAACCGTCCCGGAATTTCCCAAGTGGACCCAATGCGTCTGGACCTCTTTCTAAAGTGGAGTCGAGTGATCCTGCGCCGCACGCTAGCTAAAGACACGTGTGACGCCGGTCGAGTGACGGTGAACGGACAGGAAGCAAGGGCGGGGCGTGAAATCCATGTCGGCGATACGATTTCGGTGCGGCTGCCTCGGCGCCAACTTACTTTTCGGGTTCGTTCGATTCCGTCGCACGCTCCGAGCAAAGAAGGTGCGCGTGAAATGATCGAACTTCTCGGAACAGAGTGATGCTCACTCCACTGGAATTGGACATCATGAAGGCCGTCTGGCGTCGGCCGCCAATTACAGTGCGGGACGTTCAGGAGGCGATTCGTCCTGTCCGGCAACTTGCGTATACAACCGTGATGACCATCATGGACCGTCTTTATCACAAGGGGTTCTTGAATCGAACTCTGCGGTCGCGAACGCATTACTACGAGCCCGCCATTGATTACTCGGCAGTGCGGGACGACGCCGTGGAGACCTTGATCAAGAGTTTCTTTGGGTCTAAAGAGAAGCTGAAGGAATTTCTCGAAGGACAGCAGACGGATTTCTTGCCTAAGGCTCTCTCCGAACCGGCACCACCTCCGCGACTTGATGAAACCTTGCTCTGAAGAGAACGCGGCTAAAGCCCGAGACTACATGAGCCATCGCGGGCCTTAGCCCTCATTCCCCTTTTTGAACAACAAGTCGTATAGCTGATTGCGCGTCATTCCCAGCTTCTTCAAAACTTCTTCGCGCGTGGCCGGTTCGGTCTCTCGCACTTCGGTTGCGCCGCTGACGACGACCACAAATTCTCCCAAAGCCTTCACGCGTGGCCTCACGTTTGACAGTTTTCCAAACAAGAACTCCTCGTGGATCTTCGTCAGCTCCCTTGCGATGCAAACTTCGCGGTCTCCCAGCACGTCCTGCATTTCTTCGAGAGTCGTAAGAATGCGGTGAGGCGCTTCGTAGAAGATCAATGTGCAGGTGACATTTGCAACCGCAACGAGTTTCTCTCGGCGTGCGGAGCTCTTTGGGGGCAAGAATCCCACGAAAAGGAATTCATCCGACGGCAGGCCCGACGCGGCAAGCGCTGCAATTGCTGCGTTTGGGCCGGGAATAGCAACAATTTGAATTCCACGCTGTCTACACAGCCGGACGAGCCGATAGCCAGGATCCGCGATGGCCGGTGTTCCGGCGTCCGATACGAGGGCCATCGTCATACCACCGGCAAGCTTCGATGCAAGTTCTTCCGCTTTCTTCTCCTCATTGAACTCGTGATAGCTCGTCATCGGTTTCTGAATACCAAAATGATTGAGGAGTTTTACCGTCTGTCGCGTGTCTTCACAGGCAATAACCTCGACGTCCCGCAGAGTTTGCAAGGCGCGGTTGCTGATGTCCTGAAGATTTCCTATCGGGGTTGCCACGACGAAGAGCGTTCCCATTTCAAATTAGTGGTTGACAGGAAATGTTGCGCGACTAAAATTATTTGTTCTGGCCGTGAGCCAAACGAGATGCTTATGCGACGAGCTTTCCAACTAAAGTCCAATCAAATTCGCCGCTGTTCATTTTGCAACAGCCCCGCAAATTATTCTTATTCTTCCTGATTTTTAGAGTCCTTCCATTGTAGTAAAAAAGGCCCCGGTTCGATACGGACCGGGGCCTTCATCTCTTAGAGCTTCAGAGATCGAAGATACTGGCGGAAGTCGGTGCCGAGGTCCTCTCGGCGCAGAGCGAATTCAACGGTGGCTTTAAGAAAGCCCAGTTTGTCCCCGGCGTCGTAACGCGTGCCGTCAAACATATAGGCATAAACGGGCTGCTGCTCGAGCAGCATACGGATGCCGTCTGTAAGCTGAATTTCGCCTCCGCTTCCGGTCCGTGTTTTCTCAAGGATGTTGAAAATCTCGGGCGTCAAAATATATCGGCCGATAATGGCGAGGTTGGATGGCGCTTCGCTCGCGGGAGGTTTTTCTACGACATCCTGGACGCGGTAAACACGGCCATTAAAGCCCTCCACCGGTACGCCTCGAATCACGCCGTAGTGATGGATTTCGTCATGCGGAACTTCGCACGTTGCGATGATCGACGCTTGCAGCTTTTCGAAGAGATCGATCATCTGCTTCATGCACGGCACGGGTGAATCGATGATGTCATCGCCGAGCATGACGGCGAATGCTTCGTTGCCGATGGCATCGCGCGCTACCAGGACGGCGTGGCCGAGACCGAGTGCTTCCTTTTGCCGCACGTAGGAAACATTGATCATATTTGAGATTTCCCTCACTTCGTTGAGCTGATCCGTCTTGCCGCGGGCTTCGAGCACATCCTCGAGTTCGTATGAAACGTCGAAATGGTCTTCAATCGCGTTCTTGCCTCGCCCGGTCACGATCGTGACGTTACGAATGCCGGCACCGACGGCTTCTTCGATGACATATTGGATCAGCGGCTTATCGACGAGAGGCAACATTTCTTTGGGTTGAGCTTTGGTGGCGGGAAGGAATCGGGTTCCCAATCCGGCGGCTGGAAAAACCGCCTTGGCGATACGCATCTTTATTCGATTCTCCTTTTGCGCCTACTGGATCATGGTTCCGAAGCGGAACCATCGCGTCCGATCGAAGAAATGCATGGCGACCAGCAGATAATCGTCCACCATTTCCCGCAGCGTTTTGTCCACCGGCGTATAGGGTTCAGGATTTTCGTAGGACCAGTAAACGAACAACGGTTTGCCGATGACTTCATCCCAACGCACAAAACCCCAATAACGGCTGTCGTTGCTGTTGTCGCGATTGTCGCCCATAACGAAATAATTATCCGGAGGCACCACGGTGGGTCCGTAATTATCTCGAACCTTCAATTCTTCCGGAGTCCATGGATCGGAACTGTAGGTCGTAGAGTCGACGTGGATCTTATACGGCTCATCGAGCTTCCTGCCATTGATATAGACCGCTTTGTTCCGAACTTCGACAGTCTCTCCCGGCAGGCCGATCACACGCTTCACGAACGGAATGCTTCCATCGGTCGGAGACTTGAAAGCAATGATATCCAATCTTTGTATCGACCGATGAGGCAGGTATGGACGAATGGCAACTGGATAATTCGCGGGAAACGAAATCTTATCGAGAAAGAAATGATCGCCGACAAGAATCGTCGGCTTCATCGATTCGGTCGGGACCTGTGTGGCCTGCGCGATGTAGCTCGTGAAAACCAAAACAAAAATGACTGTGAATGCGAGGCTCTCAATCCACTCTCGAAAAGCGCCCATGGGTCCTGCCGGCACCGTATTGAATACCGTCAATTCTTCCAGCAAGCCTTCAGGCCGTACTAAAGTAATGAGGTACTCGACAAATATGTGCGAACTCTAGGTTGCCGCCAACCGGCGACTGC
>JACXTT010005388.1_pt1 | contig 18581 bp, 16 predicted proteins | sample 9270951 | NCBI WGS metagenome assembly JACXTT01 (sample SAMN15532306, study PRJNA645909) | rock metagenome | isolation source: weathered quartz diorite | place: Puerto Rico | collected 2017-06-21 | reverse complement strand
CCCGTCAACTCCATCAATGGGAGCGGACGCCATCCTTCCGAGACCCACGCCTTCCGTCCGTCGAATGTCTTCACGTTCTCGGCATCGGGAGCACGGACGATCTGCATCCGCTGATTCGGCGCCTTCGCATTGACTTCGATTGGAATGTCCGCGCCGCCGGTGTTGAAGCCACCGTAGGTTCCGCGCGCGGTGAAGCTGGTAAGCGCCGCGACCTTCTCCGCCCCGCCGAGCGCCTGCATGTATTTCGCGAACACCTGGTCCGGCGTGACACTGCGGCTACGGACGAGCGTCATCGCATTGGGGTCGTCGACGAGATCGGCGTACTGGAGCGCGAGGCTCGGAACATCCTCGGGATTCGGGCTGCCGCGATGGCAGGTGAAGCAGGTGACGCGCGGGCGCCCGCCGAAATTCCCTTCGTTGAGCCCGTTCATCATGTTGATCATCTGCCGCGCTCGCGTGATGAGCGGCGTGGTGGTCGCAAAGGCGGCACGATCGTAGTGAATGTCCTGCGAGTGGCAGCTCGAGCAGTCGTAGCCCAACGACGCGGAGAACATGCCCATTGCATCCATGAACTGATCGACGGGGATGCCTTTCAGTATCTGAATGTTTTTGAAGACCTGGTCGGAGAGCGGGACTGCCGGGGGAGCCGCCGCTTGCGCGGAGAGCCGCACGGTCGTCGCCGCGACGGCGAGCCAGCACACGATTCCGAGTGCGAGAGAGACGCGCACGTGGCGGCCCGTCACGAGAGCACCTACTGCTTCACCGGCTGCGCCGCGTCAGGACCACCAGGGCCGAACAGCGGTTTCATGTCGCTCTTCTTCATGATCGTCTGAAGTGACCCCCGGCTCTCGACGACCTTTCCGGCAAAACCTTCGAAGATGACTGGGTCGCCGGCTTTGAGATCGTCCGGTCCCCAGCCCTGGCGGCGAATGGTGTTCGGACTCGTGAGCTCCATGTTCCAGTTCGTCACCTTGCCGTCTTTATCTTTCACGTCGATGTAGACGCGCATGTGCGGATTGGTCCACGTGACCATTGTGACCACACCTTCGAGCTTCACGTGCTTGCTCGCGTCGTACTCGGTGTCGAACCCGTGATGCGCGAAAACCGGGGCCGCAACGCCGACAATGGTGATCGCCGCGACCAGGATGCCGAACTTCCTCATTTCCAAGACCTCCAATGATTGCGTCGTGCGCTACTTCCGTCCGTCGGTGCCTTTGCCGACCTCGATCTGTGCGGCACGGCCGTACTCGTTGTCCTCGAGGCAGATGAACTCCATCAAATCTGACTTGCCCGTCTCGCGGTCCGGCCGCAGCAGACGGCCAGTGAAGTGCAGTTTCACGGGACGCGTGAGCGCGCCCGGGTCCTCCAGCGTGAAGTCGTTTTCGATGCGCCCCCAGCTCGTACGCGTCCAGCGTTCGATGGTGTGGAGTTGCTCGGTGTGTGGTGTGCCGCGGCTGTCGAACCAGAACTTGTCGTTATAGCCAACCGTGTCAATGACGAGCGTGTCGCCCTCCCACCGACCGATCGAATGACCCCACCAGTTATTCACCCAGTTCTTCGGGTGCGGCCGTCCGTCCATGTACACGACGCGATGCGCGCCGGCGTCGCCGGTCTCGTGGAGAACGTAAATGTGCGTCAGGCCGGTCGACTGATACTCGTACGCGAACTTCCACGGATACGGGTTCACGCGAGGGACGCTCATCGGAAGACACGACGTATACGGCTCGTCCTTCGCGACCCGCTTTTCGCGCAACTCCCGCGCCCACGGCTGCAGTGGCAATTCGCCGGGCTTCAGGCCTCCGTCCCGCTCGATGTCACCGTTGGACCCACCGCCGACCCACGGACCGGTCAGATCCACGTGGCCGTCGGGCATTCGCGGAATCGGATGGCTGTTAATCTCGGAATCGGGAATCGTCGGGCTGCCGGGGTTGATGTAACGCACCCCGCCGCCGTCCGTGAGCACGCCGGCCTGGTTGGTCGTCTCGCGACCGTCGCCCCGGCCAGGGTCGTCGTTTCCACGTCCGCCTCGCCCGCCGCGTCCTTGTGCCTGCAGCATCGTCGCGAGCGCTCCAACCGTTACCGCGAGGACAAAGGCTCTTCTCACGTCAGTGCTCCTCAAAAGCCGTACTTGATGCCGAACTGCATGATTCGCAGATCGCCAATCATCGTGGTGATCCGCCGGAACATCCCGGTGGAGAAGTTGTCGTTCGGCAACCCCCAGTTGAAGGTATTGAACAGGTTGAACACCTCCAGCCGCAGCTCGATCGTTCGTGCCGCCGCTAAGGATACGAGACGCGATAGCGTCAGATCCACCTTGGGAAACCTGGTTCCTTGATGCTGTTGCGCGCGCTGGTGCCGAACTCGCCGGATACCGGCTGCGCAAATGCCACCCACGCCTTGAGCGCGCGTTGAGGATACTCGAAACGCGCGAGTTTGACGCACCGTGGCGCGTATGGTGAACCATCCGTCTGGGATTCGAGAGCGTACACGGAAAGGGCCGCGAGCAGTCGCGGCCCTTTCGTAGATGGGAGGCCCCCGTGAGGGCCCGCCAGATTAGTTGACGGCGCGGACGTCCTTGAGCGCACCGGCAGGCGCCTGCGCGGGCGCCTCGATTGGAACTTCGACGAGCGTCCAGGCATCGCTCTCCTGCAGGACCATCGCCGCGAATTCGGTGTGGAGCGCGTGCCCGCCGCGGTGCGCCACCAAGTGACCGATGAGCGGATGCCCGACAAGCGCCATGTCGCCGATCACGTCCAGAATCTTATGGCGCACGAATTCGTCGTCGAAACGCAGCGAGTTGTTCAGGACGCCGGTGTCACCGATGACGATCGCGTTTTCGAGCGAGCCGCCGAGCGCCAGGCCCTGCTGGCGCATCGACTCGACTTCCTTCAGGAAGCCAAAGGTGCGCGCCGGGGCAATGTCATCGATGAACGCATCTTCCGTCAGACGGATAGTGCGCGACTGGTGACGCAGCAATGGATGATCGAACGCGATGCTGTAGGTCACCTTGAAATGGTCCGACGGGTAGACCGCGATGCGCTTGTCGCCGCGCGTCAGCGACAGCGGCCGGAGGATCTTCATGTAGCGCCGTGCCGCGGGGAGCCGCTTGATCCCGGCTTCGTGAATCAGGTAGATGAAGGGCGCCGCGCTCCCGTCCATGATCGGCACTTCCGCCGAATTCAGCTCGACGATCGTGTTGTCAATCCCGAGGCTGACGAGCGCGGCCAGCAGGTGCTCGATGGTGCTGACGTTGACCGCATCGCGCGTCAGGCGGGTGGCGAGGTTGATGCCGCCAAGGTGCTCGATGTTTGCGGGAACTTCGAGGCCACCGAGGTCGGAGCGTCGGAAACGGATGCCGAAGTCGGAAGGAGCGGGCTTGAGGGACAGCGTGACCTTCTTGCCCGAATGGAGACCGATGCCGGCGCAGGAAATCGGTCGACGAAGTGTCCGTTGTGCGTTCATCAGCTCTGGAAGCCGTCTGCGGGGGTGCCTGTCATCAAGCAAGCAGGGTGCCCGCACGCAGCGTTTCTGGTGACGCCTCCTAAACTCTTACGTCGCGTTAATTTAACAGGGGGCCTGCACGTTCAAACGATTGAAGTGCATAGATTCTGTGGTCACTCGACCACAATCGCTCTCGCGCAAGTTGTGGCGAGTTTAACACAGCAAGATCGTGAAAAATTGCAAACCTTGAGTCGATCCATCACCGGGGTCTGACCCCCGCACGGTTGATCACCGGGGTCTGACCCCGCTTATGCGGCGCCGAGGAGTGATTGAAGGTACTTGCCGGTAACCGACTTCGGATTCCCGGCGACCTCCTCCGGCGTGCCGCTCGCGATGACGCGGCCGCCCGCCGCACCGCCTTCAGGCCCAAGGTCGATCAGATGATCCGCGCACCGGATGACGTCCAGGTTGTGTTCGATGACGACGACGGTGTTCCCCTGCTCGACGAGCTTGTTGAGCACATCGAGCAGCTTGCGCGTGTCCTCGAAGTGCAGACCGGTGGTCGGCTCGTCGAGGATGTAGAGCGTCCGTCCCGTGCTGCGCCGCGACAGCTCGCGCGCCAGCTTGACGCGCTGCGCTTCGCCACCGCTCAGCGTCGTCGCCGACTGCCCGAGCTCGATATATCCGAGTCCAACGTCCTGCAGCGTCCGCAACTTGTTGGCGATCGGCGGGAAGTTTTCGAGCAGCGGCAAGGCCTGATCGACAGTCAAGTCGAGAACTTCGGCGATTGACTTGCCGCGGTACTGGATGTCGAGCGTCTCGCGGTTATAACGGCGCCCCTTGCACTGCTCGCACGTGACGTACACGTCTGGCAGGAAGTGCATCTCAATCGCGATCACGCCATCGCCTTGACACGTTTCGCAGCGCCCTCCCTTGACGTTGAACGAGAAACGTCCCGGCTTGAACCCCCGCGTCTTCGCCTCCGGCATCATGGCGAACAGTTCGCGGATGAACGTAAACATGCCGGTATAGGTCGCCGGATTGCTACGTGGTGTGCGGCCGATCGGAGATTGATCGATCTCGATGACCTTGTCGATGAACTCGACACCGTCGATCCGATCGTGCGGACCTGGCTCGGTCGCCGCTTTGTAGAGGGTTTGTGCGAGAGAGCGATACAGGATGTCGTTGACGAGTGTCGATTTCCCGGACCCGCTGACGCCCGTCACCGCCGTCAACGTGCCCAGCGGGATCGTGACATCCACGTTCTTCAGGTTGTTGGCGCGAGCCCCCCGGATCACGATCTCCCCTTTGAGCGGCAGCCGGCGAACCCGCGGTGTCGGGATTCTTCGTTCGCCGCGGAGGTAGGCGCCTGTGAGAGACCCATCAGGACTCTTCAGCAAGTCCGTCGGGAGTCCCTGGAAGATCACGTGGCCACCGTGCTCCCCCGCACCGGGACCGAGGTCAACGACCCAGTCGGCCATCCGAATCGTTTCTTCGTCATGCTCCACGACGACGACCGTGTTGCCCAGGTCCCGAAGCCGCGCAAGCGTCGAGAGCAGCTTCCGGTTGTCACGTTGATGAAGGCCGATGGACGGCTCGTCGAGCACGTACAACACACCGGTGAGATTTGCCCCAATCTGCGTTGCAAGCCGGATGCGCTGCCCCTCGCCGCCCGACAGCGTCGCGGCGCTGCGGTTCAACGTCAGGTACCCGACGCCGACGTCATGCAAAAACTTGAGCCGCTCGCGGATTTCGCGGAGCACGCGTGCGGCAATCAGCGATTCGCGCTCGGTCAGCTCGAATGTGTCGAACACGTCGAGCGCTTCGCTGACGGGAAGGTTCACATACTCGGCGATACTGCGCCCCTTCACGCGGACGGCGAGACTCTCCGGCTTGAGGCGTTCCCCTTTGCACGTCGGACATTCGCGCAACGTGCGGAACGGCTCGAGGTCCTCCTGCACAGCCCATGAGCCTTCCTCATATCGCCGTCGCAGGTTCGGAATCACTCCTTCGAAATCGCGCCCGAACGGTTCTCCGCTGTCGCGCGCGGTCTCGCGCGCGCTGCGGCGCGACTTCGCGAAGTCGAATTCCTCCTCCGCCTCGTCCTCCTGATCTTGCTTGACGTCACTGATGCGGCGCAGAGGCTTGGCCAGTTTCACGGTGCCTTTCGTGCCGGCCGGCGGCCCGAACAGCAGCAGGTCGCGGTGCTTCTTCGCGAGCTTTGAAAACGGCACGTCCGGATCGAAACCAAACCTCTGCGAAAGCTTCGCGATGGCGTCGCGCAGCAATTTGCGATCGCCGTGTGCCCATGGCGCGATGGCGGCGCCCAGGATGGACTTGGATTCATCGGGCACGATCAGCCGCGGGTCGAAATCGTATGTCGCGCCAAGGCCCTGACAGTCAGGGCACGCGCCGTGCGGCGAGTTGAAGGAGAACGCGCGAGGTGTCATTTCCGGCATCGAGATGCCGCAGGTGACGCACGCGAGCCGCCGCGAGAATAGCTGATCGCCTCCCTCGTATGTATTGATGACCACGATATCGTCGGCGAGGCTTAACGCGGTTTCGAGCGACTCCGACAAGCGGCGTTCGATCCCCGACTTGACGATCAGCCGATCGATGACGATATCGATGTTGTGATTGCGGCGTCGATCGAGCTTGATGTCCTCGTCGAGCGAGCGGAACTGACCGTCGATCCGCGCCTTGGTAAAGCCACGCTGCCGCCACCCCTGCAGCTCTTTCTTGAATTCACCCTTGCGGCCGCGGACGACGGGCGCGAGCACATTGATGCGCGCGTCGTTGGGGTAAAGCATCACGAGGTCGAGAATCCGCTCGAGCGACTGCGACGCAATCTCGCGCCCGCAGTTGTAGCAGTGCGGCATACCGATATTGGCAAAGAGCAATCGCAGGTAGTCGTAGATCTCCGTGACGGTGCCGACGGTCGATCGCGGGTTGGAACCTGTCGTCTTCTGCTCGATGGAAATCGCCGGCGAGAGGCCCTCAATCAGGTCGACGTCCGGCTTCTCCATCTGCTCGAGGAACTGACGCGCGTACGCCGACAGCGACTCGACATACCGCCGCTGCCCTTCCGCGTAGATCGTGTCGAACGCCAGCGACGACTTGCCCGAGCCGGACAGGCCCGTAATGACAACCAGCTGATCGCGGGGAAGATCGACGTCGATATTCTTGAGATTGTGAACGCGGGCGCCGCGTACCGCGATCCAGTCGTGACCCATGGTGCTCTATCAGGAATTTGCCGGAGATCTAAAACCTCCATTCTACTGGATGCCCGGGAGGCCGGCTAAAGCCGGCCTCTACGTACGTGGGGGCCACCATTAGGCGGTCCGGCGCAGGCGGGAATGCCGGTACCCGTACGTGACGTACACCACTGCGCCGATAACGAGCCAGATCGCAAACCGCTCCCACGCCTGGCGCGGCAGGCCGATCATCACAAACAGACACGCGGCGGCGCCGAGCGGGGCGACAACCCACGGGAATGGGACCTTAAACGGACGCGAGCGATTCGGCTCCTTGACCCGCAATACCAGGACGCCGGCGCAGACGAGCACGAAGGCGAAAAGCGTTCCGATGTTCGTGAGGTCGTACGTTTCCGCTGCATCGCCGACGAGTGACGCAACTGCGACGACGATGCCCGTAATCAGCGTCGTCGTGTAGGGCACTCGCGTTCGCGCATCCACGCGCGCGGCCCATGCTGGCAGCAGTCCGTCGCGAGCCATCGAGAAGAAGATGCGCGGCTGTCCGTACTGAAAGACGAGCAGTACGGCGGACATCGAAACCGCCGCGCCGAGCGCGACCACCCATCCGGCGCCCGCGTAGCCGCCAAGCTGCAGCGCACGGGCGAGCGGATCCGCGACCGCAAGCTGCTGGTACGGCACCATACCAGTGAGCACGGCGCCGACGATGACGTAGATGATCGTGCAGATCGCGAGACCACCCAGAATACCGAGCGGCAGGTTTCGTTGAGGGTTGCGTGTTTCCTCCGCCGCCGTCGAGATCGCGTCGAACCCGATGTAAGCGAAGAACACGATGGCGGCGCCCTGATGAATCCCGGTGAAGCCATTCGGCGCAAATGGACGGTAGTTTTCGGGATGAATGTTGCGCAGGCCAACCGCGACAAACAACCCGAGGGCGAGCAGCTTGATGACCACCATGACGTTGTTCGCGGTTGAGCTCTCGCGCGCGCCGCGCAGCAGCAACCATGTGATCAGCATCACGATGCCGAAGGCAGGCACGTTGATCAGCACGGGAACGCCGGCAACGCGAGGCGCGTTATCGAGCAGACCGTGAATGGCGGGGTCTGCGCTGAGAAGCGCCGTGCGGTAACCGGTGGTGAGAAACGACGGCAGCTGCACGCCCGTCCCACGCAGCAGCGTCGTGAAGTAATCGCCCCACGAGATCGCAACGGCGACGTTGCCGACCGCGTACTCCAGAATCAGGTCCCACCCGATGATCCACGCGACCAGCTCCCCGAGCGTCGCGTAGGAGTACGCATACGCGCTTCCCGCCTGCGGAATCATCGCGGCCAATTCCGCGTAGCAGAGCGCCGCCAATGCGCAGGCGGCGCCAAGCAGCACGAAAGAGAACACCAGCGCGGGCCCCGCGCCGTAGCGAATGACCTCGCCGTTGGGGCTGACCTGCCCAGCGGCCGCCGTCCCGATCGCGCCGAAGATCCCGGCGCCAATCACCGCGCCGATCGCCAGCATGATCAGGTCGCCCGCGCCGAGTACGCGCTTCAGTGAATCCGCCGCGGTCGAATCGGGTTGAAGGGCGTCAATCGGTTTGCGGGCGAACAGCTGCAACATGTGGAGGGATTAAACCACGAGCGCGATCCACAAACTGCGTACGTTCAGTCGACCCGTACCCTGAGTCGGATTACGGCACAACTCGTCACCTGACCCTGACTCGCGCACAACGCGTCACCCGACTCCGACTCGATTATTCAAACCGATAGGCGGTCTCGTTCGACGAGACGACGAGCTCCCCGGCTGGCCCGAACGCAACGCCCACGAGGGCGCCGCCCGCGACGATGGGTGTAAATGAACCGTCTGCTTCGAGGCGATGCAGGCCGCTGGACCCCGCGAGCGCGTCGATGACATACAGCTTGCCGTCTGGTCCAAACGTGATGCCCTGCGGGCGGCCCAGCGACGAAGAAATGGTCGTGATCTGGCCGCGTCGATCGAGTTTGTAGATCGGATCGTAGGTCCCGAGTGTTGGCGCGGTGACGTGCAGGTCGCCTTCGGGACTCATCGCGAGATGAAATGCGGCCACGCTCGGCGGCACAGCTGCGAATGCGGACGCGCGGCCATCGCGCACGCGGAATATCGTCCCCGATCGATCGCCCACGAACATCCAGCCGTCCTGGTCGAATGCGATGCCGCACGCCACGCCAAGATCAGAGGCGACCTGTTCGGGCGTCCCATCCGGCGCGACGCGGTACACGGCGCCCTCGAATCGGCTGGAGACGTACAGCTTGCCGTCAGGGCCGATCGCCATCGATGTCGCGTTCACGATCCCCGACGCGAACGGCTCGCGCGTACCGGCTCCCGTGACTCGGAAGACCGACACGGGAGCATCCTGCCCCCGTGAGCCGCTGTAGGTGACAAACAGATTGCCGCCGCGATCGAAGACCGGATTGTCCACCTGGTGGAGGCCGGTGGCCCAGATCGATCCGATCGAGACGTGCCCGAGCGTCGTATCGCCCAGCAACACCGGCATGCGGCCGCCTTCGAGTTCGTCGGGGATCGTAATGACCAGCCGCCTGCTCGATGCAAATGCAATCCGCGCGGGCGTGTCGCGTAGTAGCACTTCCGCCTCGTCGTTGACCGCAAAGCCCGAGCCGGTGATCGTGACGCGGCCACGGCCGACCGCGCGCTCAGGGGTGACCGAGGTCACGACAGGAGCCACAGGTGCAGTCTATCGAGATCCGGGATCCGGAATCTGGGATCTGGGATCCGATCACAGTTGGGATTTGGGATTTGTGATTTGGAGCTTGGGATTTTCGACCTAGCTCTCGTCCAGCTCCATGTTCCAGTACAGGTAGTCGCGCCAGCTTTCCGGAGCGTTGCGCAGACCGACCGTGATGCGGATTGCTGGTGCGGAGTCGGGGCGGCGGGGATGTCTGTGGAGACGCATGCCCGCCTCAGCAGGCGTACGTCCACCCTTCTTCCGGTTGCACGACACGCAGCAGGTCACGATGTTCTCCCAGTCCTTGCGGCCCCCTTGCGCCACCGGGATGACGTGGTCGAACGTCAGCTCAGAAGTTGGGAACGACTCGTCGCAATACTGACAGGCGTGATTGTCGCGCGCGTAGATGTTCGCCCGGGAGAACGGGACGTAATCGAACCGGCGTTTGATCTTGACGAAACGGAGGAGGCGGATGACGGAGGGCAGCTTGAAGGTAAAGGACACCGCCCTTATCTCGCGGTCGTGAACCGCGATCACCTCTACCTTTCCCTGGCACCAGAGCGTGACCGCCTTCTGCCAGTCGACAACCTTGAGAGGTTCGTACGACGCGTTGAGAAGGAGCGCCTGCTCCATAACTGTTCACCATGATGCCGGACGCCCGACGGGGTGTCAAGAATCCGCATGCCCAAAAACCAAGTAACGAAAGGGGTTAGACAGTTACAATGGGCGGTGTCGATGCACGATTCAAAATTCAGAAGGCACGCTGCATTTTGTATTTTGATCGCCCTCTCGGCGGGTGCGTGCGCTTCGAGCGGCAACCCACGTCCCCGCCCCTTCCCGGGCGCGCCTTTGCCGCCGGAACCCACCGCCTCCTCTGCTGGCGAGGCCACCGTGGTCGTGCCGCCGATAGCAGCAGGGCCCTCGGCGATCGTCGAGACCGCGATGAAGCTGCGCGGCGTCCCGTACCGCAACGGCGGGAGCGATCCTTCGGGATTTGATTGCAGCGGCCTGGTTCAGTGGGTCTTCGCGAAAAACGGCGTGCCGCTGCCGCGCGAAGTCCGCGAGCAGTACGGCGCCGGTCAGAAAGTCGGCCTCGGAGAGGTACAGCCCGGCGATTTGGTTTTTTTCCAAACGGTGAGCCGCGGCGCCTCTCACGTCGGCGTCGCCATCGGCGCGGATCAATTCGTCCATGCGCCGAGTTCAACAGGTGTCGTACGCGTCGAGCGATTTACCGCGACTTATTGGGCGAGACGGTTTGTCGGCGCGCGACGCATTGATGTCGATGCAAGCCACGGCGCCACCGAATAACAGAGTCTAGGCCGCGCAGAATTTCCCTTTGCGCACCAGCGCGCGTGACGTAGCAGGCAGGAACTCGCGCACGATGATGTCGTCTTCGGTAAACCGTGTCGCGACCCGAGGCGGCTTCAGCGGGTCCACGCGGCACCTCCCGAGTTCAACAGGCGGCGCCGGCTGAGGATTGAGGACCTCCGTGTATCGCTGCGGATATGACGGGAACGCACGGAACGTTGTGCCGACGACGCCGCCGAAGCGCTCGGTCAGTTCGGAAAACGAGTACTGCAGGAAGTCGTAGGTCTGCGGATTCGGCCGCGATTCGAGATACTGACGAACCATCTCGACGACATCTTCGAAGAACCGATCGCCGTGGCAATTCGCTGAGTACGTGCCGTCGGCGCGCTCCATTCTGCGGATGCCGGGCCGTTGCGGATCGATGTGATACAGCTCGTGGATGATCGTATCGAGCTTCGCAATCCAGTTCGGCCCGCCGGCGTAATGAATCTGCTTGCGCGTGCGCGAGAGCTGCTGATCGCAGAAGCGCGGCAGCGCAAACGAAATCATGTAATCAATCTGCGTGGTCCCAATCGTGACCGTGGGCGACTTGGTGACGAACCACTCCGAGCGGCGGGTTAGCCGGCCGGTTTTCCGATCGCGCCAGAAGTAATAGCCGGGCTCGCTCGACGGAAGGCTGATGCAGTGGCACGTCGCGTACGCGCCTTCGGCATGGGTCCGTCCTCCCCGCGCGAAGACCAGCATCCTGCTCATGTCGATGAACGAGAGCGTCGGCACTCTCGACACTACGTCTTCCATGAGCAGCGATATGCGCTCGGTGTAGTTGATCAAATCCGTTTCAGTTGTTCGAGTTACGGAGACGAGCCGCGCCTAATGTACGGGCTCACCGCGAAAAGCGCAAGCGGATGCGAAGCCGAATCGAACCGTTTGCTGCTCTCCGGTAATCGATCTCGGCATACAGTGCATGCGGCTGCACTCAGCCGTTGCACTTTTTTTATTGCTGAGGTGAAGAATTCGGTTCAGAGGGTGCAGACGGCTGTTCGTCGGTGACCTCCGATGACGGCACTGCACCATCTGTTTCCTCATTCACTTCGCTCGGCTGCGGAGCGTTGTTGACGACCGGTACGGTTGGTGGCGGAACGTACGCGCCCATCCGCGACAGAATGATTCGTTGCCGCCGCAGCAACCGTGCATTGGGATGCGCGGGACTGTAGACGCGCGGGTTGATGATGGCGCCGGCGAGCAGCGCGGCCTGCTCGGGTGAGAGCGCCGACGCGGAGGTCCCGAAGTAGCTGCGCGCCGCGGCTTCTGCGCCCCAGATGCCGTCGCCCCATTCGATGACGTTCAGATAGATTTCGAAAATACGTCCCTTCGAGAGCGCCGCCTCCATGCGGCGCGCGATAATCAGCTCGCGCAGCTTCCGCACGAGATCGCGCGACGGCGACAGGTACAGATTCTTCGCTAGCTGCTGCGTGATGGTGCTGCCGCCGCGAATCGCCTGTCCTTTCGCGATGTCGTTGCGGATGGAGATCTTCAACTGCTCCATATCGATCCCCTGGTGTTGCCAGAACGCATCGTCTTCGGCAACCAGCACGGCGCGTTTCAGGTTTGGCGAGATGCGCGAGTACGGAACCCAGATTTGATAATGGCGCTGCGCACGTCCACGTTGCGCCGATTCGCGCTCGCGCAGCTCCATGAACGCGGTCTTCCTGGGGTTTGTCCGCGCCAGCCCGCGCACGTCGGGAAGCGTCAGGTACACGTAGGCGAGAAACGCGAATGCGAGCGCGGCACACGCGGCGATCGTTCGCCCGAGCAGCCTGCGGATGTGCAGCCTAACCTCCCACCACGATCTTGATTCGCGAGCCGACCATCGGTTGCGAATTCGGCTCGGCGCCGTTCATCACCGCAAGCGTCGACGGTTTGATCACGCCACCGGATCGGTCGGCGATCGACTGCCACGAGTCATCTGGCCGCACCACGTAGATGTCGATGCGATTGGGGTGCACCGCAGCCGCTTCGTCGGCGGTCAGCGGCTTGAACGAACGGATGCTCATCAGCATGGCTGAATCGAGCGGATCGAAAATGTTCGGCGCCGCGAAACCGGCTACCAGATACACGTTGCCGTTGTGAACGATGTGCGCCCCGCGTACGCGGACATTGCCAAGACCTTCGAGCGAACCCTGGTAGAGTCCGATGAAAGCGTCAAGCCCGTTGACCCGATCGCGGCTGCCGCTGAGCATGCGGAACCCCGCATTCTCCAGCTGGGCGCGTGCGATGTTCTCGACGCCGTTGCCGCGCGGCATCTCGACCTGTTCGAGCAGCATGTACACGTCGGCGCCGGGCGCCTTCGCCACCACCTGCGCGGGTGTGTTCTGCAGGTCCCATCCGTTCGGAAAGTCGATGCGGAAGCGGAGTGGAGGATGAATGAAGGACGCGCCGCGGACAACTCCCTGATCAGGATTGTCGCCGTAAATGATGCCATCTACTGCGCGAAGCATCGCATCACGATTGCGAACGAAGTCCGTTCGCCCAGCAGACAGTTGCTGGATGGCCGGCTGGATCTCCTTCACGCGGGCCAGCGGCTCAGGATGCGTTTCGAGCCAATTCGGAACGCCGCGACGTTGACCTGAGGCTTCATCCAGGCGACCGAGTGTCGTCAACATTTCGGGAACGCCCGCGGGATCCCAGTTCCCACGAGTTGCGTACCGGGCACCGAGTTGATCCGCCTGCAGCTCGTCTCCGCGGCCATACTTCAGGAACAGCACACCAAGACCCTGTTCCGCGAGCTGTCCGAACGGTCGTGCCCCGGGCACGAAGACCCCGAGCGCAACCAATCCGATCGTTCCACCGACGGCACGCGTGTACTGCTGCGCCGCGTGCCGCGCGGTGACGTGCCCGGTCTCATGCCCGAGCACGCCGGCGAGCTGCGCCTCGTCGTTGAGAAACGGGAGGATGCCGCGGGTGATGTAGATGTAGCCGCCCGGCAATGCGAACGCGTTGATTGCCGGCACATCCACGACGCTGTAGTGCCACGGCAGATTCGGCCGTTCCGACACCTGCGCCAGCTTCAACCCGATGCTGCTGACGTACTCCTGGAGATTGGGATCATTGTAGAGTCCCATCTCCTTCTTCACCTGCGCGTCGGCTTCCTGACCGGCGGAGATCTCCTGCGCCTCGCTCATCAGGTTGAACTGGCGCTTCCCCGTGGCGGGATTGGTTGCGCACGCGAACGCCGCGACGAGCGCGATCGATGCGAGCGGCGATCTCAATCGGGTCATTGACTACACGCGAACAGGCAGCACTCCCAATGCGTCGAGCTGGCCGCGAATCGTTTCGACGATCTGCTTCGACGCCGGCCGCAGCGGCGGACGTGGCAGGCCGCCGGCAAAGCCAAGCAGATCCAGTGCCGCCTTGAGTCCCGTAATCCCGAACCCGCCGCCGATCGATCGGGCAATCGGCGTGAGCTTCCGCTGGAGCTCGCGCGCGTCGGCGACGCGGTTTCCCTTGACGAGCTTCACCAGGTCGACGCACTCATCAGGCAGCAGTGCCGCCAGCGCGAGCACCGCGCCGTCTGCGCCTGCACATAACGACTGAAACAGCGTCGTCGCCGAGCCCGCGAGGAACGTGAAATCATCCGGCGTCCGATTGATGCATTCGCTGATATAGAGCAAGTCGTTGCCCGACTCTTTCATGCCAATGATGTTGGGATGTGCGGAGAGCTGTTCGACCGCGTCGGCGGGCAGCGTGACGCCCGTGTACATCGTTACGTTGTAGAGAAGCACCGGAATCCGCGACGCGTCAGCAACCTCCGCGTAATGGCGGATGAACACTTCGGTCGTCATCTGCGACTTGAAGAACGATGGCGTGCGGACGAGCGCAGCATCGGCGCCAAGGTCCGCAGCGCGCCTGGTCGCGACGATCGTCGCTTTCGTCGATTCGCGTCCGGTCCCGACAATCAGCGGCCGATCGTTCGGCACGCCAGCGCGGACGATTTCCACTACGCGATTCGCCTCATCGTCATCGAGCTGCGGCGCCTCGCCATTCGATCCGAGCACGACCAGCCCGGTCAGCGGCGTCGTCATCCAGCGTTTGACGTTGCTCGCCAACCCCTTTTCGTCAACGGTGTCGTCGCTGTGAAACGGCGTTGCGATAGGGGTGAAGACGCCGGTGAATTTCTTGCTCATGAGTCCGATTGTACAAGTTGCCATGTCTCTCGGATGGCGAGGTCGCAAGAATTGCGCGCCAGGCCTCCGTGTGGCTCGCGGCTACCAGTCAGTTAGACCGGCATGCGCGGTGCTTGTGACGATGTACTATGGAAGGAACGTAATGACACCGTCCGAGCGTGCGCGGTTATTACAAATGATTCTTGATGAGCACGACCAGGCCATGTTCGAGTTGCGCGAGTCAAGCAGCGCGTTCGACGCCGGTATCAGCAGCATGCGGCAGACATTGACCGCCATTCAGAACGCGAACCATGCGCAGGGTCGCGCAATTGATCGCGTCATGGCGGCAAACAAACTCGCGATGAAGCTCTTCAACGACCCGGATTCACCGCAGTAGCGGCGCTCGTCCTCTACCCTGCACAACCAGGTTCACCCCAAGGACGACAATGAAGATGGCCGCGGCTGGCGCGAGCATCCATGGAGCGTCGCCGAGCAGTGCCACGTTCGACGCATCGTGCAGCATCGTTCCCCACGTCGGCACCGTGTCGGGAAAACCCAGTCCGACGTATGACAGCGTCGCCTCGGCGAGGATGAACGCCGGCAGCAGCAGCGTCGCCTGCGTGGCGAGATAGCCGCGCGTGGCTGGCAGCAGGTGAACGGTGAGCAGTCGAAGTGGCCCGGCGCCGAGCGCGCGGCCAGCGATGACGTATTCGCGCTCGCGCTCGGAGACGATGATGCCGCGGACGCCGCGAGCGACGATTGGCCAGCCGACGAGACCGAAGATTCCGACTAGCAGCAGGAAGACCTCCCGCGGCGGCAGCACCAGCGGCATCACAGCACGGAGTGCCAGCACGACGTAGATTGCCGGTAACACGAGGACGAAATCCGAGAGCCGCGAAAGAAGTTCGTCGACAACACCGCCTGCGTAACCGGCGACGCCGCCGACGACCATACCGATGATCATTGCCGCAACCGTCGCGACCAGAGCGAGGCCGAGCGACGCCCGAGAGCCATACAGCAGCCGCGAAAAGATGTCGCGTCCATAAGAATCGGCACCGAGCAGCAGCAGCGGCTCGCGCTCGTCTGTGCTTGCCACCAGATGCCCGCTGAACCACGCCACGCGAACGGGCCGGTCGCTGATCTTGTCGAATCGGCGCTCCAGTCGGCTGACGACGCGCAGCGGGTAGAAGTACATTCCATCCTCCGCGTCGAAATGCAGGCTTGTGGGCGGCGCATATAAATAGGTGTTGAACTGGCGGTCTGGAGGGTTGGGCGCCAGCCAAGGCGCCGCAACGCCGATGAACACGACCGCGATCAGCAGCGCCAGACCGGTTCGGGTCATGCGGCCTGCCCTTCACGCACGCGAGGATCCGCCGCAAACAGCAGCAGGTCGGCGACCACGCCGCCGAAGGCCAGAAAGAGGCCGCCCATCGCCGCACAGCCGGCGACGAGATAGATGTCGCGCGCCCTCAGTGCCTCATACATCAGCCGTCCGAGACCGGGCCAGGCGGTGACGTATTCGACGACGAATGATCCGGACAGCAGCGCGCCGATGGCGAGGCCATAGATGGCGCACATCGATCGGAGGGACACGCGCCACGCATGGTCGAGCAACAGTTGGCGCCACATGACGCCGCGAGCCATTGCGGCCACGACAAACGGCTGATGAATGGTTTCGCTCATCGCCTGCGCCTGCAGACGCTCGAACGTCGCGGCAAGCGGAAGCGCCAGCGCGAGCGCCGGCAGCGGCAGGTGCTTCGCGACGTCGAGCATCCACGCGGACCAACTGGCGTCAACGACACCCACCGACGTCATGCCGCCGGGCGGAAGCCATCCCGTGCGCGACGCGAGGAAAACGAACAAGAGGGACGTGAGGAGCGGAGGAACTGACAGACACACCAGCGACACGCCGCGGACAGCGACAGGGAGCGTTCCGCTTCGGCTGCCGGTCAGGATCCCAAGAGGGATGCCGAGGACTGTCGCGACGGCGAGCGCCGCCATCGCCAGGATCGCGGTGTTGATCGCAGCACGTCGAATAAGTTCGCCGACCGGCCGGTTATAGAGAAAGGATTCGCCGAAATCGAAGCGCGACGCACGGAGTGCCCACCCGCCCCATTGCGCGACGGGGCTGCGATCGAGGTCGAACCGGGCGCGTGTACGCGCGATTTCGTCAGGTGGCGCGAGTGCGCCGAGGTTGGCGGTGACGTCGCCCGGCGCGAGCCGCGTAAGCAGCAGCGCGCCGGAGGAAACAGCGATGACGAGGAGGGCCGCGAAGAGGAGTCGTCTGAGGAGGAATCGGACCATTCAGCAGCTGTGGGGCGGCGTTTACGGTCCGCCGCGAACCGAAAGCATGTCCGCATTCCAGAGCGCCGGTGGACGCTGCACGGAGGGAGCCACCCCAAGCACGCGAGCATTGTGCGCGTAATAGAGGCGTGGCGCCACGAAATAGAGCACCGGCAGGTTCTCCGCGAACGTCTTCTGAACCTCATTGAAGACCTGCTTCCGTCTCTCGAGATCCGTCGTCGACCCCTGCTCCGCCATCAACATGTCGATGCGCGACTCCCACTTCTGTGGCGCCGGGCCTTCACGGCCCGGCGAGGTTTCATCGGGCAAATTCCAGAAGTGAGCGGATCCGCTGCTCAACCAGAAGTCCATGTTGACGGCCGGGTCGAGATCCGTCGCGAGCGGACGGTAATACATCGCCTCGTAGTCGGACGAGAGCATCCGTTTGATCAGCGCGCCGTTGTCGATCGGCGCCACTTCGAGCGCAATTCCTGCGCGCGCCAGCTGTGCCCGCAGCTCATTGGTGCCGCGCTCGAACCAGCCGATCCCACGCTGCGTGATCACCGTGAAGCGCGCCTCGTGGCCCTGCGCGTCCTCGACGATGCCGTTGCCGTTCCGGTCCTCGAGCCCGATGCCCTTGAGTACCTCCTTCGCCTTGTTCACGTCGTGCGGATAGCGAAGCATGTTCGGTGAAAACCAGATCTTGTTGCCGGGCGTAACAGGTCCCCAGACGGGAACGGCGGCGCCAAGAAACACTTTCTCCGCAAACGCCTCGCGATCGACCGCATACGAGATGGCCTGCCGGAAGTCCCGCTTGCTGACGAACGCAAACCGAGGGTCTTTCTTCCACGCCTCCGGCTTCAGATCGAACCAGAAGGCATCCGCATCGGGCCCGACGCCCAGCTCGACGACCTTCAGCTTCCCCTGATCCTCAGCGCGCCTGGCGGCGACGTAATCGTCAGGGCGCAGTTCGCTCTGCGTCATGTCGAGGTCGCCCGCCTGCAGCCGAAGCAGCTCGGCGTCCTGGTCGGGAACAACCTGCAGGACGATGCGATCGAGATACGGAAGCTGTGTGCCGTCGGCCGCCTTCCGCCAGTAGCGGGGGTTGCGATCGAGGACAAGGCGCTGGCCAGGAGCGTACTCGCGCAGAGTAAAAGGACCGGTGCCGACGATCTCCGCCGGGGGCGTCGCCGAATTCCAGGCGTTTGCGAACGTCCCGTCCTTGAGTGCCCCTTCGAGCTTGTGCTTCGGCAGGATGACGAGCGCGTCGAACAGCCGCAGCCCCGGCCCAGAGGTAGTTGGATAAGTAAGGACAACAGTGTGGTCGTCGGGCGCGGCAGCGGTGATTGGCTTGCCGCCAACTGTAAGCTGCTCGGTGACGACGCTCTCGATTTTCGGATCGAAGACCGCCTGCAGCGTGAACAGCACGTCGGCGGCGGTGAACGGTGCGCCGTCGGACCAGGT
>JACXTT010005387.1_pt1 | contig 18581 bp, 23 predicted proteins | sample 9270951 | NCBI WGS metagenome assembly JACXTT01 (sample SAMN15532306, study PRJNA645909) | rock metagenome | isolation source: weathered quartz diorite | place: Puerto Rico | collected 2017-06-21 | reverse complement strand
GGTCTCAACTCCCGGGGCCGGCGGAATCGGGGGTGGCGAGCAAAAGTAGATCGGCGCGGCCGCCACTCCTCGAAGGAGGGACGAGAAACACCTGATCACACCGAAAAACAACTACATTCTTTCGTTATTTTTTCCGATGGAGAAATGGCCGCGCATTCTCGCCCGTGTAGGAGGCGACGATATGGCCATTCCCGACGAGCTGATATTTGTAAATCAGCAAACCTTCTACGCCGACCGGACCTCGAGCATGCGTTTTATTTGTGCTCACGCCAACCTCCGCGCCGAAGCCGTAGCGATAACCATCCGCGAATCGCGTGGAGGCATTCCAATAAACTCCGGCCGAATCGACCTCATTCAGGAAGCGGCGCGCATTCGTCTCATTCTCCGTGACAATCGTGTCCGTGTGCTTGGATCCGTATTTATGAATGTGATCGATCGCCTCATCAACGCTGTTGACGGTCTTCACATTCATGATCAGATCCAGATACTCCGATCCGAAGCCCGAATCACGCAGTTCCACACCAGCCTTGCGCAGTGCCTGGAGAACCTTCTCCCGGCCTGAAAACTTCGCATGCACGAGCAAGGTTTCGGCGGCATTGCACACGGCCGGATACTGCGCTTTTGAATCGACGGCAATGCGCGCTGCCTTTTCCGCGTCCGCGAATTCATCGATGAAAACATGGCATATGCCGTCTGCGTGCCCAAGCACAGGAATCTTTGTGCTTTGTTGAATGCTCCGCACCATTTCATTCGAGCCGCGAGGGATGACGAGATTGATCACATCGTCCATCTTCAGCAGTTCCGCAATCTCCTCCCGCGTGGAAACCAACTGCACGGCATCGCGTACTCCATATTTGTCGAGAACAGCGCGAATGATTTCGCCAATAGTGCGGTTGGTGTTCGTAGCTTCCCGGCCTCCCTTGAGCAACACGGCGTTGCCACTGCGAATGGAAAGAGCGGCGATCTGAGGCCCTGCATCGGGACGCGATTCATAGATCATCGCGAGAACGCCGATCGGCGTCTGCACCTTCCTCAGAATCAACCCTTCGTCGAGTTCGGTCTCTTCGACGACGCGGCCGACCGGGTCCTCCATTTCCGCGATCTGTTCGATACCTGTTATGACGTCCCGCAGCTTGGGCTCATTGAGCAGGAGCCGTTTGTAGAGCGGTTCGGCAATGCCCGCCGTTTTTGCTTCTGCAAGGTCAATCTTATTGGCCTCATAAATCGATTGAGCGTTCTGACGAAGCGCGGCGGCAATATCTCTTAAGATCGCGGTGCGGTCTCGCCCGGCAGCCAATTTCAAGAATGCCTGGCGAGCACGTTCGGCTTGTTGTCGCGTTTCGTTCATCGCTGCTCCGTCAAAAACGCAATGTTATTCCTGGTGATGAAAGCATCGTAGTTTTTTGAACTCGCCAGCCGCGCGATCTCGTCGGAATGTTTTCCGATGAGTTTCGAAGCATCTGCGCTGGAGTAATTAACGATTCCGCGCGCGATCTCCTGTCCGCCCGGTCCTATGATCGAGACGACATCTCCCTGTTCGAATTCGTTTTCGATGCGCGTCACCCCGGCGTACAGAAGGCTCGCATTTCTCTTCGTGATGGCATCGACAGCGCCTTCATTGATATGGATGCGGCCCGAAATTCCTGAGGCAAAAGCAATCCATCGGCGTTTTTCGCCGAGCGACACCGTTTTTCCAAGGAACAGCGTGCCTTCTTCTTCGCCGTTCAGCACACGGCGCAAAATTCCGCCCTTCAAACCGTTGGCGATGATCGCAATGCCGCCGGAGTTCATCGCGATGCGGGCAGCTTGAAGTTTGGTCGCCATTCCCCCGCGCCCGCGGCCGGACTTGCGGCCGGAGCGAGCCTCGATGTCGGCAGTAATCTCGTGGACTTCAGGAATGAGTTCAGCGTTCGGATTTTCTCTCGGGTTGTCCGTGAACAAGCCATCGACATCAGACAGAAGGATGAGCGCAGCTGCTTCGAGCTTGCTCATCACAAGTGCGCTCAGTTTGTCGTTGTCGCCGAAGCTGGGACTGCGGTCCGTGATTTCGAGTTCGATTGTCGACACGGTATCGTTTTCGTTAATGACCGGAATCACACCCATCTCGAGCAGCGTCGTGAGCGTGTGACGGAGATTCAGATAGCGCTTGCGGCCCGAAAAGTCCTCTTCAGTCAGTAGGACCTGCGCCGCAGTCAAACCATACTTTGCGAAGCCTTGCTCGTACAAATTCATCAGCCGGCTTTGGCCCACTGCCGCGAGCGCCTGCTTTTGGGCCAGCGATGCTGTCGACGACTTCATCTTCAGTGCATCCGCACCAAGCGCGACGGCCCCTGAAGAGACGACGATGATCTGGCGTCCTGCAAGCCGTGCTGCCGCGATATCTTCGATGAACGAAAAGATGCGACCTAAGGCAATCGCCCCCGCTTCGTTGAAGAAGAGATTTGAGCCAAGCTTGACGACCACTCGTTTGGCTTCGCATACACGCTCGCGCATCTTAATTCATCATTGCGCGAATGCGCTTGAGTTCTTTGACGTGATTTTCAATTTCCTCGCGATCTTCTGCATTTGGCGAGTGCTTCAGATAGTGCTGAAGGTCGCGGCCGGCGCCGTCAAATTGCCGGAGCTGCAGGCGAAGAAGACCGCGGTCGCGGAATTGAGTGAGGTCTTCGGAATCAACGAGAACCAACATATCGACGATTGAAAGACATTTATCGATGACCTGCCCCTTCACATAAATGTCCTTCAGGTTATTCAATAGCCTCCACAAAATCTGCCGATTCGTTGAACGTCCGAGAAGCCGGTCATGAAATTCGAAGGCGTCGCCATACAGCTCGTGCAGGCGTTTCCGACAATCCTCGTGCGTGAGAGTTTCGCCGTGATTGTAAGGATCAATGAAGAACTCGTCTTTCCGATCCGAATACTTCACGAGAAAATGTCCAGGCATTCCGACGCCGGCAATCGGAAAGTTCAACCGTCGCGCGACCTCAATATAAACGGTCGAGAGCGTGATCGGAATTCCCACGCGCCGGTCGAGCACGTCGTTAAAGAAACTGTTGCGAGGGTCGTAGTAGTCGGAGGTATTGCCTCGGAATCCATATGTATCGAAGAGCACGCTGTTGATCTTCTGTACAGTGTCCATCGGGGAGTCGGCAGCGCTGCGCTGGTGTTGAACGGTTTCTGCGATGCGATCGAGGACTTCGAGATAGGGACTGAGCTCGAGTTGCGGGTATTCCTCACAAGCAATCATGAGCGCAGTTTCCGCTAATGGGATCGCGGCATCGGGTAATGTCACGAGCTGTTGAAATGTGTTACGTGATCGCGTGCTCACTTAGAAACTTCTTTCTCCATCCATGAAACGAAATCTGCAATCGAGCTGATGACCCACTCGGGTTTTGCACTGCGCAGGCGCTCGGGTTCATACGAATGCGCGATCGCTAAACATCGCATGCCGGCTTCATGAGCCGATTGGATTCCGCCAATCGAATCTTCGATCGCGACGCATTCGGAAGTCTTCAACGACGTCTCCTTTTCCTTCAGCTTCTCATGAGCGCGCGAAAACGGCTCCGGGTGCGGCTTTCCGAACTGCACGTCTTCGGCGGAGACGATAGCAGAGAAATAGTTTTCAAGCTCACCCTGTTTCAGGATGTGTAGTATCTCATCGCGCCGCGCGCCGGACGCAATAGCTAATCGAAAGCGACCGGCAGCCGCTCTGACAGCAGGCGCCGCGCCGGCGAACAGTACCGTCTTTTCTGCAATCGCCTGGAAATAATAGGTGCTCTTACGCTGGATCAATTCTTCCAGTTTCTGTGGCAGCAGAGGGCGCGCTCTTTCGCGAAACAGGCTTTTGAAGCAATCCCAGTCATTTAATGGTAGGTACTTGTCGAGATATTCATCGTCGGTAAATGACAACCCTTCTTCCTTGGCAACCTTTCGAAAAGCTTCCATATGGATGGGATCATCATCGGCTAGGACTCCGTTGAAATCGAAGATCAGCGCGCGAATCATGCGATGCCCTAGCCTAACACAGATAGAATTACCTCATGCATGACGTGATCGTCATTGGCGGAGGTGTGATTGGGCTCGCCATCGCCAGGGAGCTCGCCGGCCGCAAATCCGTGCTGCTTCTGGATCGTGGCGCGACGGGCCAGGGAACCTCTCGCGCTGCCGCTGGTATGCTGACACCTTTGAGCGAGGCGGACGATCAAGGACCATTTTTCCAGCTGAGCCGGTCAAGCCATGCAATGTACGGTCGATTCATTGAAGATTTGCATGCCGAGTCAGGAGTGGATACCGACTATGCAGTAGAAGGAGCCCTTTGTCTTCCTTCGACCGAGGAGTCGAGCAATCTACTCCGGCGCCGTCATGAATGGCAGAAGAAAGCTGGTTTCGAAGTCCAGCTTCTGACCGCAGATGATGTTCGAAAGATGGAGCCGCTCATCACGGCTCCAATCGACGCGGCCGTGTTCATCCCCGGCGAGTCTGCGGTTTCACCTCGACGGCTCGTGAATGCATTGCGTGAAGCATGCTTCCGTCGTGGTGTCGAAATGCGGACGGGATTGCATGTGCAAAGCATTTCCCAGAATCAAGTTCATCTGGAACACCTGACGCTTGAAGCCGCCAACATTGTTATTGCATCCGGAGTGTGGAGCGCGGAGTTGTCTGGGCTGAAACCTCCGATTCCCGTTTCTCCTAGGAAAGGACAGATTCTGTCGCTGGGAATGCCTGCAGGCGCATTCCGGCGCATGATCCGTTGGGGCAGTTCGTATTTCGTGCCGCGCAGCACAGGTGAGCTTGTGGTCGGCGCAACGAACGAGGATGCGGGATTTGATTTATCGAATACGCCGGCCGGTCTCGGGCGGTTGTTGATGGATGCGCAACAGATCTCGTCGCATGTGGGGACATATCCGATTTTGGAAACATGGACCGGTTTGCGGCCGGCGACGCCCGACGGTCTTCCGATCCTGGGACCAAGCGCCATACCTGGGGTTTACTACGCTACCGGACATTATCGAAACGGCGTGTTGTTAGCGCCGATCACCGCCGCGATCATGACTGACCTTCTTGAATGCCGCAAGCCCTCAATTTCGATCGATGCCTATAGCCCAGCTCGATTTGGGACAGGGAAGTAACCACGGAGGCTACGGTTCATTCCGTCATGTATAATTTTCGATGCTATGTTGTCTCGTCTTTCCCGCGAAGAAGGCGTCGAGCTCTACCGCTCGAATGACATTCTCAGACTTGGCCGTCTCGCGAATGAAGTCCGCGAACATCTCAACGGCAATCTGACTTACTACAACGTCAATCGCCACATTAATTACACGAACGTTTGCGTCATCGACTGCCAGCTGTGCCAGGGTGCGTATGCGCGCAAACCGGGACAGGACGGCGGTTACACGATGCAGTTGGAGCAAGTATTCCACTTCGCCGAGCAGGAGTATTCGGATTCGCTCACCGAGTTTCATATTGTTGGCGGCCTGAATCCCGAACTGCCGTTTGAGTACTACCTCGATCTATTGCGGGGTCTCAAGAACCGATATCCATCCGTCCATCTAAAGGCGTTCACGATGGTCGAGCTAGACTTCTTCGTGAAAATTACACGCAAGCCGCTCGAATGGATCGTTGAGCAGTTGCGGGAAGCGGGATTGGGTAGCTGTCCGGGCGGTGGCGCGGAGATCTTCGCGGAGCGCGCAAGGCCGCTGATTGCCGGCCACAAAATCTCCGGAGCGCGATGGCTCGAGGTGGCGCGGACCGTGCACAAAATGGGTATACGGTCGAACGCAACAATGCTTTATGGGCACATCGAAACGTTGGAAGAGCGGGTCGATCATTTGGTCCGCTTGCGAGAACTTCAGGACGAGACCGGCGGATTTAATTGCTTTATTCCGCTGGCATTCCATCCGGAACACACGGTGTACGCCCATTTGCCGACCACGACCGGTATGGATGATTTGAAAACGATTGCCGTGTCGCGGCTCATGCTGGACAACTTTCCCCACATCAAGGCGTATTGGGTGACTCTGACGCCATCGCTCGCGCAAATTGCGTTACGGTTTGGAGCCGACGATCTCGATGGCACGATCGTTGAAGAACGCATCATCCATGGCGCCGGCACGCCGACGAGTCAGGGAATGACTCGCATGCAAATCGAGAAGCTCATTCGCGACGCGGGTCGTATCCCGGTCGAACGAAACACTCTTTACAATCCCGTGCAGAAAGTTTCGGAGCTTGTTTAATCCTCGTTTGATGGCTCTATTGAGGGGCCTAGTTCCCGGCGCTTTGTACAAAAGGTTAGATCCATTTGAGGCATACATCGAAGCATTCGTCCGGAGTGTCGCATCGGAAGTTCCGGTCGGAAACCGCGTGCTCGACGCAGGAGCCGGCGAGTGCCAGTTCAAACCATTCTTCGCCCATGCGGAGTATGTTGGCATCGACTTCGGACAAGGAGATCCGTCGTGGGATTATTCCGCGCTGGATGTCATAGGCCGGCTCGAGGAGCTCCCATTTCCGAATGCGTCGTTTGATCATGTGATGTCGATCGTTGTCTTGGAGCATACCGCGCAGCCGGGTAAGGTTATTGAAGAATTCCAAAGAGTACTGAAGCCGGGGGGCATGGTGCATCTCATCGTCCCGCACATGTGGGAAGAGCATCAAAGACCGTACGATTTCTTTCGATTTACTTCGAGCGGCACTCGATATCTGTTGCAAACAGCAGGTATCCGGATTCGGAGAATCCATCCGATCGGCGGTTTCTTCTGGCAACTCGGCCGCCGGCTCATGGGTGTTCTGGCCTTCACACAGAGCGGTTGGCGATGGTTGTTGTTTCCAATACTCGCGCCTGTTTTCGGTCTGATCCTCCCGCTATGCTGTTATTATCTGGATACTCTGGATCAGGACCGCGCATATACGCTGGGGTTCATGGCTGAAGGCTGGAAACTATGAGCCGGAGCGAATGCAAGCCCGGTAGGGCGCAGCGAGTAATAAAATGAGCGGAAAACTTCGAAATCGATTGAGTATCGCGGCGAGCTATTTCCGCCATAAGACCGTGCTCACCGGAGGACCGATCGAAATCACGCTCGAAAGCACAGCCAAGTGCAACCTGTATTGCCCGATGTGCCCGCGCCATATCTACACATTCGACAACGAGAATATGGACCTGGAGCTCTACAAGAAGATCGTCCAGGACTGTAAGGATTACGTCGAGTTCGTGTGGCCGTATGGCATTGGCGAACCCATGATCCATCCGAACATTTTCGAAATGATTCGAATCACGCGCGATGCCGGCGTTCGAACCGGCATGTCTACAAATGCCACGTTGTTGGACGACCGGCGTGCGGACCTGCTCCTGGATTCCGGCCTGGATTACGTCGTCTTTGCGTTTGATGGGGCAACCAAAGCGACCTATGAGAAATATCGGCTCGGCGCAACTTTCGAAAGAACACGTGAGAACATCCTGAGTTTTTTGTCGAAAAAGCTTGCGCGAAAGTCACCGGTTTACGTTGTGCTCCAGATGGTGCTGTTGAAGGAAAACACCAGCGAGATCGACGAATATCGCAGGCTCTGGTCGATACCAGGTGTCGATGAGGTTCGATTCAAGCGTGACGAAATCCAAATCGATGGTTCGAAGATCCCCGGCGTCGAGTTCAAAACGCAGCGCCGCCATCCTTGTCACCTGCTCTGGCGTGGACCTGTATATGTGCGATATGACGGCCTTGCTTATCCCTGCTGCTACATGTATGACGAACCGCCGGTCGGTGACTTGAGGAAACAATCTCTAATGGAGGTTTGGAATTCTGAAGCGATGGTCAAGCTTCGCGAAGCTCACATCACAGGCGATCTTTCAGACTATCCTGTGTGCCAAACCTGCCAAGCCGCACGGCCGTCGAGCCCGGCCTTTTACGGAAGTCTCGCACTGAATAGCCTCACGGTCCGCAAGGCCGTCCCCGCGATGGAAAAACTCGCAAAGTTCTACAACATCGGCGTCTTCGAAAGGTAATTCCGGGACGGTTGCGTCGTTTCCCTAATTCTGGGTTGCGAATTAGGGAAACGACGCAACCGTCCCAGAATTAAAGCGGAGTTCGAGCTGCATGAAGGCCATGCCTTCTGGAACGACGATAAGTGAGATGAACGCCGCTCCGAGGAACTGTCGCAGGTTTTGGATCGTTTCGTAGTCGATCCTATCAATTCGCAAGCTAAGGCGATGATGTCCTTCTTCTGAAACCAACTCGCACTCGTGAGCGTGGACTTTCTTGATGATGTAGTGGAGTTTTTCCAGAAACGAGGAATAGTCGAGACGCTCGGGGCGGATTCGCGCGATGGCTTCGCGGGGAAGCCAGCACCGCTTGTCGTTGGGATAAAGGATTTTGAAATTGCTGCGTTTGATTTCGATGACCAGTCCCACTTCTTCGGGAAGCTGGAGTTGGTCTCGGTAGTACTTCGATCGGCAGTAGACGAAATCGCCGGCGTGGATTGGACTGGCCTTCACCCTCGATTCGATGCGGTTTGCACTGCGCAGACGAACTCCGGAATTGACGCCAGATCGATATGCGCGTTCGGACCGCACGCCGTGCATTCCGGCCGGCGTCGAATCTTGAACTGCTTGAAAATCATTTCGAGTGCGTCATAGGTGAGTAACCGTCCCGACAATGTTGTCCCGATATTCAAAAGCACCTTGATGACTTCCGTCGCCTGAATCAGACCGACCACTCCCGGCAAAACGCCAAGCACCCCGGCTTCATCGCAACTCGGCGCAAGTTCGGGCGGCGTCGCCGATTCATATAAACAGCGGAAGCAGGGCCCCTCATACGGAATAAATGTGGAGGCTTGGCCATCAAACCGAAAGATGCTTCCGTACACGACAGGTTTCTTCAGCAACACGGCCGCGTCATTCACCATGTAAGCGGTTGTGAAGTTGTCGGAGCCGCTGACGATTACGTCGTAATCGCTGAAGATGTCCAGAATGTTCGATGCATCCAGATGGACTGGATGCGTTCGCACTTTCACGTCCGGGTTCACTTCGAAGAGTGTTCGGCGAGCCGAATCGACCTTCGGCATCCCAACGGAAGAGGTCCAATGCAATATTTGCCGCTGGAGATTCGATTCGTCGACGATGTCGTAGTCGACGAGTCCGAGCGTTCCCACTCCCGAAGCGGCCAGATAAACGCCAGCAGGCGAACCCAACCCACCCGCGCCGACCAACAGAACCTTGCTCTTCAGCAGCTTCAACTGTCCTTTTTCGCCGACTTCAGGAACACGCAAATGGCGGCTGTATCTTGTCATTTGATCCTTGCCGACTTTTTCTGGAGTGACGAAGGGCATTCCGTTGTTTTTCCATTCGTTGAACCCGCCGCGCATCGAGTAAACGTCGCTGTAACCCAAATCTTGAAGAGTTTTGGCAGCGAGCGCTGAACGAACGCCTCCCGCGCAGTAAACCACGATCGGCTGACCTTTATCGGGTAGCATCTTGTCCGCTTTCACTTCCAGAAAACCGCGAGGTAGGAAAACAGCTTCGTTGAGGTGGCCTTGCTCCCACTCGTCGCCTTCACGAACATCGAGAAGAGTAAAACCATTATCAGGATTGAGCTTATCTCGGACCTCCTGAACAGAAACTTCTTTAATCTGCCGCTTTGCTTGATTGAGAATCTCTTTAAAGTCGCTCATCGTTGCCCTTAGTCTATTAAATTAGTCAGGTTTAATATACGCGAACTGCCCAGGACTGTCGACTACCACCACGAATCCCCTTCACTCCTCAGCTTATCAAGCGTGGCCTGCATTTGCAGGTGGAGGTCGCGAAGGTGCGCCTCGGAGGCATCGGGAGGCACCCAGATGGGCTCAGCTTGCAGCACGACGGCTTCGGTGAACGGCATCGGGATCTGGAATTCGTCCCAGCTCTTGAGTTGGATTCGCCGTTTCATCGAAATGTGAAAACAAAAAATCGCTGCGCCCGTCTTGAGCGCCAGGAGAACGGGACCTTGCTTGGCGATGTATCTCGGCCCACGCGGGCCATCGATCGTGAATGCGCAATCGTGGCCTTGGCGGATTTCACGCGCCATTTCGCCGAGGGCTCGCAAGCCGCCGCGTGAACTGGAGCCTCGCGCCGCTCCGAAACCGAACCGCTGAATGCATTGCGCGATAGCGTCTCCGTCGCGATTCATGCTCGTCATCACAACGATGCCGCGACGTTGCCAGTAGTATGTCGCCGGGAAGATTCGCCCATGCCAAAAAGTAAAAATCGCGCGGTGTCCGGATTTGTGAATTTCGTCCAGGTAGGAGTCGCCTCGAGTTTGCCAACGTACCGTTCGGCCTATGAGACGAATAGCGAAGTAACCAAACCAACCGATGACCCAGGCTTTGAAACGCATCCGTTATCCGCGAATTAGACGGATTTCGCGGTTTTCTTCAGCCGATAAACCTGATCCAGTAGTTCTGCCATTTCTTCCCGGCATTTGAGGCGCCGTACACCGTTTCCATCAAGGATCCAAAACCGGGAGGCTTCCACAAGAATGTTCTCGTATGCGGGAAATCCTATCGAGCTGCCTATTTTTTCCGGCTCCACATAAGAAGCGCCTTTATAGAGGATTCGGCCTTTGAAAACCATCAGCGTTCCAAACAATGGCGCGTCGATGGTGACAAGTACGTTCGAGCGGTCGGTAAACACGCGCAGCTTTTCGAGAGTGATTTCGGAAACTTCAACCATCTCACTCCTCCCGGACACAAGTCGGAAAGCATAATCAAAATTCTTCGGGAACCGAAAAACTTTATTTGGATGCCCTCGTCTAAATTTCGCGCTGTTGGCAACCGAAGTGCTCACCTTTTCGAGGAGGTCTAAACGCGATGATCTGTCCCGCATGTTGTAGCGAAAACGAAATGGGCTATTCCGCCCTCTCTTATGCGTTCACTTGTTTGGAGCCGGCTTGTGGATTCGAGCTGGAGATGGAACCGGTTGAAGCACAACAGATGCTTGAACCCGAGGAAGAATTGGTGTTTTGTTAGGGAGTGAAATTACTCCTATTCGATATAGATCAAACCCTCATTAATACCGGCGGAGCCGGCCTGCGTGCCCTTAATCGCGCCTGCCAAAAACTATTCGGTCTTGAGAATGCGATGGATGGGATCAGTCCACACGGCAAAACCGATCCTGCCATTGTCCGTGAGATTCTCCGAGTAAAACTACTATCCGAAAGTGCACACGAAGACCAAATTGCTCCAGTGCTCGAGGGCTATCGCTCCTTTCTTAGAGATGAAGTGCAAAAATCACTAACTAATCGCGTATTGCCGGGAAGCCTTCCATTGTTGAAAGAGTTTGTCGCACGTGAGGACGTGATGTTAGGCCTTGCAACCGGGAACATCGAGCTCGGCGCACGGATCAAATTGGATCGAGGCAGGCTCAACCCATTCTTTTCATTCGGCGGCTTCGGATCGGATGCGGAAGATCGGACCGAACTCGTTCGAAAGGCCGCAGGCAAGGCAGCCGACAAAAATGGTGGGCCGATCTCGCCCTCCGACATATTTGTAATCGGAGATACTCCTCTGGATATCGACGCCGGGAATCGCTGCGGCTTCAAAACGGTAGGTATTGCGACTGGAAGCTACTCCGTCGAACAATTACTCGACGCGGGCGCCACGATGGCGGTCGCCGACCTTGCCCAAGGACGCGATTACTTCTTGCGTTCAGCTTTCATCGAATAAATATCGACGCGTTCTTTTGGCCGTTCGTTTTCGCTTGGGGTAGCCGCGATCTTTTCGACGACATCCATGCCTTCAACCACGCGTCCGAAGACAGTGTATGTTCCGTCCAGCGCCGGCTGATCCGCTAGAACGATAAAGAAGGATGTGAGAGCGCTATCGATTTCCTCGCCGCGAGCCATCGACACAATACCTGCTTTGTGCTTCACGTCGTTGATCTCCGCACGAATCTTCACGACATATTTCTGTGCGGCTTGAGACACGGGTTCCGACCTTGTATTGAGGTCCCCCGCCTGGACGACGAAACCTGGCGCGATGCGATGGAAAGCCGTTTTGTCGTAGCTGCCGAGTGATGCCAGCCGCAGGAAATGCCGCACGTGATTGGGTGCCTTGTCAGGCAGCATCTCGATCACGATTTTCCCTTTCGACGTGTCCATCACGACGCGGTATTGCGAAAGCTCTTCGACAGTTTCCTGTGTGAACGGCGGCGGAGCCGGGGCAGGCCGCGGTCGAATCGTGATGTCTTTGATTTCGATTCTCTCTCGCGCGATTTGCTTGTCATCGACAGATGTCGTGGAGATTTTGTCGACGATTTCGATGCCTTCAACAACATGACCGAACGCTGTGAACTGACCCGTGAACTGCGGCTGATCCGTCACGATGAGGAGGAATTCCGAGCCTTCACTGTTCGGTTCACCCGGAAGCAGCGTCGCCGCGACGATTCCCTGGACGAAGGGGAGCGCGCTGATTTCCGGCTTCAATCCCATGTTGAAGCCGCCCGTTCCATACTTGGCCCGAGCCTGCGGGTTTTTCGTTTCCGGATCGCCGCCCTGCACGATGCCATGCGCTACCATGCTGTGAAAAATTGTGCCGTTGTAAAAACCTTGCCGCGCAAGCTCAATGAACTTCCGAACATGGTTGGGAGCTTGGTCCGGATAGAACTCCATCACGAAAGCGCCGGCCGAAGTGTTGAACACAGCCTGCAGCTGTTTGAGATCGTCCTGAGGAGAAACCAGCAAAGCGGCAAAAAGAAGTAGATTCATGGCGGATGATTCTAGCTCAACCGTGCATAAGCCGTTCAAGAGCGACACAGTTCAGAAGTTGAAGCGCACCTCGGCTGTCGCGACGTTACCTGTGGTGAGAATTATGGCTCGCAGGCGAAGTGACGTTACCCGCATCATCTCAGCCGAGCCAACTTCGACGCCCGTGTCCGGATTCAAACAGAATAACCGCCTCGGCGGAGGATTATGAGGAGCCCGCAAGCGGACAAATTCCGACATGACGAGCGGGCGTAAATCGAGGTTGCTGCTCTGAATATTCCCGTTCTGCGGGGCGACCGAATCGATAACCCCGGTGCAAACGACGTTTTGGTCGTCATCATAGAATGCGGCCATCAAACGAATCTCCGCGCTGCATCCGCTTCCGACGGTGCTGAACAAGTTCAACGTAACCCTTCCTCCAACTAGCGGCTTTGGATTCGTGAATTGAATTTCTGCGTTACACATCGTCTGGCCGTTGAGGGCGGATGCGCATAATAGTGCGAGAACTACAGGTCCAAGCAGGGTTGCCGCGTAGCGTGTCCGATTTGACATTCTTAAACCTCCGTTGAGTTACCGACACCAAATGTTGCGCGTCCGTTCAGTTTATGTCAGCAAATCTGTAGTTACCCAACTGCAATGCAGACGTTCAGGTGCACATTTCCACTTCGCTACGCTATACGAATCCGCGAAAGATCCTCTTTCGGCGGCGGGTACTTTGGTTTAAGAGATTCCAGTTTCTCGACGATCTTTGTGGCGACCATCCAGTTGCGAAACCATTTGTGATCCGCCGGAACAATGTACCAGGGCGCAGCTTTCGTGCTGCAGTTGTTGAGAGCGTCTTCATATGCCGCCTGATAGTCATTCCAGAGCGCGCGCTCCTCAACGTCTGCAGGTGAGAATTTCCAGTTTTTCTTCGGATCGGCAAGCCTAGCCTCGAGCCGTTTCTTTTGTTCTTCCCTACTAATGTGGAGGAAGAATTTCAGAATGACCGTGCCGAGTTCCGTTTCGAGTTGTTCAAACCGATTGATCTGACCGTAGCGCGCCTTCCACACTTCCTTTGGAACCAGTTGGTGAACCCGCACGACAAGAACATCCTCGTAGTGCGATCGATTGAAAACGCCGATGTGTCCGCGCCGCGGCATGGCTCGTTCAAATCGCCATAGAAAATCGTGATCCAGTTCGACGCCCGCAGGAGCCTTGAAGCTCGACACACTGCAGCCGAGAGGATTGATACCTTTCATCACGTGCTTGATCGTGCCGTCCTTGCCGCTCGTATCCATTCCCTGAAGCACGATCAGGAGAGAGCGCTGATGTTCCGCATAAAAACGATCCTGAAGCGCTGTCATTCTTTCGAGATCCTTTTGAATAGCAGCTTCCGCGTTCTCTCGGTTCGGCATCAGGCTGGTATCCGCTGGATCGAATGCGGACAAATGGATCTTCCGATCTGGTCTGATTCGAAAACGACTCTTGTCGATGTCACTCATGTTCGCCCTCTGCTGTTGTTCTACATACGTTGACGGATGCTATAGGATGCAACAATGGACGTCTGGCTCGCCTTGAAGAGGCCATTGTTCCTAGCCTTCCTTCTAGGTTGCACCTTTTCAATTCTGACCGCACGGACTCTAACTGTGCGACTCATTGTGCCGACAATGATGTACTGGACTTTTGTGCCGCTCGTCGAGATCGTTTCTCTCGCGGCGGCTTGTTGGAACGATCGCTCAAACCTTCCATTCCCTAGATTGATTGATTCATTTTTCAGAGGGTACAGTCCGTGGCTGCTGTGGCTGGTCGGCATGTGTGCGATTTGGTCTTTATTATTGCCACCCGCCAAATCGTTTGATTGGACAGTGAGCATCGTTTGGCTCCTGGGTGGTGTTGCGCTGGCCATCGTGTGGTCTCTCTACATCGATTTTTGCTTCTTTCGATCGGTTCTGCGAAGAAGCCGCACGAGTGCCGTGCGTGGTCTGGCACTACAACGGTTCATCTCTTGGAGCCTGATTATGGCAATCATCGCTGCTCCGACGATCTGGTCAGACATTACGGGCACACTATGGTAAGGACTCTACGATCGGTTGCTGGATGCCTCGTCCTGCTATCGATAGTTATAGGGACAATCTCAGATAAGCCACATGAGAATCCTCGGCTCATGTTGGGCGGCTACTATGTTCTCGCCGCGGATTTTCACATCCATAGCTTCCCACTGAGTTGGGGTGTCCTTTCTCCGTGGGATACGGTAATGGAGGCTCGGCGACAAGGGCTCGACGTGATTGCAATGACTCCGCATAACCACACCTGGGTTGCGAAGGTCGCCCAATGGTTTTCCACATTGTCCGGCGGTCCCATAGTTCTTGTCGGCGAGGAGATTCATTCAAGTGCATTGGGATATCACTTGCTTGCTGTTGGTATCAAGAACACGATCGGTTGGAGAACGACAGCCAACAGCGCAATAGACGAAGTGCACAGACAAGGAGGCATCGCCATTGCCGCACATCCAATTGAGGCATACGCGGCGTATGACGCAGAAGCGATACGGAAATTGGACGGCGCCGAAGTTGTTCATCCCATCGGACTGAGGAGCGAAGTATTCGCGTCTCAGTTGCGCCAATTTTTCAGCCGTAGACCGATGACCGCAATCGGTGACACGGATTATCACTTGGGACCTCTCTCGCCAAACTTGGGTGAAATGGGTCTCTGCCGAACGTATGTCTTCGTCCAAGAGCGAACCGAGAAGGGCGTGCTCGATGCTCTGCGGGAGGGACGCACAGTGGTATATGACCTCGAGCATATCTATGGCGATACGGCTATGATTCAGCTTGCCGCGCAGGACGGGAGGCTGTCGAGACTCGCATTACATGGCGTAGAGCATGACTTCAGCCGTTTGTTCAGCGGGATTCTGGGCGTGCTCGGCTTGTTGGGTTTGACAGTCTGCTTTGGCAGCGCACAATCAACATACTGATGCCGACGAGGATCGCCACATCTGCGACGTTGAATATACCGGTCCTCAGATTGCCTAGTCCTACGTTGACAAAATCAACCACCGTTCCATGCGTGATGCGGTCTAGCAGGTTCGATGCACCTCCTGCGAATGCGAGGCTAATCCCCGTGATGTGCCACACTGTGTCGTGAGACTGGATGCCGAGAATCAACACGACGATGAGCATCAGACTCGTGCCGATGATGAAGATCGCAGCCCGTGCTGAAGGGTTGAGGTCGGCGCCGATACTTAGAAATCCACCGCTGTTCTCGGCATATTCAAGCCGCACCGTGTCTGACATGAAAGAGCGGTCAGGCATTCCCTCAAGAAATGTCGTTGCGAGACGCTTCGTGACTCGATCACATCCGACAGTTGTCACCGTCAAGACGAGTAGTAGGAAGATCCTTGCACGTTTAGTCATCGCGGAACTTTTACCGGCACGCGGCCACGCTTTTCAACTTTGTTGTTGAGTTGCTCGACAAGGTCAAGCAACCACTGCTGAACGGTCGTTACAAAATCCTTGGCTCCGAACCCTTCGACCACTTGAGTCAGCGCAAATCTGTCTCCCAATCGTTGCCCTTGAGGATCGCGAACGATCGTCGATGCCTCCAGGAACGCTGCTACGACGTTCGCGCCAGGCAACACAACCAGAGCGTTCCGCCTGATAGATGCTCGCCATCCAGATGGGCGGCCTGTCTCCAGGTCCACGACAACCAAACCCAATAGGAATTTTCCAACGCTGCGCCCTGCTGCATCTCTCAAGAGGAAGTAGGCAGCTCCTGCAAATATGTAAAGCGGCGATCCCCAAGTGCGATAAGCAAACAGTGCAATTGCGACCAATAACCCGTCGGCCATGGCTGCAAGCGCACGTTTCGTCATGTCTGCCTTGGGATAAGGGGAAATCAGGCCAAGCGACAGTTTCCTTAGTATCGGATGGTAAGCGAGGGCAAGTGTTATGGCCGAGATCAGGCTGAAGTTAAGTAGAAGGTTGTCACCCATGTGTCCCGATTAATCTAACCCGCGCTGATTACAGCATCTCACACAACAAGGCATGTCATTGAATTCTTCCCCAGCAATTCTCCTGATTCCCACTGGTCAGCACCTGTTGAAGTTGCGCGATGTGCTGAGTCCTTGAGTGATTTTGCAGGTACGGAATGGAGGTTGCAATTCTAACGGTTGGATGGATTGCGCGACGGGAGGAAAACAAAAAATGCAAGATATCGGTTCCATTCACACAGCGGATTATTTGAAAAGAATCGGAGTTCCTGAAATCGCGCCCGCCACTAGTCCTTTCGATCCAGGTTACGATCCCGCGACTGTTGGAAGTCACCTGCAACAAAGCTCGCATTTGATATCGATACTCAAGATTTCCATGGCGTGCTGGATGGTTGCGAACGAGAGCGCGACCAGGCGAAAAATCAATCTGGCCCGCATGTATGGCGTCCCGACCGTTACCGGTGGAGGACCTTTTGAAATTGCCGTAGCCCAAGGAGAACTTCCGGCTTATCTGGATCTGTGTGCAGACCTCGGCGTCAATCGAATCGAATGCGGCCAAGGATTCACGGAAAGTGAACTCGACCCGCGTGAAATTGTCGCTGCAGCAAGGAGCCGCGGTCTCGACGTCCAGATGGAACTTGGCAAGAAGCATGATGGAGGGTTCAATGACCGCACCCTTGCCGCATGGATCAACCAAGGTCAAGAGTGGCTCGATGCCGGTGCGGTCCAGTTGGTGATCGAAGCAAGAGAGAGCGCCAGGGGAGTCGGACTCTTTGATCAAGACGGAAACCTGAATACCGCATACGCAGACCAATTCGCGTCGGTGTTCGGTTTCGAGACGGTAATGTTTGAAGCTCCGAACAAGCCAAGCCAGTTTGCCCTGCTCAATCATTTTGGCAGGCAAGTCCATCTCTGCAATGTCCGGTTGGAAGAGCTGCTTCGTGTCGAAATCTACAGGCGGGGGCTGCACTCGGATGCATTCGGACACGCCAACCTCCGGCCCACTCGACAGGACGTTCTCATTGCCTGAACGGAGGTGACGTCGTGAAAAACAAGAAGGTCTCGATCTGTTGTTACGGAGATACGCCGGCTGAGTACGCGCACAGCGCGGCTCTAGTCGCTGTTGATGTCATTCGCGCAACGACGACGGTGATCACTGCTGTTTCGATGGGCCGTCAGTGCCATGTAGCGCCGACCCTTCTATCGGCGTACGAGACCGCCTCGCTATTGCCGAACGCTCTATTGGCCGGAGAGCAGGACGGCACGATGCCGCTCGGGTTCGACATGACGAACAGTCCGGCACAGCTCGCGGTCCGTTCGGATGTCTGGCGCCCGCTTGTGTTGCTTTCCTCTACAGGCACGCGTTTGATGCACGACATTCGCGATAAGGATTCCGCTTATGTTGCCTGCTTTCGGAATTACAGCGCGACCATTGACTACATTGCTCAAAACTACCACGTAGCCGTTCTCATTGGAGCAGGAACGCGTGGCGAGTTTCGTGAAGAGGACCAAATGTGTTGCGCCTGGATCGCGGATGGTTTGATGGAGTCCGGTTTCTGCTCGAATGATCGAGTGACAAGTCAGCTGGTCGAGCGCTGGCGTGGTGCGCCTCGCAACGCCTTTCTCATGAGTCGAAGTGTCGACTACCTGAGGAGGAGTGGCCAGCTTCGAGATCTCGACTACATTCTTGGCCACTTCGACGACGTCGATACAGCCTGCAAGCTGAATGCCCGGGAAATCAGTCTCGTTGGAGTCGCAGCGGAGGTATGAGCATGACACTCACCGAAACTTCTTTGCCGGTTCTGGTTCTGCAGATGGATCACCATGGCGCACTCGGCGTGATGCGTAGCCTCGGCCGACTCGGCGTACAAGTGTATGGCGTCCATCCG
>JACXTT010005386.1_pt1 | contig 18586 bp, 27 predicted proteins | sample 9270951 | NCBI WGS metagenome assembly JACXTT01 (sample SAMN15532306, study PRJNA645909) | rock metagenome | isolation source: weathered quartz diorite | place: Puerto Rico | collected 2017-06-21 | reverse complement strand
TCACCCGCCCATCCATATCGGCGCAGGTAGCAGGCGCATGCTCATGCTCGCCGGGCGTGAGGCGAACACGGTGGGCCTTCTTAACACGTCGACGCGGACTGGAACGCTGCTCGATGATCCCGTCGAACGACTGGCGGAGACTGTGAAGCAAAAACTCGCTTGGGTCCGGGAAGGCGCAGCGGGCCGGTTCTCCGGAATCGAGCTCAGCATGACCATCATCATTGTGATTTCGGATGATCGGGAGCGCGCCGCCGAGACACTCATCAACGCCCGCAACTGGGATTCGGTCACCACTGAAGAGGTTCTCGATATGCCGAGTATTTTTATTGGCACGATCGGTGGGATCTGTGACGAGATGGAGGCCCGGCGCGAGCGACTCGGAGTCTCGTACTACATCGTGCCCGACAGGCTTCGCGAGGTCCTCGCCCCCGTCGTGGCGCGCTTGAGCGGGAAGTGACGGGGAACGAGCTCCAAGGCGCACAGGACCCGCGAACGCTGACAGCACTCAGTCATGGCGTACACGTCGGTCCTTCCAGATCGAGAGCGGCCACCAGGCGGCCGAGTCCAATGTACTGACCGATCATCATACCGAGTTCAACGATTTGGGCTTCGGTGAAGTGGACGCGTAGAGCGCGGAAGAAGTCGTCGTTGACCTCGGTCAGTCCCTGTTGCATCGCCGATGCAAAGCGCCCGCGCTTTCACGTAAAGCAGTTGTTGAGGTGAGCGACCTTGAGGCGGACGAGCTCCTTAAGCACGGGGTCTATCCGGCCGGTCGTGTGCCAGCGAAAATAGAACGGAGAGTAGGTCTCGAACATTTCGGGGCAGTGTCCCAATACTTGAAACATGAGCGCCTGCTCTGGCCCGCTGACTGCTGCGCGCTCGGCGTATTTCGCGAGTGCCGAAGTGAGCTGATCGCGCTTCAGCAAGCTCAGACGCGCCATACACGCCTCCTTGTTGTACAAGAGATCGAGTGCGCCATTCTCACACCCTGATTCACAAGTCTTGTCAAGGTGCCGGCATCAAGCTGAACTACGGGCCAGTTGAACTGGCATGCCCCCACGTGCGGAAGACGTGCGCCGTCGCATCATCCATTGGGAAGAAGCATTCAATCCGGATCTCCTGAAGCGTGACGTCCTGCGCCGTGCCCAGGGTTGCAATTGTGGTAAAGAGCCGAAGCGATGTCACGCCTTTGCGGAAATGGATGACAAGCACCGGTGCCCTCGGCTCTGCCGGTGTTACTACCTTCGAGAGAGCCGGTAGTCCGGGAAATGCGAGTAAGCGCGCCAAGAGATCTGCTGTCTCGCGCGTGCCATCCCCTATGGCATCTGCCTGGACACCACGGAGGAAATACAGGGCCACCTCCTCCCAGTTGACGATAACTGGACGAAGGAGATCGGGCGAGACGAGGGCAACCGCAAGATTCACCGGCTCCGCCCCGACTGCGTTCGGAGGGGCGGGCCCGAGCAGGAATTCGGTCATGCGCGCCGCTCCCGTATTGGCGCGCAGGAGGGTCCATCGCCGATCGACGACGAAGGCGGGGTAGGGCTCTTGCTGCGTCAGCATGTAGTCAAGCGCACTGTTGACCTCGACGAGCTCCGGCGCGGAAAGTCCGCTTTCCCTCCAGGCGGGCGCGAACCCAGCCGCGAGAAGCAAGGCATTTTGCTGACGAAGCGGGAGATCGAGCACGCCGGCGAGCCGCAGAATCATCTCGCGACTGGGACCGGCTCGTCCTGACTCGAGAAAACTCAGGTAACGCTGGGTCGTCTCGGCCGCGCCGGCCAGGTCGAGCTGGGAGTAGCCCCGGCGCTCACGCCACCAGCGGAGGCCGGAACCGAAGCTTCTCGAGGGACCGTGCAACGGATTGACGCCCGTTCTCTTGTTCATCGACCTTCGACCCCGTCGCGCATCTTAGTCGATCGACCGTTCCCTCTCAGGCAGACGTTGTGCGTGGCCTTCCGTGGCCATAGCTCGATGCTCCATCGCGGCGCGCCCGAGCCGGCGGGCTACGTTCGCTACTTAGTGGCGATCGTTATCCGACCAGATTCACGGGGGCTTCATTTCGCGCGATCCGTCCGATGTTGTCTGCGATGACCTTCGCGCGTGCCTCCATCATCCCGTCGGTCCAGCCGGAGACGTGCGGCGTCATCAAGACGTTTGGAAGCTCATGGAACGGCCGCTCGGCCGGCAAGATCCGTCCCGGCGCCGAGGGGTAGCGATACCACACGTCGAGCGCGGCCCCGGCAATCCGGCGCTCGGCGAGCGCCTCGTAGAGGGCGTCCTCGTCGATGATCTGCGCGCGTGACACGTTGACGAGGATGGCGGTGCGCTTCAGGCGTCCCAGCTGCGCTCGGCCGAGCAGGCCCTTGGTGTCGGGCGTCAGCGGTATCGCGAGGGCGAGATAGTCGGAGACCTGAAGAACGTGATCGAGGATCTCCATCGCACCGAGCAGCGAGAGATCATCTTCCGCGGAGCGCCCCACATCGCGCCGGATCGCGACGACGGACATGTCGAAGGCCCGGGCGCGCCGGGCAATCGCTTGACCGATGCCGCCATACCCAAGGATTCCCAGCGTCCTTCCCGCGAGCTCGCCCCAGACGGGTGGCGGGGGGACACCCGGTGCCCACTGGCTTTCCCAGCGTCCCTCACGAAGGCCGGCGCTGATGCGCTCGAAGTTGCGGCTGACGGCGATCATTGCGCCGATCACGTATTCCGCGATTCCCGCCTCGTGACCGTGAACCTTCGAAAGCCAGGCTCCAGCTGGCATGGCCGATCGATCGATGCGGTCGAGTCCGGCGCCCGGGACCTGGATGAGCTGGAGTCGCCGGGCCACCGTACCCATCTCCCGCGTGAAGACCAACGTGACGAGGACGTCGACTTCAGGGAGCACGTCGACGACGTTCTTCTCGTCGGTGTGAATCACGTCGCAATCGACCGTGAGATGCGTCTGGACGCGGTCAGCAAAGCTTGACGACAGGGCTCCCAGGAACGCAACCGTTGGCATGACGGCCTCCGTTTCTCTCGTGACGAGAATGGTCCTCTCATGCCCGAATCGTGCACCGCATACGGCGGGCCATCAATTCCCACCCAGGGAATAGGCCGTCACGTGCGTTCGTTGAGGAACGCACGAGCCGCGGAAAGCTCGGTATGTACCGCGTCGGCACCGGGGAACAGGCGCTTGGCCTTCCGATACCAGTGTTGCGCGTTCTCGAGATCGCCTTCGAGTGTATGGACGATGCCGTGCAGCCACGCCGCTGCCGTGGAGTTCTCCTGCTGCACAATGACGTGCGCGTCTTGCCACGCCCCCCTCGCGAGGAGTTCCACCACTTCGATCAGCCGTCCTTCTCCAACCCTGGGTTCCATGATTGCCCTCCATTGGTGATGTCACTGGCGGAAGCATACGGCGGGATGTCGACCCGGCGTTTTCGCGCGAGTGTCAATCATTTCGCTAAAATCGCCACATGACTCACGCCTATCCGCAATGGAAAGGCTTCGAACGTCCGCCCCGCGGCCATCTCCTCGATCAGGTGATTGATCTGTCGGGCCCGATGGGCCTCGCGTACGAACGAAGCGCAGGCTTCCAGAAGGACTTCCACTCGCACGACCGGCCGATGATCGTGCTACCGCGTGGGTCGTCGGTGGTGGACGTGAGGCCAGTCGGCGGTCGGCCCTACCGCGTCGATGGTGGCGCTGGACTCATCGTCCCGGGTCGGCTCGAGCACCAGGATCAGGCCGTCAGCTCGATTTTCGACACCCTCGCGTTATTCCCATCGCCGCCGCTCATCGCGGCTGTCGCCGACGAGGAAGGTCTGTCGCGGGCGCCGGCGACGAATGTCTTCCGCCGCGTCCAGCGGTTCCACCGGACCGCGTGGCTCGATCGACTGGCTCAGGAGTATGTCTTCGTGCGCGTGGTCTCGCGCCGCGAGAGCGCCAAGACCTGTGCATTCTTTGAGCGTCAGATGCTCGTAGAGATCTTGCGGGCTGCGCTCCGGCGCGAGGGGACACCTCCTGAGCCTCAGCCCAGCCAGGACGACACGGTGGCTGGACGGGCGCTGCGTTACATCGAGGCCAATCTTTTCTCCGCCCTGTCACTCCCGAATCTCGCACGGTATTCGTTCGCGAGCACGTCGACCCTACTGCGACATTTCCGCAGGGCAACCGGCAAGACACCCTACGCCTATGCGAAGGCGCGCCGCCTTGAGGAGGCGAGGCGTTTGCTCGAGGCTGGTGGCGATAGCGTCGGCGACGTCGCGATGCTCGTCGGTTATGAAAACTTCGCGGCCTTCACGACGGCGTTCACCCGACGGTTCGGCACGCCGCCGTCGTCCTTCCGGCCAGCGAAGCCGGGAGCTCGGGTCCGTCGAAACCAGCGTTAGCGATGGGAAGGGGCTGGCGGCCACCTTCCCTCGCGACGCGTCACGCCCCGTGCTCAACCGCCAGGGGCAGCCGCCCATGCAGGCCACGCTGATCTTCCACGATCTCAGACGGTCAGCCGTCCGCAATCTCGTCGCGGCGGGCGTCCCAGGCGGTAGCCATGCGCGTGACGGGGCGTCAGACCATCATCGTGTTTCAGCGCTATCGAATCGTGTCCGACGACGAGGTGCGTGCGGCGCTCGAGCGCACGCAGGCGGCGGGGCACAAATCGGGGCACACTCCGACAGTCGTGATACACTCCCGGGGTCTAAGTCGTTGATTTCGGAAGCGGGCTCGTGGTGCAGCCTGGTTAGCACACTGGACTGTCAATCCAGAGGTCGCGGGTTCAAGTCCCGTCGAGCCCGCCATTTTTTACCTATCTCGCAGGAAGGACACACGACGTTAGCAGTTAGTATCGGCCTCGACTCTCCTGACGGACGTGTAACTCTCCGCGATCGGTGTCCGACTCCAGCCGCCGCGACAGGGCGCAGCCGGGCGACCTTGCATCGGTTGCGCGTTGACGTACTCGATCGTACGCTTCATCGCCTCACGGAGATCATCCTCGCTGGTGATGTTGTAGCGGCCGAAGGTCCGAACGCGTGCGGTGACCGCTCACGTCCCTCGTCACGCGCTCCCGCACCCCGGCGCGCACCATGTTGCGCACACCCGAGCGACGGAGATCGCGGAATGGCGGGTCGGCTCCCGCTGCTCGCTACCATCCGGGTTGATTTCGACCACGCGGTATAGGCCAGCTTCGATGCACGCTGCCGCCCACGCCTTGCGAAAGGCTCCGGCTGGCTTGCCGCCCCGGTGGAACAGGAACTCGGCGATGTGCTCTGGTTCGCCGTCCTTGCCGGCGATCACACGAGCCTGGACGCGCCGATCAACGATGGCACAGAGGTCCCCTTCAATAGCCACCGTGCGTCCGCGGCCGTTCTTCGAGTGCTCTGGATGTAGTCGGATCACGCCGCCGTCGCGGTGATCAGCCGGAGCGCCGACGACGATTGACAGCGCGGCCGTGCTCCCGCGATCGGCCATCGTCTGCTAGCTCCTGCCCAGCCGTCCCACCGGGGTGTCAATTGCGGCGGATCGGGCTCGCGGTCGAGCTGGCGCGCCTGCCAGCGGACATTCTCGTTGCTCGCGGCATGGCAGCGACTCGGACGGCCCGGAGGGCAACGACGACCATCCCGATCGTGATGTCTGCCGCAGGTGTCGATCCCGTACAGAGCGGGCTCGTCTCGAGCCTCGCGCGTCCAGGAGGCAACATCACGGGTCTGACACTCGTAGTTCAAGAGCTCGACGGTAAGCGACTGCAACTCATCAAGGAAACGATCCCAAGACTGAATCGCGTCGCTTTGCTCGCCAACCCGACCTCACCGTACTATGACCTTACGGTCAAGGACATCACGGCGGCAGCCCAGTCACTTGGTGTCCCGCTCTCAACGATCGACGCGCGCGAGGCTACGGACCTCGACAGAGCATTCGCCGCCATGGTCCAGGCGCGCGTCGATAGCCTCGTCGTGCAAGCTGACGCCGTACTTTCGAACGTCATCAGCCGCGCATCATCGCGCTCGCTGCCAGACATCGACTTCCCGTGATGTACCCGTGGAGGGAGTACACGGATCAGGGCGGTCTCATGTCCTCATCAATCTGAAAACTGCGAAGGCTCTCGGCCTCACGATCCCGCAATCGGTGCTGGGGCGGGCGGACCAGGTCATCGGGTAGCCCATGCTCGACCAACGCGGCCAACTCCACAGTGCAGCAGTCGGATTCGCTGGGTGCTCGATGCCCTCGTATCGGCAGCTTCGTTTAGGAGTCGGAGCGTCGGCGTCCCGGACCCCGCTTCAAACCTGTCATGCCCTTTATGATCGTTGACCCTAGTCGGGAAATGGGAATATCCGACTCATCCTTAATTGACTTGAAGCCCTCGCAGATCGGTCCCCATCCAAACCAGATTAACGCGGCCAAGAGCAAGAACAGAATCCCGAAGGGATTGAGAACGTGACCTTGGCCCATGGCGTCGCCCCAGAATGCATAGATTCCTAAGGCGACCACTACGAATGTGGCGAGTACGCGAGTGATCATGGCTTCCTCCCGCTGTTTCGGCGTCTCGGGGTGGGCCTGGGCGCTTCGCCTTGAGCGGAGTATCCCATGCTCGGGTTCGCACATAACTGGCATGTAGCACTCGCCGACGAGCGCGACCGGCACCGCATGGGAGGGCACGCCCTGGCGCCGACGCAGCGGGCAGCGTGGGAGGCAATAGGGTGGGCAAGCGATGGCTAGGCAGCGCGCCCGCAAGTCGCCGACGAGCCAAGGCGCTGGAGGCCGCTCGCTCGAGAAGAGCGTGGCGCGACCCCGAGTGTGGACGCTCGTGCTGCTGTTGTGCGTCGTGGCCTGTGCGTCACCGGCGACGAAGACGAGCTAGACGCCGATCGCTGGCGGAGAGCCGCCGCCCCGCTTCACCCCGGGCGGTTCGCAAGGCGCCGAGGCCCTCACGCCTCATGCGGGTCGCTGAGCCCCGGATCACGTGGACGTTCCGGGGCCCGGACCTGACACTGGACGATTACCTCTCGCGCAACCCGACGACGGGACTTCTGATTGCACGGGACGACACGATTTTCGTCGAGCGCTATCAGTACGGTCGCACGGACCGGCATCACTTCACCTCATGGTCGATGGCCAAGACCGTGACAGCGATGCTCATCGGCATCGCGATCGACGAGGGGCGCATCCGATCAGTGGTGGATCTCGCCGCCGTCTACGTACCCGCGCTCTCCGGCACCGAATACGGTACGTCGCTCCGGCACTTGCTGCAGATGCGGAGGCGTGGCTCATCGTCCGTGTCGAGTTCAGGCGGGCGCTCGCGTCACGTAACGAGATCCGGCGAGCTAGGTGATTCAACCAACGTCCACGTCGCCGATCTCCTCAATCGCCTTCCCAACGCTGGCCTTAAGCACCTTCTCGACAGCGTCCACTGACGTTCGCTGGTCCTGTTCCACTTCTACGCCGCCCCACGCTTCTTGCCCTTCGTGCTCGACAGTCAGCGACAATCGGTTGCCGAACCGCTTCACGCTCTTGAGCACTCCCTCACCGGGCTGCACGATCATGGGGCCGATCTGGACCAGCAACTGCGGCGGCCATACGTGCGTGACCGCCCCTCCGTATGTTCTGGTAACGTCTCGGAGTTTCATCAGGTGCTCCTTTCGTTCCTTCTAGAAGGGAGGCCGGACAACCACGGCCTCAGTGGACTGCCGCTCAGGACGACCCGCCAACGGGACGCCACGCGAAGCCATGCCGCATGCCGCTAGGAAGCCCGGTCCCGCGCCGCCTTCATCGCCGCGAAGCGAATATCGAAGTGTGTCAAACACAACCAGGCACCAATCAGGCCGACGACTCCTTCCTCCTGACAGCCTGGTTCGACACAGCGGGTGGCGTCAGAAGTTATTGAATTTCTCAGGCGCCTCACCAAGGCCCACCCGGATGATCGGAGCTCCCCGGTCACGTCACGATAGCGCCGGTCGATGTGGCGCCGTTCGACCGGTCGCGGCCCCAAGCTCCCGCGCCGCTCACCCATCCGCCGGTCGAGAACGACATCCGTGCCCCCGTCTGCGTAGAGGCGCTTGAAAACAAGATACTGCCTCGGCTCAGTGCGCGACACGATCAAGACCACGTCCGCCATGATTCCCTCCGCCCAACCGCTGATTTCGTTCGGCCCGCGATTCACCGGCGCAGAGAACTGAGTGGTCAGAAGACTCCGCGACCAGAGAGACGGAAGGCGAAAGGGGCTTGAGCCCTCATATCCACTCGCGTAGGCCGAAGCGAGCAGGCCGAACAAGTAGGGAATTCCCTGAACTTCTCTGGGTAAACCCTATAAGGAGGGCGTCTGGCTGTCTGACAAACTCGCATTTTCCAAGGGATGGTTGTTTGAGTACGAAGCACGCCTAGAGGTGCGAGCGTGGCCCATACCACTGCGTGGGACACTGCATAGCTGCGCTAGACTCGATACGTGATTCCGCATGGCTAGGCCGCAACCGGGGAAGAAGGACCGGACGCTGGCTACGCTCCTGCAGACGTCGCCCTGGCAGGACGGCCACTCGTACCCGTCGGCGCTAACATCGACCGCACAGGAGGTGTATGCCATTACGCCTGACGAGATCGTGCGGAGCGCCTTCGACGCGTTTCGCGCTGACGCGGAAACGTTGCCTCCTTTGACCCTCCGCGGTGGTAATGCCGTCGACAGTTACGACAACGCCGAGCCCTTTGACGCCGCGCGCGATGAGCCGACCGACGCATATATTGAGGCGTACGCCTTCTGGGGACTCGGCTACCTCGACGCACCGTCGTGGCGGCACTATCTTCCACTCCTGATCAGCTACGACTTCCGGTGTCCGGACGATCCGGCGATGACCGTGGAAGCGCTGATCCGTTCGTTGCGGCCGCCGGATCGGTATCCGCCCCGCCTCGCCACATTGACCGCCGCACAAGAAACGGTTGTCGTCGCCTTTCTTGAGACGCTCGCGCTCGGCGACGGCTCCGGTCATATGCACGAGGACGCCCAGCAAGCGCTGGAAGAGTGGTGGCTCCCCGATGCCCGCCACCGGCCGCGCCCCGAAGATGTGGCGGCTCTGCGCTCTGCACCGGTGACCTCTCACTTCGTCGAGAGAGGACGATACCGGCTGCTGCTGCCAGCCGTCTTCGTGAGCAGCGGAGCGCGCCACATCGCGGAGGAGTCTCGGACGGTCGAGGTGTGGCGCGGGATACTCTGTGGTGACGTGCCGACGATCGTCGCGGTCAATGTCACCCCGCTGGCCGGGCGCCACCTCGGACAGGTCATGGTGCGAGCAGCCGCAGGCCTTCGCGCCGCCAGCGTCAAGCGCCGGCACTTGCGTGTGCCCGGGGCCACACGCTCCCGACGCCTCGACGGCCTGACGCGCGGCGATAGCCCGACAGAGCCGGAACGCATTATGATCGCCGCGGCCGTCATTCGCGAGGAGGTCGTCTTGCTCACCGTTCGGAGCTGGCCACGAGACGACGTCGAGGCCGCAATGGACCGGATCGTGGCCGCGTTCGAGATCGTGGCGCATGGCTGACAAGTGTCAACCGTCTCTTTCTCGGCGCGAGGAACCACAATCCCTTGCAGGAGGAGGACACCATAATCACCGAGGAAACGCCCGGACGAAGAAAGCGCGAGGTTCGAACTGAACGCAGCCGCGTGCTACTACTGAACGGCCGTGACGCGCGGCTTGCCCTTTTCGAGGACGAAGGCGTTGACCGCCTTCGCCGGCACGGTGCCGACGTTCTTTGTTTCGTGGATGATGTTCGCGGGCACGTAGTACGATTCTCCGGCGCTCACCGTCTTCCATCCGCCACCGTCTTGCCGTGTCATGACCGCGCCTTCCATCAAGGTGCCGTATTCGTCGCCCGGGTGCGTATGGCGGCCGGTGCTGACGCCCGGCGGGAAATCGGTGGTGAGCAACATGAATACCTTGTCGGGAACGCCGGTCACAGGCGTTTGGGCTACTAGGATCGTCACCTTGAGTTGCGACGCCGGCTGCGCGTTCAGCGGCGCCGTACCGAGACACACAACCGAAGCGATGATGACGAGCAGTCTGCGCATGAGTATCCCCCTCGTCTAGACCAATGAACCGCGGAGGAGTCTGCCCAAGGTGGTGGACGAGTCCTGAAGCTCAGTTCAGGGTAAGGCCCGAAGCGGATCCGCGCGCGACTAGTTCCTGGACAGCGGTGGCTCCCGTACGGCGGCCTCGCGGAGCGCGCGGAGCGCGGCTTCGAGTTCGCGCGTCAGGACGTCTGCAACGTCACTGAGCTCTCGGCTCCGCTTCACGAGACGCTGAGCTGCCTCCCGCGCCTCCCGAGCTCTCTGGCGAACCGCCGCAGGGAGCATCGTGCAATAGTAGAAGTGCGCGCGCACGCTCGCGATCAGATTGGCGCGGCAGCGCGGGCAGAGCAGCTCCCGGCCGTCGAACATGTCCGACGCGAGTTCGGTCATGCGGTAAGCCTTGGCGCACCCTTCGCACTCGGCGGCCGCGTGGTGCCAACAGTAGCGGAAGAGGAGGGCGCGCTCCTCAGGGCTCAGAGTCTGGGGTCGCTTGCAGTCGAGGTGGGTGAGACGAACGCCTCGGAGCACGAAGGTATCATCGGGCGCAATCATCCCGGAGCATCCCGGACAGATCCACCGCTGCTGCTCCATCGTGACGACCTCGGCGGCGAAACGCTATCACCGCCGCCCGGCGTTGTCCATTCGCTGCCGCTCCCTGGCACCTGCCGAACAGCATTCTCATGAAAACACTTCTCGGCGGTGGCGAAATCTTCAACGGCTAGGGCCGCATAGAAGTCTAGCAGAGCGGTGCCCGCGGGACCCGTGGGGAGCCGAAAACACCGCCGGTAACCGAAATTTTGAGTCGATGCGGCCCGTTGACCACGGAGCTGGCGACAGACTAGTCTCGGCCCACCGTCCCGACCTTAACGGCCTAAACTCCGCAGCGTGAAGTACTAAGCGAACGCCGTACATACTGACGGCGTGACGGATGTGGGCTGAATCACCCAGGAGGCTGATTGATCCGGATCATTTCGGCCAACCTCGCACGTGCGGCCGACGCTGTTTTGTTCGCAAAACTTGCCCACTCGTTGGGCGCCGATGTCGTAGCAGTCCAAGAACTTGCCAGGCTTCAGGCAGATGCGCTCGCGAGCATGTTTCCTTTCGGACGGCTCGAAATGTCGCCGTACCGCATGGGTATCGCCCTCGCCCAGCCTGCTGTCGTCCGAATGATTCCTCTGACTGGGCGTGGCGCCTACGCCGTTGAAGTCGCCGATTCGTCGAAGGGCCAGATCACAATCGTCAACGCACACATTTTTGCCCCGCATGTAGGGCCTCCCTGGAGGGTTGGGCCGTTGCGCCGGCGGCAAGTGCATGACTTGGAAGCGTACCTCCGTTCGGTCCATCGTCCGCTGGTGCTGGTCGGAGATCTGAACTCGACGCCGCTCTGGCCCGCCTATCGACGGTTATCCCGCACTCTGACCGATGCTGCGGTGGTAGCTGCGCGGCTCAAGCGGCGTCGGCCGGCCCGCACATGGGGTTTCTGGCGCGGCCCTCGGCTGTTCCGTATCGATCACGTTTTGGTGACCGGCGTCGTAGTCGAGAACGTGCAGGTGTTACCAATAGTAGGAAGCGACCACTCCGCAGTTGTGGTCGACGTGCGACAGCGTGACTAGTCCGAGAGAGCGAACGGCTCGCGGCGCCAAACCAGCGCGGCTCGGCATGCTTCTCTTCAGTCCGCTGTTACCGGATCCGAATCCGGTCATCAGCGCGGAGGGGCTCTCTTGAAGACCTTCATGATCACAACGATCGGCAAGATAAGGACGGCCTCAACAGTCATAGCCCAGAAATTATGGGAAGTGAAAAGGCTTCCAAAGAATTGGCCTGCTCCGGGCGAGCGCCGAATATCAGGGAAAAACGCAAACGGGGCGATGTAATAGTCATTCGTCAGCGGCCAAAGGAACGGCACGCCATAAGGCACGCTTGTGTCGATGCTGCAGTAATCACTGGCTACATGAGAAAGGTAAAGACAGAGAAATATCGCAACATTTTTCGAAAATGACGGCCCTAACAACCGACCACAGCCACAACACAATGCAAACAAAACCGCGAAGCCAAGACTATGGCTGACTCCATGATGGAACCGATCAGGATCTCCAATCAGTAGCCCGGGAACAAAGTCGAGATCCGCCGCGTTGGCCGCAACAAGGCAAAGGCCGATCACTTTTACCTTCTGGACGCTGGGCGGTCGAAAGACCAAGTAGAGCACGTATCCCAGAATCGAGTGGCCGACCGGAGACGGGATGGCTAGTTCCTAACGCGAACTCTAGGAGTTAAGGCTCCTGTGAGATCCACAGCGAAGCGGCGGCGGCCTGATGGCTGACGCCAGAATGGCCCGCCCATTGACTGGCCTCCCTGACGCCGGCCGCAACTCGCTGGGACGGACGCCTCAGCTCCCAGACGCGGCGTCGGCTATCCGACTCCAGACTATGAGTATCACCGAACTGGCACAGGCTGCCGTCGAAGTTTCATGAAACGCTTCTTCGCGGCAGATACCTCGCATCGAGAGAGATGGCGCGGTCCAGATAAGACTCAGTCCGGTCCACGCGCCAGCAGACTGCCGACAAATGGCTCGGTCTCGATGTCGCAGTCCTTCAACTCCTGATAGGCGACGGTATAGCCGATCGGCCCTTCCGGCGGGCGGCCCATGGCGCTAGGTCGGGGTTTCGTGCTCGTCGCCCCGGCGTCCATCATCGCCTTCAGCTCATGCAACAGTGCCTCGACATCCGCGCCGTTGCGTTGCGCGTAGTCACCGACCGTCTCGTCCGGGAACCGAAGGTAGAACTTCCCTGGTTCGGCCACGGACAGCGGTCCGTGCTCGATGAAGACCTCGCCGGCACGCGGATGACCGCGCAGCACGTCGTTTACTTTTGTCGTCGCAGATACACTCACGCAGATCCTCCAGTGACGGGACGGCGGCTTGGCGATCACCAGGCCGCCAAGATCCGTCCTACATCCCACACTTCCGGTCGACGTCGTGCCACTTACCGCCCGCGCGCTCGCAGGCAGCCTTGTTCTGGATCGTCGAAGGCGTGTCCGACGTCTTCGTCCGATCGTCGCGCGGCGTCGTGTTGTCTCGCGGAGTCGTACCGGGCGAGGTCGCGCCGGAGCTTCCCCGATCCGTGGTGTCACTGGGCTGCGTGGTCCCTGTGCCATCCGGTCTGCCGGACGGACCATTGATATTGGTCTGCGCCAGTGACGACGCCGGGGCCAGACTGATCGCGGTGACGAACCCCGCGCCAGAATGATCGTCTTCATCCGAGCCTCCTTGGTTTGTGCATGCAACTCCAGGGGTCTGGGGAGCAAGGAGATTGCCAGATCTCATCACGTGGAAAACGCGTCGAGACGCATTCTGACGGCGCCCGACGCCGGGGCCAGAGGTACACACCACGGAAGAACTTGCCGGGTGATCCCTCGAAGGCATTTCGTGCATCTAAACGGCGAGAGGTAGCCAGAGGCCTATGCACCTTCAGACGCCGGAAACCAGCGAATCGACGAGAACCGGAGAGGTTGCGACTCCGCCGCCGACCACGCTCCCAGGGCCTGTACTCCAGCGAATTCTCGAGCATATCGACGCCAACCGGAATCGACCGCTCCGCCTATCGGAGCTCGGCGCGCTGGCTCACATGAGCGCGTTTCACTTCGCGCGGCTCTTCAAGCAGAGCACGGGAGTCCCGCCTCACCGCTATGTCGTCGAGCGCAGGATCGCGCGGGCGAAGGAATTGCTGACGACCGATCACACGTCGGTCGCCGAGATCGCGCAGGCGGTGGGATTCCGGACCGCCAGCCACTTCGCGACCGTGTTCCACCGTGCAACAGGAATGACCCCGACGGCGTATCGCTCGGCAGCTCAGGAGGATTCGGCCAAGCCGATCGCGCCGGTAGCCTGAAGGCGCCCATCCAGCATCGCCTCACCGCCGCCACTCGTCATAAACGGCGAGTGGTCTCGATCGACTGGCGAACGAAGCGGATCTCCCGCGAGGGAAGGCGCTTCGATTCGCAGAAAGAAGGCGGTCATGCGATATCACTCGAACATTGCGAGGCTCGGCACGATCGGGATGTTGATACTCGTCGCCGGCTGCGCCGGACTGGGCGCGGTCACGCCGCCGCCGGGCTCCGGCGCACTGCTACCCGATAGCAACCTCGTCGGCACCTACACCGGCACCCTCAACTGGGTCAGTGCATCGCTTTACGACGACGAAGCGATTCTGCACCTTCGCATCCGGCAGGACGGAACGTTCACGGCGACCGTGACGCCATATGGAGCCGGGAACAACCTGGCCAAGGCGTCTACCTTGTCGGGCACGGTCGTCGCCAACGACAAGCAGGTCACGCTCCGCAACGAGGTCGGTCCGTGGCAATGGATCACGCTCGTCCGCCGTGGCAACACTCTCTACGGCGTGGCGAACGACCCCGCGATCCAGTCGGCGGTCATGCTGCGGTTCGACCGCGACAGCGGCTCAGGGGCGACGGCCGTCGAACAGTAGCCGCCCACGAAGCGCCGGCGCTGCCTTCGGCATCTAAACCCCCATGGGATTGCTGATCGCGGCTGCCGGCGCGGTCTGGGCCCTCGTGATCATGTGGGACGCGTTCGAGGCGCTGGTGCTGCCTCGGCGCGTGACCCGGCGGCTCAGACCGACCCGCATGTTCTATCGCCTCACGTGGAAGTTGTGGTCAGCCGTCGGGCGCCGCATCCAGCCCACTGGCCGCCGCGAAACCTACCTGAGCTTCTTCGGGCCCCTCTCGCTGCTCGTGTTGATGGCCGTATGGGCGGTGAGCCTCGTCGCGGCATTCGCGCTCCTCCAGACCGGCACGGCCATCGACGTCGGCGCCGGCGGTTCCTTCGCCGAGCATCTCTACCTGAGCGGCGAGACGTTCTTCACGCTCGGGCTCGGCGACGTCACCCCCGCTTCGCGCGCCGGCCGGGTGCTGCTCGTGATCGAAGCCGGCGTGGGATTCGCGTTCCTCGCGCTCGTCATCGGCTATTTGCCCGTCCTGTATCAGGCGTTCTCGCGCCGCGAGGTGAATATCACCCTGCTCGACGCGCGCGCGGGCTCGCCGCCGAGCGCCGAAGAATTGCTGCGCGGTGAGTGGAGCGATCAGAACGCACTGACCGCCTTGCTGCGGGAATGGGAGCGCTGGAGCGCGGAAGTTCTGGAGTCGCATCTCTCGTATCCGGTGCTCTCGTACTACCGCTCGCAGCACGACAATCAATCCTGGCTTTCCGCGCTCACCACGATCCTCGACGCCAGCGCGCTCCTCATCGTCGGCGTCCCCGGACCCAGCGCCCGGCAGGCGAGCCTCACGTTCGCGATGGCGCGGCATGCGGTCGTCGATCTGGCCCAGGTGCTCGGGCGCCCGCCGATCGCTCCGTCAACAGATCGGCTGCCCGCGGCCGACCTTTCGCGGCTGCGCACCGGACTCGCGGCGACAGGCGTGATCCTCGACGCCGGTGCCGGCACCGACGACAAGCTCGCCGAGCTCCGCCGGCTGTACGAGCCGTTCGTGACGGCGCTCTCAGAATATCTGCTGATGCCGCTCCCGACCTGGCGAGCCGGCGCCGAGACGCGTGCGAACTGGCGCGCGACATCGCGGGACGGCGACGGGGATCACGAGCTCGAGATTTAGCGCGCGTGTAGCTCGATGATGTCGTCGGTGCTCGGCTCCGCGCGTGCGGTGCCGGCAAGCGGCGCGATCACGAGGACCAGCAGCAGCAGTACGAGCGCGACCGTTGGCTTCATCTCGATGACCTCCTGGTGGGCTGTACGTGTGTGCGGCCGGGCGGCTCGGCCAACCGAGCGAGCGTCGCGGGTTTACGGCCCAGGATCGAAGCAGGTCGACAGCGCTCCATCGAGACACACGCACTCGATAGGCCGGCCATCGTTCCGCTTGATCGTCACGATGCGACTGGCGCAGTCGGACACCGGCGCCTGTCGATGCGCGACGAGCGGCACGGCGAGCGCCACCGCAAGAATCAGCAAGAGCACCATCATCCCGAAGGCGAGCTTCATCTCCTATTTAGGTGCGCGGACAAGGGGCACCGATTCCCACGCGCGGATTTGCCGGTGCCAGGCGATTCTCCCAGGGCACCGTATCGCGGCCCTCAGGTTCACCGTCTCAAGGGTCAGGAGGCCGCAACGCGGGATCAACGTGGCAACCCGGAAATCCGGTCATCTCTTGATGCGCCGGCCGCGCCGCCGGCCGCCGGTGTTGCTGGCGGCGACGACAGTGCTGCTGGCGCTGGCGACCGATGCCGGTAGCGTCCCGATCGGTCCGTGGCCGGCGCTCCTCGGCGCCCGCGAGGCCTTCTCGCCCGAGGTGTCCGCCGCCGTCGAGCGCGTCTGGCACGAGCCGACATTGAGCCGCACGGTCGCGGGGCCGCCGGCGCGCGTTCCGCTGGAGGTCTATGCGGCGTTCATCGACGCGCCCGACGTGACCGCGGCCGCCGCGCGATTTCGAGGCCTCGGCAACTATCGTGTGCAGGCCCTCGGCGACGATCGCTATCAGGGCGATGACGGGGAGGGAGCCCACGGCATCTCGCAGCTGCTCCGGCGGCAGGGCCAGCGGCGCGTCATCCTGTCTCGCGGCGAGCATACCAGTCCGTTTCTCGGCACGATCAGCGGAAGCGCGCTCACGGTGGTGGACCTCGAGACACGCGGAGACCGGGTGACGCCGACGCTCACGGCCTACGTGCTGATCGACGACCAGGTCGCCGCGACGCTTGCGCAGATCCTCGTGGTGAGCTTCGGCTTCCTGGCCGACCGCAAGCTCACCGAGGGGCTCCGCGTCACCGCGCGGGTAGCCGAATGGTCCGTGAATCCCGCCGGAGGCTTCTGCGACTGGCTCGACCGGGAGCGGTTTCCCGAGGCTCGCCGCGATCTCATCGTCGCCGCGCTGCCCGCCTGTGCACGCGCTCGCGCAAGAGCCGAACGGTGACCTAGCGCGTCGAGCCCTCCGCCGTGGCGCCCTCGTTCAGCACGATCACCTCGACCCGCCGGTTCTGCTGCCGTCCGGCCGGCGTGTCGTTGTCCACCACCGGGAATTTCGCACCGTAGCCCTTCGTCCGAATCCGCTGCGGCACGATCCCCCGCGTCACGAGCAGGTCCCGAACCGCGTCGGCGCGCTGCTGCGAGAGCTTGACGTTGAACTCCTCGTCGCCGAGGTTGTCGGAGTGCCCTTCGATCAGCACGTTGCGGTGCGGATACGTCTTGAGGAACTCGGCGAGCTTGTCGATGCTCCGCTGCGCGCCGGGGCCGACCTGGGCCTTGCCGGCCGCGAACAGTACGTCGCCGACGGTGAGCACGACGCCGCGATCGGTCTGCTGAGCCTTGAGGCTCGCCACCTCGTTCGCGAGCGCGGCGGCCTTGGCGCGGTCCTTCTCGTCGACCGTCTCCACCTGACGGCGCCCCTGTTCGAGCTCGCGTGCCCGGGCCTCCGCGTCCCGGGCGCGCTCTTCCGCGGCCCGCCGCGCCTGCTCGGCGTCGCGTGTCTTCACGTCGATCTCGCGTCGGGCGGCGGTGAGCTCACGGTCGCGTTTCTGCAACAGCACGTCCGCCGTTTCCTTGCGAAGCCGCTGCATGCTCTGCTCGGTGTTGGCGGTGGCGCCCGTCACCGAGGCGATCTGCGCCTTGCGCTCGGCGAGATAGGCCAGATGCAGTCGGTCGTCGCTGTCCTTGGCATCCTGAGCGGCCTGCAGGGCTTTCTGCGCATCGACCAGTCGCAGCTGCGCGTGCGATTGCACCTGCGGGTTGGATTGGGCGTCCAGGTAGGCGGCCTCCGCGCGCTCGAGCTGGGCCCGCGCCGCGCGCTTGGCATCGGATGACGCGCAGCCGGCCGCGGCGATCAGCAGTATGACAACCGCAACGACTCGTGTGAGCTGCAGCGTGGGATGACTCATCGACGACACCTCCGCGGCCGAGCTCGGTTACTTCGGCAGACGCTCGAGCTCCTGGCGCAGCACTTTGATGTACTGGTTCAACTCCTCTGACGTCGCGTTGGCGCGCTGTTTAGCGGCCAGCGCCCGCGCGTACTCCCCATCGACCGCCGCCTGCTCGGCCGAGCGGATCGCCCGGTCGGGCTTGCCCTTGGCCAGGGCCTCCTGCGCTGCCTTCAGCTTGTCCTGCGCGGTCCTGAGCTCGAGCGGCGCGCTCACGGCGGCGCCCGCCTGCTGAGCGTCCTCGACGGCGCGCTCGGCCTGTGCGACCTTCGCGCTGGCCAGGGGACCGCGGCTGGCGCACCCGACGGCCGACAACGCCGCGAGCGCAGCGCAGCAGAGCGTGCTCCGGAAGAGTCGTCGGCGGGATGCGTGCACGGGGCCCTCCTCTTTTGTTCTCATCGACGTCTGGATCAGGTAAAACCCGTATGTGAAGTCGACGTCGTTATTTCGATCATAGGCACGAGCGGCGCCGCGCTGCATCTGGTCATATCGCGAAAGGAGCCACGATGGAGCTGTTCGTCTTCGCGCGATTTCACGCCCGCGCTGGTTTCGAGCGCGACGTGGCCGACGCGCTACTCGGGGTGCTCGCGCCGACGCGCGCCGAGCCCGGCTGCCGGGCCCTCCCC
>JACXTT010005385.1_pt1 | contig 18586 bp, 16 predicted proteins | sample 9270951 | NCBI WGS metagenome assembly JACXTT01 (sample SAMN15532306, study PRJNA645909) | rock metagenome | isolation source: weathered quartz diorite | place: Puerto Rico | collected 2017-06-21 | reverse complement strand
GGTGACGACCCTCTCAGGAGAGCTAAAGGTCAAGATCTGCTGACCCTCAGGATGTGGCATTTTTCCAGGGATTATGGCAGATTTTGCCCCTGAAGTTCACGTCCGGGGGGGACAAGCAATGGAAAAAATCGTTTCCAGCTCAACCGACCTTGACAGCAAAACACGCATTCACCGGAAGAGCCAAATTAGAGAAATCAGGCACGAACTTTCTGCTGCAATTGGTTGCACCGGTCGCCTGCGTGGCCAGCACGGTTTGAGTGATTGGCTGCGCTTAATTGCAAAGCAGCCGACCTTGACAAATGCAAGCGCCGGTGATTTCGCGTGTGATAGAATACTCTGTAGATTTGGGCCCAAGGAGCGTCGCTATGCCGATTCATGACTGGTCGAAAGTTGATGCGAACTTATTTCACGATTTTCATCAAGCGTGGACCATTGGCATCCGCAATGCACTTAACGGCGGTATCCTTCCGAAGGGCTACTCCGCACTTGTCGAACAACGAACCGGCGGGATCGTGCCTGATGTCCTTGCGATCGAGCACGAGGTAACGCTCAATAGACCCTCGCGCTCCAAAGGCGGTGTGGCCACCGCGTCGCGGTCGCAGAAGACGCGACAGCTCATCTATGCAACCAAGCCAATCCTAGCTGCAAGGGGCAATCGCATTGCCATTCACCATCGCCTTGGCGATGTCGTATGCGTGATCGAAGTGGTGTCGCCAGGCAACAAGAGCAACCGGGTAGCGCTCACCAAGTTCGTAAACAAGAGCGTCGCCCTGCTGGAGCAGGGCGTCCATTTGCTCGTCGTAGATCTATTTCCGCCGTCCAAACGGGATCCGCAGGGAATTCACAAGGCAGTTTGGGACGAGATCGAGGAATGTGATTTCAAGTTGCCCTCCGGTCAGCGTCTCACGCTAGCGTCTTATGTCGCCGGCGACGCGCTCGCCGATCTTACCACCGCAGCGTGCGTGGAGACCGTTGGCGTTGGCGAGAAGATGCCGGACATGCCTGCGTACTTGGATCATGACACGTCGGTTGACGTTCCACTGGAGAGTAGTTACATGGCGACCTGGGCAACGTGTCCAGAGGCGATGCGCGTGTTTGTGGAGAAGGCGCAGTGAGCAGGAGTGACCTCGAAGTTACGACTATGAACTCAAAGGTGCCTAGATACTACCTCACGGGCATGAGCGTAGTCTCGGGCCTTGGAGTTTCAATCGGTGCGTTGCCGGCTATGCTTGCGCTTCTGTTCAAGCCAGGCTCCGAGGCGACTCTTTTCTGGCGCGCCGAACACTTCTGCGTCGTGATATTTCCCGTTGTGTGCGTTATCGGTCTGATCGGCTCTTGGGCTCTTTACCATCGAAACTACGCGAGATTTGCATGTCTCGTCGCATCGCTGCCCATTTTGAACGTCTTGGTGTTTGCCGCGTCGGTACTCCAGATTAGGTAGTCGAGCGGACACGGCTATGAACTTGTTGATGGCGAATGGGCTTACGTAATCTCAGCGCGAGGAAATAGATTTGTACACCGACTTGGAGCCGATACTCAGAGCTTCGAAGTGCCGGCGAGCGATGGTGACATGCAATTTGCGAGGGACAAAACCCACGTCTGGGTCGACTCTGACATCGTTCGCGGCGCCGATCCGCACTCGTTCAAACCGCTGAAGGGCTGCTATGGGAAGGATAAATTCCGGGCCTACTGTGGCAATGTCCCGTTCAACGTCGCAAATCTCGACGCGTTTGAAGTCCTTTCCATAGATGGGATTGGCAGCCAAATTCCCAACCACGAGCATTTTGTCAGCGAGTACGGCGAAGCGTTCAAGGATATTGAGGTCTCCGATGAAAAACCTGCGCTACTGACGCCAGGCTGGGCTCGCGATGGAGTTTTCTACTACTATGGCCCTGGTCGTGTGGAAGGCGCTGATTATGCGTCGTTCAAGATTGTCGACAACTTGACTGCTCGCGACAAGCATCAAGAGTTCATCGGCGCTTTTTCGAATACAGAATGGGTGAAGAGACGCGACAAGAAGGAACCCAATCATAGGACTACACCACCGAAGCAACTTCCGCAAATCGGCTCGTATCAAGCTGCACGTGCCCCAAGAGGTACTCTGACACATCCAGTGCCTTGATCAACCTTCGATAAGATTTCACGCCGCGCGGCTGCGGGATCGGATCGCCGTCTTCCGCCATTCCTTCGAAATGCAGCTCCAGCGCTTTCTTCATGTTGCGAGCGACCTGTTCCGGCGTCTTGCCTACGGCCGCGCATCCAAGAACATCCGGACAATGGGCACTGTAGCCGGTCGAGGTCTTGCCGATCACAATCATGTACGTTTTCATGCGTGCCTTTCTTCCTTCAGATTACCCGTTCAGGCCGGCTTGCTTCAAGATGCTTTTCTGTGTTTTCGGATCCAGTTCTGCGCTCATCTGGCCGGGTACCGTTACACGTCCAGGCTTGACGGGATGCTTGTACTGGCGATGACCGCCTTTTGCTTTGATGCGATACCATGCGTCGGCTTCGATCAGCTTGCTGATTTGGCGGACTTTCATCGGGTCGTCCCTTGGCTCGCAACGTACAACGTCATTGTATGAACGACCTCGCGTCCTAGAGAAACCGGGAGTTCCGCATGAAAATCACCCACCTCCACGCTTGCCGCGTTCGCATTCCGCAAAAGCCGCCGATCGCGCCGTACCAGAATCGCTACAAGGCCGGCACCTACAAGGAGTCGCTGCTCATCCGGCTCGAAACCGACGGCGGCATCGTCGGCTGGGGCGAGACGCCGGACGATTGGATCAACAAGTCGTTCGAGGGAACGCCGGTCGAGCGGCTCAAGAGCCAGACGCTGGGGCGCGATCCGTTTGATATCGAACTCTTCTATGCTGAGAACACGCTCGGCAGCTACCTGGCGAGCGGTGTCGAGATGGCGATGTGGGACATCGTCGGCAAGGCGACCAAGCAGCCGCTCTACAAACTGCTCGGCGGAGCCGTTCGCTCCAAGAAAATCGAGCTGGCGGCGTGCATGGGCATTCGGCCCTATCAAGAAGCGAAGGATATCGCCAAGGCTTATTTCCACGCGGGCTTCACGACCCTAAAGACCAAGGCTGGACGGCGGGCCGACGAGGACCTCGAAATGGTCCGCGGCATCCGCGACGGCGTCGGCGATCGGCTCAAGCTGCGCATCGATCCCAACATGGGCTACGAACCCGACGTCGCGCTGTCGCTGGCCCGCGATCTCGAGAAGTACAACCTGGAATATTTCGAGCAGCCGATGGAGTTCAGCCGCATCGGCGAGTCGGCCCGGCTGCGGCGGATGACGAAGACGCCGCTGGGGCTGAACGAATCGGTGACGACACCGGAGATCGCGCTGCAAATCTTGCAGCTCGGCGGCGCGGACGTGCTGTTGCCGGATACGTATCAGTGCGGCGGCATCGTGGGGGTCAAGAAGGTGGCGGCGCTGTGCGAGGCGGCGAAGGTTCCGTGCGTCTTCCATTGCGCCCACGATCTCGGTCTGAAGACCGCGGCGATGCTGCACACGGTGGTGAGCACGCCGAACTTTCCGCTGGCGAATGATTGCACGTATTACGGGCTGACGGACGATATCGTGAACCCGCTGTTCGTGATCGAGCGCGGGTACATGTGCGTGCCGGCGGGATATGGGCTGGGCGTGAATGTGGATGAGGCGAAGGTGGCGAAGTACGAGGTATAGGTGTTTCTTCGTTTAGCGTTCGCAGGGCACGGGCAACAGCTTGTTGGATTGCACGGTTGACTGTGCCCTGCGAGCGTTAAACGAAGACCGGTTATTTTTCCGGCAGCGCGATCGGCCGCGATCTTTGGATCTCCGCCCGGAAATCGCCGAGGTTGTTGCGCCAGAAGCGACGCTTCACGAAATCGGAGGAAAAGATGACGACCGACCAATTACGTGCCGCCGCGTCAAAATTGCCGCGCGTGTCGCTGGCCCATTTGCCGACGCCGCTCGAAGAAGGCAAGCGATTCGCGGGTAAGCTGAAAGGCCCGCGCGTTTTCATCAAGCGCGACGACTGCACCGGGATGGTCATGGGGGGCAACAAGACTCGGCACAACGAGTTTCTCTTCGGCGAGGCCCTCAAGCAGAATGCCGATTGTTTGGTGTGGGGCGCCGGCGTGCAGTCGAACAACTGCCGGCAAACGGCGGCGGCGTGCAACAAGCTTGGGCTCGATTGCTACCTCTATCTCACCCGCGCGACCCACAACGACGACGTCCAGGGCAATCTGCTGCTCGATCATTTGATGGGGGCGAGGGTCACGATCATCGACACACCGATGGGGCCGGAGCTTGACGACTTGCTGCTTGCCAAGGCGAAGGAGCTGCGCGCGGCGGGACGTCGGCCGTTCGTGTGGGATCGCATTACCGGCAGGCCGATCGCGGCGGTCAGCTATGCACTGGTACTCGCGGAGATTCTCGATCAGGCGCGGGCCATGGGCGCCGAGCCGACGCACGTCTATTGCGCGGCAGCGGGAGCGACCGGCGGAGGGCTGGCGATCGGCAAGGCCATCCTCGGCTGGCCCGGCAAGGTGCGGCTGCTGTGTCCGATCCGCTGGCCGTGGGATACGCCCAAGGATCTCGCGGAAGTCGGCAATGCGACCGCGGCACTCTTGGGATTGCCCCACCGCATTCAGGCGAGCGACATCGATATCCGCGACGATTACATGGGCGAAAAATACGGCGTCGTCACCGCCGGCAGCCGCGAGGCGCTTGACATGCTAGCGCGTACCGAAGGCATCCTGCTCGATCCCGTCTACACCGGCAAGGCGATGGCGGGGCTGATCGACGACGCGCGACAAGGCCGGCTCGGCGCGAAGGACCAGGTCGTGTTCATCCACACGGGCGGCACGCCGGCGGTATTCGCGTATCGCGATGAATTGATGGCTGCCGGCTCGTAGGGAAAAGCTGCCAGCTTGTCCTTCTTCGTCCCAGGGACAAGCTGGCAGCTTGTCCCTACGTCATCTCGGAATGGGAATCATGGCCACGATGCAAATCGTCTGGGTGGCGCTGGCCGGGGCTCTGATGCTGATCTGGCTGGCGCTCGTCGTGACGGGGCCGCGCAAGATCGACGCAGCGATCGTTCTCGTCGTGCTGCGTTACGGTGCGGTGCTGCGGACGCTGGCGCTCGTCCTGGCCCTCGCGCCGCCGATGATCATGGTGTATGCGGTGTGGGGCTTTCCGTGGCGCAGTTCGAATATGATGAACCTTGCGGCGCTCTGCTTTCTGACCACCAGCATCATCGCGGGATTGCTCTTGATCGAGGTGACGCGCGTGCAAGTCGTGATGACGGAGGACGGCATCACGCGGGATTCCCCCTGGTCCCAATCAGTCACGTTGCGCTGGATCGAGATCGAGCGCGTTCGCTATTCGAGCGTCAATCGCTGGTTCATCGTCGAGGGGGCCGGCAAAGCGATACGCGTGTCGCGGCATCTTGCGAACATCGGCGCGTTCGCGGCAGCGGTGCGTCATCGCGTCGCGGCAGAGCGCTGGGTGGGTGCGGCATCCGTGATTGACGCAGTTGCTTGACGTTTCGCCTCATTCGTTTTGCGCCCGCATGGCGCCACGCGGACGCTAAACGAAGAGGGGGATCGCTGCTCAACTCCCCGGCGAGCATTCGTCCGCAATCTTCTTGTAGCGTTCGATCGCCCACTGGAAAGTGCGTTCCGCGTCGGGCCGTTCGAGGACCGCGATGCCGCCGCCGCGCACGCGCCACAGTTGCTCGATGGTGCCGATTGCCCACAGCGCGCTCTTGCGCGACGCGCGGATCGGTTGGTTGTTGACGATCACCTCGACCGGATTGGTGTGCATCTGCGGGAAGTGCCGGATTGCAATCCACGCGCTTTTTTCGATCGACAGGGTGAACGTCAAATCGTGCTCCTTGTCGTCAGCGGGGACTTCCTGCGTGGCGATGACGCGGCCATTGACGACGACTTCAACCATGCGTTTGTTTCCTTTGGGCAGCTTGCCTCCGTTGGCGGTGCCGAGCGGCGCGTCGCCGGCGAAGGCGACGCGGGCCTTGACCGTCACGTTGCCTTTGTCCTTGAGGTTGACGCGATCGCCGGGGGCCTTGCCGTCAACGCTGAACTGCAAGGCATGAGCGTAGCCGTCGCTGACGTACGATCGGCCCTTCGCCAACCCCTCGGCCCAATCCTTGAAGACGATCTTGTCGATCTTCGTACCGAGCTGGACGTAGACGCGCCCCTGGCCGACGCGCGAGTCGGTGATGCAGGGGAAGTCGGTTTCGCCGCTGACCTTGAGCGGATAGCCGCAGTTCATGAGGTGATACCAGCAGTTCCATTCGGGGACGCGCTGGGTGTCCATGGCGCTGATGAAATCGCACAGGCCCTGAGCGGTGGTGACGGCGATTTCCTGGGCGCCGATGCCGTCCATCTCCGGCACCGCGAGGTTCATGAGCTGGGAGGAGACGCGCGTGTGCGAGGCAATCAGTTCGTCGAGCGTGATGTAGCCGTCCTGGTTGGTGTCGATGTCGTCGAAATCTTCGGGCAAGAGAGCGCCGTCGGTTTCCTTGAGGGAAAGCTTGCCGTCCTTGCCCTTGTCGAGCTTGGCGATCAGGCGTTTAGAGGCTTCCTTGGGGTTGATGCCGAGGCCGCTGGCGGAGTGGGCGTAGCCGGTGTAGGCGCCCTGGTTTTTAGCCCAGCGCATGAGCGGCGTGGTCCAGGTGGGCCAGCCCTTGGTCATGGTGCCATCGGAGCCTGGAAAAGTCTGGTCGCGCAGGTTAAGCAAGCAGACATGGCCGAGCGATTGCGAGCCGAAGCCGCTCACTTCAACATCGTACTTAAGGAGCGTGAATGGCTCGCTGACCTTGTGGGCGTTGGGTTCGAAGAACTGGCGCTGGAAGTCATAGCACGGGCCCCAGGTAAGGTTGCAGCCGACGTTGAGGGCCTCGCCCTTGACGTGCAGAAACATGTCCTTGGCGAACACCCCTTCGGTCGGGTTGGTGTAATGCGAGCAGCCGGCGGCATGGATGTGATGATCGCCGCTGTAGAAGCCATAGTCCTTCGGATTGATCCAGCGCTGGAGCTTGACGGTGACGGTCACGTCACCTTTCGCCGGCGCCTTGTCGGGGACGAGGATGCGCTGCTCGATGAGGCGATACTCGGGACCGCGGCCATATGTCATGGTCAGTTCGCCGGGGGGCAAGAGGACGGTGTCGCCGCTGTGGCGATAGACCTGGTCCTGGAAGAAGAAATCGGGGGCGAGGCGTTTCGCCTTTGGGGGATAGACGCGACCATTGCGGTCCTTGAAGGTGAAGCGGCCGGTGGTCGGGGTGCCGTCGAAGTCGTCGATGATGAGCTTGACGGGGATGGCAGCGCGGAAATCGCAAAGGATGGGTACCTCACCGCGCGAACCGACGTCCTTGGTTTCGGGGCCGACGTCGAACCAGAGGGTGACTTCGCGCTTACCCGTCTGGGTGCTGTGGATGAGAGCGAGGGCGTATTCGAGCTTGAGGCCGCTTAGTTTGTCGGTCATCGGCGGAGCGGTGAGGAGTTCGACGTCGAGGAAGCGGTTCTTGATGTCGTCATCGGTGAGTTGGTCGATCTTGAGCCGTGATTTGCCTCCGGAGTAGACGGGCAGCGCCTGGGGACTGCCGATGCGCAAGGGCTTGGTGACCGTGCTTTCGTTGTGGACCTTGATGAGGATGGGAGTGTAGCCGCCCTGCTGGAGAAATGCCGCCGCCTGGCCGCGCTTGGCCTTGACGCGTGCCTCGGGGTTGAGGTGGACGAGCACCATGACGTGGGGTTCGAGCAATCCCTGGATCGTGCGGGCGTCCTGCTTGTTGGCGGCGGCGACGAGGGCCGCGATCTCGTTGTCGGGCAAGCCGAAGCCGAGCGCGTCGAGCGTCTTGATCAGCCGGCGAACATTGCCCGCGAGCGGCTGGCCTTCGACATCAATGAACTGAGCGTGGGCCACGCCGGCGCCGGCCAGCGCGAGCAACAAGGCGGTGGCGATGCGGTAGAGATCGCGATGCATGAGTGTAAACTCCTCACGGATTGGTATGCCGATGGTATAACAATCAGATTACCCTGCCAAAGTGGAGAGATCAAACGGAAATCTCACGCGAAGAGGCAAAGACGCAAAGGAGATGTTAATTTCGCTTCGATTTTCCTTAGAATCCCCTTTGCGTCTTTGCGCCTTTGCGTGAGGTTTGTTTTTCATGAGCGCTACTAATCTCTCGAGCCACAAACTCCGTGCCGGTATGATCGGCATGGGGATGATCTTCGACGACACCTATCGTCCCTTTTTCGAGCGGGCGCATGCGGAGGGGATGTACCGGCACGATTTCGGCTTCGTGGAGGTCGAATTGGCCGCCGTCGCGAGCCGAACCGGCAGCCGGGCGGAGAAGTATCGCAAGGAGGCGGGAACGAAGGTCGCGCCGTTTGCCGGCTTCGCGGGGGTCGAGGCGACGCCGCAACTGCTCAAGCACGGCGTCGATGCCGTCTGCGTGGCGACGCCGGACGATCGGCACTTCGAGTCGGCCCGGCTGGCGCTCGAGGCGGGCAAGCACGTCTTGATCGAGAAGCCCTCGGTCTTGACGCTCCAGGAACTTGATGCGCTCGAAACGCTTGCCAGCCAGAACAAGGTGCTCGCCAAGGTCGTCTATCACAAGCTCGGCGACCCCGATCACAAGAAATTGCACACCCATTACGCCGACGGCAACTTGCAGCACGTCAACAACGGCTACTGCACGCTCTTGGAGCCGAAGTCGATCAGCGGCAGCCAGTTCGCCGAGTGGATCAAGGGGCGGAATCCCGGCACCTACGTCGCGGTCCACTACATCAAGCTCATCGATTTTACTTTCGGTTGCCTTCTCCCCTCTCCTCTTGGGGGAAAGGGTTTGGGGGTGGGGGGGTGGCGGCTCGCCAGGATCACCTGCAATGGCCAGCGCGGCATCGTCGGACCCGCGGCCGGCAACACCTGGGACTCTGTGCAGTTGCAGATCGTCTATGCCTACCCCGATGGACGCGAGGCGGCCTTCGACATCCACACGAGCTGGGTCACGCCCGACAACTTCCCCGGCTACGTCGATCAGGAGGTGCAGTTCCGTTTCGACAACGGCGTCTGGAGCGCGCACCAGCGCAAGCGCGGCGTCGAGTTGACCATCGAGAACCGCTCGCCCGGCGAGTTCAAGATCACGCCGAACTATCATTACAACGGCACTTTCCTCGAACCGTGGGGCGAACGCTCGCAGCGCGGCTACGGCATCGAGATCATCCAGAAATTCTTCGAGGAAGTAGCCTACGTCGAACATGCCGGGCCGTCGGACCAGCGCGACGAACGATTGGCTGCGATGCGAGCGTTATCCTACAACGATGTAGGCGCCGATCGCAACACGGTCGCGATCGTGCAGGCCATGGAAGCGCTGCTGCAACGGCAAGCCCAGGGGCAGCCGGGCTGCGTCGTCGAGGTCAACGGGCCGCGCGGCGGGCTGGCCCTGCTGGCGCCCGGCAAAGCGGACGCGGCGGTGTTGTATCCAGGACACGTTTGATAAAATGGACGAAACCAACCGGAGTCCCGTCATGACCGATGCCATCCATCATGCCAACGAAGCCGCGTCCAACGCCGATCGCGATGTCGCCGCGTGCTTCGAGCCGAAAAGCTTGCGGACCTACACGCCGTCGCAGGCGGTGCTCGCCAGGAGCGCGGGGGTTTTCCACTGGACGCCGGAAGGACGCAAGCTGTTCGATTTCTCGTCCGGCGTTCTCGTCGCGAACCTCGGGCACAATCCGTCGGCATGGATGAAGAGATTCGCCGGCTACATGGGCTGGGCCGACACCCCTTGGCAGAAGCCGGGCTATTTTGATGCCCTCCCCTTCACGGCTTACAACGCGGTCACGCCGATCGAGACGCAGGCCAGCCAACGGCTCGCCGACCTCTTACAAGGCCGGCCCGGCGGCAAACGATTACAGCAAGTTCTCTGGGCCGCTTCCGGTTCCGAGGCGATTCAGAAAGCCCTCTGGGCGGCACTCGCACGCGATCGCACCCGCGACATGATCGTCGCTACCCGTTTCGGTTTTCACGGCAAGAAGGGGCTCGCCGGCGCCGTCACCGGCTCCGAGACCGACCGCGAACGCGATCCGCGCGTTCGCTTCATCAGCTTCCCGATGAAGGAGTGCATCGACGTTACCCTGCGCGACAAGCCGTTCGATCCGGCTCCCTATCGCGCGGAGCTGGAAGCGCTCAAGCAGCAGTTTGGCCGCAAGCTGAACGTACTCATCACCGAGCCGTACATCGGCGGCGGTGGGTCGTATCATCCGCACAAGCAGTACCTTCAGACATTGCAGCAGTTTTGCCGGGAGAACGACATCGTCTTCATTCTCGACGAGGTGCAAGCGAACTTCGGCCGCACGGGCGATCTGTTCGCCTTCGAGAGTTACGGCCTGGAGCCGGACATTGTCGTGTTGGGCAAGGGGCTAGGCAACGGCGTCCCCGTGGCGGCTGCGGTCGGTCAGTCGTCGCTCTTCGGCGCGCTCGACTACGGCGAAGGCTCTGACACCTGGAGCGCCAACCCGCTTTGCTGTGCCGCGGTGCTGGCGACGCTCGATGAGTTCGCGCGCGGCAACGTCCTGGAGGCGTCGCGGCGATCGTCGGAGGTTATCGAAAAGGGCCTGCTGAAGCTGAAGGACATCCCCTTCGTCGCCCACGTGCGCGGCGAAAAAAGGGGCATGGTCTGGGGCGTCGAGATGCGCGATCACGGCGGCACGAGCGCCGCCGACTGGGCCAACGCCGCCGTCCTCGCCTGCTATCGCGGCGAAGGCGATGCTGGCATTCACCTCCTCGGCCCTCTCGCCAAGAAGGTGATTCGCATCGCGCCACCGCTCGTCATCACCGAGACGGAAGCGCACGAAGCCATGGCGCTGATGCGCCGGCTGCTCGCCTCGTTGGTTGCGGCTCCGAACTCGAAAGCGGCGAAACCCGTACTCATTGCATGAGGACGTCAAGTTGCGGATTGCAACTTGAAGTCTGCAATCTGCAATTGAGGTGAAAATGCTCGACATGCCCGCCGATTGGTTGGAAAGCCTCATCTACGGCATTCGCACGTTGTCGATCTGGCCGGCAGATTCGATTTTCACGCATGCGCACAATGTACGCGGCATCATGGCCACCCTCGTCGTCTGCTTCATCTGCGGCGCGATGGGGTCGCTCGTGGTCGGCAATCGCATGGCGTTCTTTAGCGATGCGCTGGCGCACTGCGCCTTTGCTGGCGTCGGCCTGGGATTGCTTATATCGCTTTTGCTCGGAACTGAAGACGACCAGATTGTACGTCAACGCATCACGCTGATCATGGTCTGCTTCGGCATCGGCGTCGGCCTGCTGATCGCCTTCGTGCGCGATCAGACGAACCTGGCCAGCGATACCGTGATTGGGGTCTTCTTCGCCGGCGCGATGGGCCTCGGCGCCCTTATCATGGGCGCCGCCCAAAGCCGGCGCTTGATCAACATCGAGAGCTTCATCTTCGGCGATCCGGTCTCCGCCCAGAGCTGGGGCGTCGTGCTGCTGATCGCGCTCGGCATCGGCACGGCGATCTTCCTGGGTATCATGTACAACTGGATGGTGCTGGCCAGCGCCAATCCAAGCCTGGCGCTCTCACGGCAAGTGCCGGTGCGCCTGTGCCGATATCTGTTCATCGTGCTGCTCGCGTTGATGGTGAACCTCAGCCAGCAGATCATCGGCACCTTGCTCATCAATGGTCTTCTGATCGTCCCCGCCGCCACGGCAGCCAACCTGGCGACGAACCTGCGGCAAATGTTCTGGTACTCGATCGGCATCGCGGTACTGGTCGGTTTCGCCGGCTATGTGCTGAGCTGGGAAATTGGCGCCAGCTTGTTCGAGCGAGGGATCAGGGTCCCCGTCGGCGGCACCATCATCGTTCTGAGCGTGCTGGTGTTCGTGGCGTCGGCGCTGTTGGGCCGCTGGCTGCACCGCGCTTGAACGTGGTCTTGCTTTCGGCGCCAATTGCGAGGACAATGGTACTGCCGCTTGCGATTTTTCTGCGTTCGTAGCGAACCAACCGAGCCGCCCGTTTCGTATTCAAGGATATTCCTCCCCGCCCTGGCGCCGAGAAGAAGTATAACGATGTCCGAACACTCGCACGATCACGGCCACGCGCATACTCACGAACACGATCACACGCATGACCACGGCCACACGCGCGACCATTCGCACGACGAGCCGGACAATTACTTCATCGATCAGCTCTGCATGGTCGGCCTGTCCGGGGCGTTCGGCGTCATCTGTCTGTGCCTGTGGTTCTGGCAGACCGCCATGTTGAGGGGCCTGCTCCACGAGAACTTTCATATCTACGTGCTATTGAGCGGCTTCGCACTCGTGGCCATCACGTTGGTCCGCGGCTGGATCTTGTGGCAACAGTCGCGCGACCCTTCGTTCAAGCCGGGGTGCGATCACGATCACGGCCACGATCATCCGCACCCGCACGAGCATGAACACGCGATCCAGGAGAAAACGCCGTTGCAGTTAGCCGTCCAGCCGGCGCCGGCACACGTTCACGGCCCCGGTTGCGGACACGAACACCAGCCGGGCGAAGCATGTGGCCACGATCACGAGCACGAGCATCACGAACATACCGCGCCGCACGAGCACCACATCGGGCACGCACACGTGGCTCCCGACCATGACGAAGCGGACCACGATCACGGCTGGGCCCCTTGGCGCTATGTCGTCATCCTGGTGCCGATCATTCTGTTCCTGCTCGGCATTCCAGCCAAGGAAGTGGACATCACCACGCTGCCCCACGAGAAGCTGGTCGGCGACTTCGTCAGCATCATCTACGAAGCGCTCGCTTTCATCGTGCTGGGGGTCGTGCTGGCAGGCCTGCTTGAGGAGTTCGTGCCGCAGCAAGCGATTGCCAAGGTGGTGCCGCGCAATCACGTGGTCGCCATCGCCATCGGGGCTTTGCTCGGGCTGATTTTTCCGATGTGCGAATGCGGCATCATCGTGGTGATGAAGCGGCTGTTGCGCAAGGGGTTGCCGCTCAGCGTCTGCGTGGCGTACATGCTGGCGGGGCCGGTGATCAACTTCGTGGTGATGGGGAGCACGCTGGTCGCGTTCAGCAGCTATAACCAGGAAGGCAAGAACGACGTGCTGGGCGGCCCGTGGAACGTTGTCGCCTGGCGCGTCGGGCTGTCCTATCTGGTGGCCGTCGTGACGGCGCTGGTGGTTCACCGGCAGTGGAATCGGCACGGCAAACGGCTCATTCACCCGAGCGTCCTGCACGGCCTGAACACCGATGCCGCCGATGTCTCCGTGCAAAAACGCACCTGGACCGAGAGCCTCAATAACATCACGCAGACCGCGTTGCACGATTTCGTCGATATCATGGCGTTCCTCATCCTCGGCTCGCTGCTGGCCGCCGGGGGGAAGTTCATCATCACCGAAAGCAACATCCAGGAGATGATTCGCCAGAACTCCTCGGTGGCGATTCTGTTGATGATGGGCATCGCGATCCTGTTCTGCCTGTGCAGCGAGGCCGACGCCTTCGTCGCTGCGAATTTCCCGCTCTTTTGGCCGGACGGCTCGAAGCTGGCGTTTCTGGTGCTCGGGCCGATGCTGGATCTCAAGCTGCTGTTGATGTACACGCGCGTCTATCGCGCCCGGCTCATCTACACCATTGTGATTTGCCTGGTGGTCCAGGTCTTCGTTTACACGACGATCGTGGGGGCGGTCTTCGGCAGAGTGCATCCGCCGGAAACGGCGGGGAGCATCGTGTCGCACGACCTGGAAACGCAGATTGCCGGCGGCATCGCCGTGGGCCCCGACCCGCTCGCCCAGTTGGTGCAGTTCGGCGTCACCTATCGGCAGTCGGGCCAGGGCAATAAGGTCAGCTACAAGACGTTTCACGACATGGCAACCCGCGCAGACCTGATAACGGAATGGAAGGACAAGGTGATCGAGGTGCGCGGCCAGTACGAGCCGACCGGCGGAGGCAGTCAGTCCTTCAACCTGTCGCGTTTGCAGATCACCTGCTGCCGCAGCGACGTGTCCACGCTGCGCCGCACGGCGATTGTGCGTGAAGCCGTCACGGGCTACAAACTGGGGGATTGGATCCAGGTGACGGGAGTCGTCGAATTCCGCGAGCGCGGCGGCGTGCTACAGCCGGTGCTGGTCGTCTCGAAGAAGGAAGACATCGTTCCGTGCAATCCGGATCTGAATCCGTATGTCCAGTGACTTCGCTTGCGGTTTAGCGCTCGCAGGGCGCCCTGCGAGCGCTAAACCGCAAGCGGCGGCGAGTTTTTCATTTCGCCGTTGCACTTTCACCCTCCGACCGGCCATAATATCAATACACCATGATTTCTCCCTCCCGTTGACTCCTACCGAGGTTTCAAGATGAATTCACGGCGCCGTCTTGTTTCGCTATTCGCTTTGGCCGCCCATTGCTGTTTTGCCCTGTCAGCCCAGGCGAGCCCGATCTGCTGCGATCCAGAAGGCAACTTGCCGCTGGTGGCGCAGTTCGACAAGGCGGACCTCGTGCTCTTCGGACATTTCCAGAACGCGCGGCCTTCCAGTGGCGGCCTCGATCAGGGCGTGACCGATTTTGTGGTCGAACGCGTCTACAAGAAACACCCCCAGATCAAGGGCAAGAAGCTGCTCACGATGCCGCGCTACGTCACCGACTCCAAGACCAAATTTCTCATCTTCGCCGAAGTCTACATGGGCAAGCTCGATTATTACAAGGGGACGCCGATCGTCGATGACAGCGAGATGGTCAGGTACATCGAAGGCATCATGAAGCTGAAGGGGAAATCGCAGCCCGATCGCTTGCGTTACGCGTTCGACTTTCTGAACAGCCCGGAATTTGAGGTGTCGATCGACGCCTACCGCGAATTTGCTCGCTCCGATTACCGCGATTACCAGAATATCGCCAAGTCGATGGACCCCGACAAGCTTGCCGGCTGGCTCAAGGACCCGAAGACGCCGCCGTATCGCTACGGCCTGTACTCGATGTTGCTCGGCCATTGCGGCAAGGCCAAGCACGCGGACCTGCTCATGGGCATGATTAGCGAGGCCGAGAAAAACAAGAGTTCCGGCGTGCACGGCTTGATGATGGGCTACGTTATGATCGAGCCGGAGAAGGGTTGGAAGTATCTCAAGAATCTGGTGCAGGATAAGAAGCAGCCGTTCCTGATGCGCTACGCCGGGCTGGCTACCGTGCGTTTCCTTTACGAATGGCGGCCTGAACTCGTCAACAAGGACCAAACAGTCGCGAAGAAGGAAGTCATCGATGGCCTTCTGACCGTCCTGAACGTGGATGACATGGCTGACTTTGCCGTCGAAGACCTGCGCAAGTGGAAACGCTGGGAGCACTGCGATCAGGTGCTAGGCATGTTCGGGCGCAAGGACCTCAACTCGCCGATCATTCGCAAGTCGATTCTGCGGTACGCGCTGCACTGCCCAAACCCTGCCGCCAAGACTTTCGTGGCGGCGCAGCGCAAGCGCGATGCGGAGTGGGTGGCTGACACGGAAGAATTGCTGAACCTGGAGACGACGCCCGCGGCAGTGACGCCGACGGCGAAGCAGGTCAAATAATCATGAACGGAGTCCTGTCGATGCGAAAAATTGCGGCGCTGCAACTCTCGGCATGGATGCTGGCAGCCGTCTCCGCCTCCGCGTGCGAGTTGTGCGGCAACATGGCGCAGCGCACCTCGCTGGCGTTTGAGTTCTCGCAAGCTCAGGTTGTCGTCTACGGCCATCTCGCCAATCCGATGTTGACCAATAAAGCCGGCAGCGGCACGACGGAGTTTCACTTCGACCAGATCGTCAAGGACGATCCGACCTTACCGCGTAAGAAGATGATGCTCGTGTCGCGCTACCTGCCGGTCCTCGATCCGAAGTCGCCCCCCAAGTACGTGATGTTTTTTCGCTCGTCAAAGCAAGGCTTGCAAATCTCCTCCGGCAAGGAGATCGCCAATCCGGTCGTTCTCGATTTCATCGCCGAGCTGCACCGCAACCGCAGCGAACCGGGCAAGATGCTGGCCCACGCGGCCAAGCACTTCGATCATGCCGATCCGATCATCGCCGACGAGGCGTTCATGATCTTCGCCAAGGCCGACGACAAGCTGATCGCCGAACACGCCGCCAAGCTGTCACCCGTCAATTTGCGCAAGCTCGTCAAGGACCCCGACATGGAGGCCGAACGCCTGAGCATGTTCGCGTTTCTCTTGGGCGCCTGCGGCAACAACGACGACGCGGAGTTGCTCGGGTCGCTGGCCAGGAATCCGCAGCCGCGCCATTACAAGTCGTTCGAAGGCATCCTCGCCGGCTACATCACGATTCAACCCAAGGCCGGCTGGGCGGTCGCGCAGCAGATGCTGCGCGGCGACAAGCAATCGTTTCTGTTGCGCTATGCGACGCTGCGGACTTTGCGCTTCTATTACAACGCCGACCCGAAGGCGCATGGCACGCAAGTCATGCAAGGGCTCGGCCTGGCCATCGGTCATGCCGACATCGCCGACATCGCGATCCGAGACCTGGGCCGCTGGCAGCGCTGGGAGCACACGCAGCTGATCCTGTCGTGCTGGGACAGGAAGAGCCATCAGTCGGAAATCGTCAAGCAGAGCATCGTGCGCTATGCCCTGGCGTGCAAGGAATCGCCGGCGCGGACGTTTCTCGAGCGGGCACGCCGTCAGGAGCCGGAGTTGGTGAAGCGAATGGAAGATGAACTGAAGTAGCACAGAATTAGGGCACGAGCCGGAAGCGTAAGCGACGGATTGTCTGAAGTGATGCAGGAACCGGGCACGAGCCGGAAGCGTAAGCGACGGATTGTCATACCATACCGTCGCTTACGCTTCCGGCTCGTGAATCCGTTTTTCCAAGATCAAGCACGGTGTCATTGGATGAGGGGGGGTGTAAAACTCGCAAGCGCAATGCAATCCATTTTCATATCATTGATCTCGTAATCACGGCATCGCAACTTTACGGACAGATAACCTCATGCGTTTGACCTTGCAATCCACGCCGCTCGCGGAAATCGCCGCCGATTGGCTCGTCGTCGGCCTGTGGGAAAACGAAGCTCTCGCCGGCAGCGTTCGGGAACTCGACGCGAAGCTCGGCGGCCTCGTCGCGAAGCTGATCGAGCAACGCGATGTCGCCGGTAAACCCAAGGAATTGACGCCGCTCTATCAGGTCGCGGGGCTTGCCGCCAAACGGCTGCTGCTCGTTGGGCTGGGGCCGCGCGGCAAAGCCGACTACGCGTCGCTGCTGTCGTCTTCGGCGGCGGCGGCGAAGATGCTCTCGACCAAGCCCACGCAGCGCATCGCTCTTGCGATTCCCGAAGGTGCGTTGAATGCCGACGCGGCGCTGCGTGCTTGTGCTCAAGGTATGTATCAAGGCAGCAGCACGGCCGGCATTCGCAAGAGCGCCACGGAGCGGACGCCGCCTGACGAGGTCTGCCTGATCGTTCGGGCCGTCGATGGAACGGTGCAAGAGGCCACCATGCGAGCCGAGATTGAAGGCCGGGCGACGAACCTGGCCCGCGAGTTGGTCAACCTGCCGCCGTGCGATCTGTATCCGGAGACGTTTGCCGAGCGTGCTCGCGACGTGGCCAGCAAGGCCGGACTGCAAGCGCAGATTCTCGACGAGGGCCAACTCGTGGCGGAGTGCATGAACTCGCTCCTCGCCGTCGCGTGCGGCTCCGAGCGGCCGCCGCGGCTGGTCGTGTTGCGGCATCTCAAGGGGGGCGCGAAGCCGACGCTGGCGCTGGTCGGCAAGGGGGTCACTTTCGATTCGGGCGGATTGTCGCTCAAGACCACCGATCAGATGGTGGACATGAAGTGCGACATGGCCGGCGCCGCCGCGGTCCTTGGCGCCATGCAGGCGATTGCGGAGCTAAACGTGCCGGTCAACGTGATCGGAGTCATGGCCCTCGTCGAGAATATGCCGAGCGGCAAGGCGATGAAGCTCGGCGATGTCCTGAAGGCGCGCAACGGCAAGACAATCGAGGTGCTCAACACCGACGCGGAGGGCCGCCTGATCCTGGCCGACGCGCTGGCCTATGCGGTCGACCTGAAAGCCAGCCATCTGATCGACCTGGCGACGTTGACCGGAGCGTGCATGGTGGCCCTGGGCCACGATGTCGCGGGGCTGATGAGCAATGACGAGGCATGGAGCCAGAAGGTGTTGATGGCGACCCAAGCGGCCGGGGAGAAAGCCTGGCCGCTGCCGATGCTGCCGCACTATCGTGACATGATCAAGAGCGACATAGCTGACATGAAGAACACGGGGGGCTCGCGCTACGCGGGGGCGATCTCGGCGGCGAAGTTTCTCGAGGAGTTCGTCGGCGCGGTGCCATGGGTTCATCTGGACATTGCGGGGCCGTCGTGGGCGGAGAAGGAGAATGCGACGCGCGAGGCGGGGGGCACGGGGTGTTTCGTGCGGACCTTGGTGGAGGTGGCGCGGGCTTATTGATTGCCGCTTGCGGCTTAGCACACGAATTTTATTAACTGTCGCATTTGGCGGAATTGGCACGATAGTTCCATACGGGAAGGACCTCATCGAAGCGGATTTTCATGGTTTCGGGATATTCTTCTGGGTATCCCT
>JACXTT010005384.1_pt1 | contig 18589 bp, 17 predicted proteins | sample 9270951 | NCBI WGS metagenome assembly JACXTT01 (sample SAMN15532306, study PRJNA645909) | rock metagenome | isolation source: weathered quartz diorite | place: Puerto Rico | collected 2017-06-21 | reverse complement strand
TCAGCGTTTCAGCTTTGTATCTCGGCTACTCCCGCAGCGCTCGACCGCTACCTCGCGGCTGTACCGGCCATGTCGCTCATCCCATTCGCTCCATTCAGCGTTTCGGCATTTCCGTTTTCTTCTCAACCTCTCAACTCCTCAACTTCTCAACTTCTCAACTTCTCTTTGTCCGCTGTCAGCTTTCAGCGTTTCCGTTTTCAGCTTTCCGCTTTCAGCTTTTTCTGCATCTCTCTTTTCCGTGTTTCAGCTTTCAGCTGTCCGCTTTCCGTGTTTCAGCTCTCCGCTTTCAGCTTTCAGCTTTCAGCTTTCCGTGTTTCAGTTGTCAGCTTTCCCAATGGACCGTTTTGATAACCAGCGCTCCGGCATCGACGGAGCCAGCATGCCTTGCCTGTCCGTGGTAATGCCGATTTACAATGAAGCCGCCACGGTTGAGAAAATTGTTCGCACCGTCCTCTCCCAACCCGTCGTTGCCGAACTGATCGCGGTCGATGACGGATCAACCGATAAAAGTGCGGAATTGTTAGCCGGGATGCAGGGCACTCACTCGCGTCTCATTCTGCATCGTCATGAAAGCAATCGCGGGAAGGGCGCCGCCCTCCGCACCGGATTCGCCGTGGCGAAATCGCCGATCGTTGTGGTCCAGGATGCCGACTTGGAGTACGACCCGGCCGAATACGAAAAACTGTTGCGCCCAATCTTGGATGGAAAAGCCGACGTCGTCTTCGGTTCGCGTTTTCGCGGGTCGGAAGCGCATCGGGTACTCTATTTTTGGCATTTCGTAGGGAACCGCTTCCTGACCTTGCTCAGCAACATGTTCACCAATTTGAACCTTACCGACATGGAAAGCGGCTCAAAGGCATTCAAACGCGACGTGCTCCAACGGATTCAGCTTGAAGAGAACCATTTCGGATTCGAGCCGGAGGTTACAGCCAAAGTCGCCAGGCTTGGCGTCCCGATCTACGAAGTCGCGGTATCTTACAGTGGGCGCACCTATGCCCAGGGCAAGAAAGTCAACTGGCGCGACGGCGTCAGCGCGCTCCGCTGCATTTTAAAGTATAACGTCGGCGGGTAGACGCACGCGACGACCTCGAGAGAGTCGCCCGCGCCTTTCACCGCGGGAGTTCCAGGAATCACAGAAATCTGCCATGGCTCGTTCCGGCCAAGGTGACATTTACAAGCTATCCCGGCCTAACGCTTTGATCTACATCTAAACTCTCATAGAAGGACGCCGGGCGATAGCCATGCAGAATCAGGAAATTGGGCGCTGGTGTCGGAGCGTTGTCCGGACTGGGTTGCGTCAAACCTTCAAGTCCGAATCGTTGCCCATACGGATTTTGCACAATCCAAGCAATTCGAACTAGCTGCGGTTGGTTCCAGATCCAGGTATGGAAGGCACTATCTCCGATCAGAATCAATTGAAGCACGATTAAATCCAGTGACCCAAGCGGCCGCGGATATCCGCTTCCCAACTCCTCAACTTCTCTTTGTCCGCTTTTCCGTTTTCAGCTTTCAGCTTTCAGCTTTCGGCTTTCAGCTGTCCGTTTTCAGCTTTCTTTGGCGAATGTCACAACCCTTGGACAGGCGCACCATTCGGTTGCCGATTATTGAAACGAGTTATCCCGGTTCCGGTCACCCCATTATAAAACGCCGGATCTACGATATTGTCGGTGATGGTTGCGTTGGTTAACCCAGATGCGATTACTCCCCAAAACTGCAACCAGCCTTGTCCTGAAGTATCGCTCAGAATGGTGTTATTAGAAATCGTCAGATTCGTGATCGGTGCCTCAGGAACCGTAATTCCGCAATTGGCACCAATATTACGATTCTGAATTGAGAAGCTGTTACCGCTTATCTTTATGTTCTGTTTGGGCAGCGTTTTCGAACCGAGGCCTACGCCGCCCCACCCGCGCGTCACCACATTATTGGTAATCTGTAAGCCGTCACACGATCCGGTGTCTGAATATGCGGCTCCAAAGCAATCAATAAAGGTGTTTGAATCGATGATGCAATTCTTAACGTTCGCAAAGTTTACCCCGCCACTTGTAAATCCGGTGGCAAGACCATTGTTCACGCCGACGGCAGTACAGGAAACGACCTTGGAATTAGTAATGAGGTAGGAGGGGCTTGTGTCGGTCCAACCCGACAGCGAAAACGGATTGCCATAGTTCCCGTATGGCTGTTCCGCCCGACAAAACTGGATAACATTATTGGTTCCATCACCGTTACGCGGCCCAACTAGGGCGATCGCGAATTGCTCCTGAAGGTTGGCCCATGATCCATAACTGTTTATTGATCGCACATGATCGATCAAATTATTACTGCCCCAAAGCACAATTGCCTGCGTTTTAACGTTTTTCTCACCGTTCTTTCCAATGTCGGCCGTGATAGAAAGCGCATCCCAATTACAATCGATCGTTAGGTCCCGAATCGTAACGTTGTCCGTCGCGATGTTTGGATCAGACGAGATACATGTTACCCCGTAGTGCATTCCAGCAACGCTGCCGGCCATCTGAAGTGTGGTTGCGTACATTCCGTCACCGGATATCACCCACCCTTGCCGGGCAGCCCAGTTATGGTTGGCGTAGGTCCGGAATGGCCCTGGGCCTGTCAAATGGACTCCCAAATTGTAGGTCCAGTAATAGTTACGCATCAGTGCATCAAACTTCGCGGGCGTGCTCCCGTCGTAGGGATCCGCCTGCGTACCTGAACCTGGTAATCCGTCAGTTCGCACCGCAATCCAAATGTGCTGGGTTGGCGAAGACGCCGGCGTGGCCGTAGGCATCGGAGTTGCCGTCGGGCCGGGTGTCGGTGTTGGGGTTGAAGCGGCGCTCGTGTTCAAGATTGTGACGGACGCATTCGGCACGGAAGGCAATCGGTAACCCATTCCCGATTGCAGATTCATCGTTGCAATTTCGGAGCCCGAAGAGAGGTTCGTTAGGAGGGAGTTTAACGTAACCGATGCTGAGCTTGCGCCGGCGGGGATCACAAGGGGCCCGGCAGAGCTGCTCAGCGTGTAATGTGTTCCCAACGTAGCTGTTCCGCTCATTGCATAGTTCACGCTTATTCCGGTGTTAGGATTCGCCTTTGAAATCACGAAGGTAAAAGTGGCGAAGCCACCTTCATTGATTTGACCACTGGAGACACTAAGCGTGACGGTAGGCGCGATCGCCAAACGTGGCCGACTAAAAGACGCGGTTGATCCAGCAGCGGTCGGGCCTTCGGCGGGATTCATTCGAGTGGTTTGGCACGAGGAGGCTAGAGTCAAAGCCACCACTGCGAGCGTGACCTTGGAAAACAGCCAGGGAAGCTGACAATCCGAGAACATTGTTCTGGGCCAGAATTTCACAAAAAAAGGTGCCCACAACCAAGCAGGATTCGTGCACGCTGCGTCCTATGCTAATTTCTTCCGCGAATGTTCCAGCAGCTTGATTCCGTTATTGTCGGTCGTGCCTCAATAAGTGCCGCCTGCAAAGGTTAGTAATGAGCCTAAAGAAACAAACTCTTTGGAGCCTGGCGCCATTGCTGGTTGTTACAGCGGTAAATCTGATATCCGTTCCGCTTTTTTACCGCTATCTCGGCGCGGAAATGTACGCGCTGTGGTTTTACGTCCTCACCTTTACCGGTGCGTTTGGATTTATGGACTTGGGCTTTGGAGTAGCTGTCGGCCGCTATGTTGGCGTTGCCCTTGGTCGCGAGGATTTCCAAGCGGTTCGGGAATATTGGGGAACGGGCAACGCGATTGCAATTCCGTTGCTGACGGCGATGGGAGTCGTTTTCGCCGTCGTCGGTGTCACGTTCGGACCGCGATGGTTCAATGTCGATCCGGCATTGGTTAGTCTGTTGCGCTGGTCGTTTGTCGCCGGGGGCGTCGGTCTCTTCCTCTCCTATTATGCGCAGTTCTGGTTCATCCTTTCGCAGGCGCATCTCGACTTTAAATTTCTCGGCATTGTCCGAATAGCGATCAATTTGCTTCAAATTCTTCCCTCGATCTTTCTGGCGGCGCTCACCCGTAATCCACTAGTCCTGATCGTGTGGGGAACAATCACAGGCGCGCTGCAACTTGCAGTCTTCATTTGGCACGCGCGAAGAAATTACCGGCTAAAGTTTGACTTCGGGCACGCCGCCTGGCATCGCGCCCGCGAAATGGCAGCTTTTACCGCAAAAACTTTCGGGTCGCTGATCGTCGCTTCCTTCACCAGCACAGTCGATCGTTTGCTGTTAGGAAAACTTGCGCCTGCTTTTGACTTCACAAACTACTCGATCAGCTCAAATGCCGGACAACGAATTGTTGGTTTGAGCGTGTCCGTGATGGGTCCTGTGTTCCACAACACGAGCCGCGCAGTTGGTCGCGGGAGCAGCGAGTCCGTCGCCGCTGTTTACAATGACATCTTTAGTTTCACGTTCTCATGGTACGCACTCATCGCAGTCTGGACCTGCCTTTGGCATCCGGTTGTGTTGCGACTATGGCTCGGTCAACACGTAGGCGCTTCGATTTCGCCGATTTTTGTACCGATCATCGTCGGCTGCTGTCTCACTTCCATTAGCAATATATCGGGCGCGCAATTGGGTCCGCTCAACCGCGTTGGTATCGGATTAATTTTTAGCATCTTGACCGGCGCCTTGCTGGTGACGGGCGTCTTTGTTGGATGGCATTTGAGCGGGATCACCGGCGTGGCCTGGGGCTTTCTTTTCAGTCGAATCATAGGAGTAATCCAGGATTTGTATCTGATTCGATTAGTAAGCGCCGGTGGATGGTTGGCCGCATCCACCTGGCGGCACCTTGGCCTGCAACTTGGTATCGGGCTCTTGTTTTCAGTGTTCATATTTGTCTGGCCGCGTGAATCCTTGTGGCAACTTATCCCGGCCGGCTTGCATGGCGGCGCTGCCAGCGCATTGCTTCTGCATCAACCGATTCGAAATCTCTTTTTTCGATCAAATGCAACGACTGCGTCGGGCGTGCTCTGAGTCAGAATTAGCGTCACGCCAGTAACAATGAGTATTCGATTGATTCGGTTGCGCGATCTCGACCCGGGCGACAAGTCCACACTTGAAGAGCAACTGAGGAAATTCTATCAAACGACGCCTGCCCTGTATTATCAAATCGCCGATCAGACGGCAGAAAAATATGTCTCCGGTCTACTGCCGTTTCATTGTGATCTCGTAAGCAGAATCGCCCCGGGAACGAAAGTTGTAGAACTTGGATGCGGGTCCGCACATCTATGTCGCCACGTTGAAGAAAAGGGTGGCTCGTACCTGGGCATGGATCATGACGAGCACCTACTGCAGAGAAATCGTGAACGGTTTCCACGCGCGAGATTTCTGCCTCTTGGCGCGAAGCTGAATGAACAGTTCGACCTTGTTGCCAGCCTGTATACTATCGAACACGTTGTCGATCCTCCGCATTATCTGAAAACAATGTGGAACTTCTGCAAGCCTGCCGGCTTGATCGCGATTATCTGTCCGGATTTTGTCGATGGAGAAAGCCTCCCCCCCAGCGTCTTTTATGGCACAACGCCGCGTAGACTGCGTCAAAAGATTCGCTCACTAGCCTTCAGTGATATGATCGAGCACTGCATCGATCTATTTTGGCGCGCCGGGCGCTGGGAACGCCGTCTGCGGATGGAAAAGCCGGGCGCTTTCTGGATTAACCTAAGGCCTCGCGTCCTTCACGGAGCTGATTATTCGATCGATGCCGACGCAGTTCACTTGCCCCGACTCCAGGACATTAGCGGATGGCTTGAAGATCACGGTGCTTCAATTCTCGCAACCTCGCGCTCAATGAAGAACGTTCCAGAATCCGTATTGCGGTTTAACTGTTACGTTGTTGCCCGAAAGCCGCCGCAAACGTGAGGGCCGCTGTCTTCATTAACCAGCTTGGAATTGGCGGTTCGGAAAAAGCCGCTTGCCGTTGGGCTTACGGTCTCGCAGAGCGCGGACATATTATCGAACTGCTGACATTAAGCGATGGACCGCGCGGCGCCGAACTGGAAGCTCGCGGCATCCGTGTTCGCATCTGTGCCGATGAGAAAACGCCGATCTTACAACAGTTGCAGGAATTTCGACCCGACGTCATACACCTCCACGCGCCAGGACACCCGCACAAGGGCGATGTGCTGGGCGAAGCGCTGAAACTGACGCCCAAAAAAATACCAGTTGTTCAGACAAACATTTTCGGGCAGCTCGAAAATCCCAAAGAAAACCCATGGATTGATTTTCGTTTATTCATTTCCTGGACGAGTTGCGTACAAGCTGCGCGACGCCGTTTCCAACGACTTGACCAAGAATTCTTTCGTCGCGCTAGTGTTGCGGTTTATCCGCTCGATCCCGACGATGGCCCAAGCGGAGCCGAGGCCGAGAGTTTTCGGCGACGTCATGGAATCAAACCTGATGAAATAGTTTTCGGTCGTCTCTCCCGACCGGAACCGAACAAATGGACCAACCTGGCGCTAGATGGATTTCGGGTCGCGGCTGAGCGAGATCCGCGCATCAAGCTGTTGTTACGTGAGCCACCGGCAGAAATCGCTGAGTCAATCGCGCGCGCGCCTGATCGGGAACGATTCATTGTTCTTTCCGCGACCCACGATAAAGTTGAACTTGCGGCGACGACCGCCAGTCTCGACGTCGTGTTGCATACTTCCAGTGTGGGCGAGAGTTTTGGCTATGGGATTGCGGAGCCGATGAATTATTGCAAACCGGTGATCGCCAACTCGACGCCATGGTTGGATCAGGCGCAAATTGAACTCGTTAGACATGGTGAATGCGGATTCATCGCCAGCACGGCTCACGCAATTGCCAAGGCGATTTTGACGCTCGCAGGCGACGTCGATATGCGAAAGGAATTCGGGCGCAATGCACAGATACATATTCGAGAACTGGGCGATCCAATGAAATCGATCGATCGGCTGGAGTCAGCCCTCCAAGCAGCAGTTGCCGGACGCCACAATCCACTCGCTTCTGAAGATTTAGCGAAAGCCACAGAGGCAGCCGATTATTTGGATCAACATCAATTTGGCCATACGTGGGAGGAACAGTTGGCCCTGCGCCCGGCCTACTACCGGGCCAGATTCCATCAGTGGCGGAAAGCATGGACAAACTGACAGGAAGTGACATCACGATTACCGTGACGGTCTACGACCGGACGCAGTACATCCGCGACGCAATTCGCAGTGCATTGACCCAGCAAACGCCAACTGCTCCAAGAGTTATTGTGGTCGAAGATTGCGGCCCCGACCCAACGCTGCGACAGTCGGTCCTTAACGAGTTCGGCGATCGGATTCAATACATCTGCAATTCGCGACGCCGGGGACTTTTCGATAATTGGAACGCCTGCATCGAAGCATGCCTAACTTCCTGGCTTTGCATCTTGCATGACGACGATTGTCTCGAACCCATGTTCGTTGAATCAATGATCGAACTTGCCGCAGCTGCGCCGGGCCGGGCGCTCTATTATGGATTGGGCGATGTTGTCGATTCTGCCGGACAGCCGCGCGAGCTTCGGCCGAGGTCGATAACTTTTGCCTGGCACGAATTGGATCTCGAAGAGTGGGCGCGCTACGATCCGGTTTGTTTTCCGGCCCAGCTTTTCAATGTCGATGCAGCACGAGCAGTGGGCGGATTCCGCGCGAGCTCGCGCTACGCGGCGGATTGGGAAATGTGGTTCAAGCTTGCATTTAACTACCGCGCAGCGGCCACCAACCGCGTGGTAGCGAGATATCGGGAGCATCATTCCATCGGCCGTGGGACGACGGCTGTCGATCTTTCGGGCCGTAAATTCGCGTGCACGAACCTGCAGCGAAAAAGACATATCGCATGGCTTCGCCAAGAGAGACCGGGGCTTCGCTTCGATCGACATGCGCTTTTTAAACAGTCACCGATGCCGTCGCGCTTCATCCTTCAATATGGCTATGCGTTTTCGCCGCGAATGCTGCGTTATAATGTCGGTCTATTCCTGGTTTCGACAGCGCCACATTTTCGCTACCGCCTCTTGCAATTGATTACCCGATTGTTTTCATGGCGGAGGATGCGCTTGGCCTCATCAATCTTTAATCTATTTTCAGCGGCCACGGCACGGGCGCGTGTGAAATCTTAAAGTCATGCCCGCAATCTCACTTGTGGTCTGTGTTCGTAACCAGCGAGATCTCCTACGGCGGCTGCTAAGCAAAACAAAAGACCTCTTCGATGATCTGGTGGTGGTGCATGATGGAGCTGACGTAGTGAACGGGCTCAACCGAAACGACCGAGTTACACCGTCGCCCGCCGGAGTGCTCGACTTCGCCGAAGAAGGTCCAAGCGCGGCACTACCAGCTGGAATTGTCGAGCCGCGACCAACAGCCAGGTCGGGAAGCATTCATGAACTTGTTCTTAATCATCAGGGCCGGTTTTACGAATATCCTCGGATCGGTTCACTTGAAGGTCTGAGTCCTTTCGCTTGGTCGCGCGCGACAAATGACTGGATCCTGCGTTTGGATGCTGACGAATTCCCAAGTGACGAACTGCAAGAGTGGCTGGCCGCTTTCAAAAGCAACCCGGAGCCGCCGAGAGAGATTTCGGGATATACTTGTCTCTGGCCCTGCTGGAACGGAAGACGAGCCGTCACACAGAAATGGCCGGCTGGCCGAGTTTTTCTTTTTCACCGCCGCCGCGTTCGCTTCGTCGGGATCACAGAACAAACGGTGATTCCTGACGCGACGTTCGATGCATTACCGTTCATTTTGCAGCACCAACCCACGCGGCGATCGCATGGAGTCCGCAACGTGCTTTTGCGAAAACAAGCCTATGCTTGGCGACGGCTTATTGTACATGCTCTACTCAAGCGCCCTGTCGATCTTCCACGATGGCGATGGAGCAGTGAAAACTGGCCAGAAAGATGGGAGGAAGTCCGGCGACACCCGCTCAGAACAGCCGTGTCACGACTGATTTTCGATTCGTTGCGAACCTTGCGTGACCAATGGAAAGCAGAAAAGCGTATTCATTTCGGCATCGGCATCAGCGGACCGATATTTCATGCCTTGTTTTGCATCCAATTCTGGCGATTGCGCCGCACTCTCTTTCAAAGGAATAAGAAGAATGGCTTTTGAGCGTATCGACCTCGCCAGTTGTTCCGATCCACTACCAATTGCGCAGCATAGCTTAGTAATTGCTCCGGCGCGCAAGCGCTGAATACGCGATGCGCATCGCGCTTCTAACAACGGACAATCGCGAGAATTGCAAGGACTACGACGCGACAGCACCATACTTTGGCACCGCGCCCGAGGCGTTGTTGCAAGGCTTCGAGGAAATGCGCGACCTCGAAATCCACGTGGTTTCATGCACACAAAGAGCAATGCAATCGCCGGAAAAACTTGCCGACAACATTTGGTTCCACAGTCTTCTAGTCCCGAAGATCGGTTGGTTGCGGACTGGCTATCAAGGCTGCATTCGCGCTGTCCGAAGAAAACTCAAAGAAATTCGACCCGATCTTGTGCACGGCCAGGGAACCGAACGCGACTGCGCTATCGGTGCAGTATTTTCCGGCTTCCAAAATGTCATCACCATTCATGGCAACATGGCTGCCGTCGCGCGCGCGGTCGGCGCGCGCATCGGCAGCTTTCAGTGGTGCTCAGCTTTGCTGGAAAGATTTACACTGCCGCGAACATTTGGAGTCTTTTGCAATTCGTCTCACACGGAATCGCTCGTACGACCGCTCGCCCGCCGGACGTGGCGGGTGCCCAACGCCGTTCGCCGTGAGTTTTTTGATACGCCCTTTCCCGAAAGATCGACATCTTCATCATCAAAACCGATTTTGCTAAACATTGGCGTGATCGCGCCACACAAACGTCAGCTTGAGCTTCTAGACATTGCCGAAGAGTTGCATCGCGAGGGGCAGACTTTCGAGCTGCGATTCATCGCAACGGTGGATTCACGTTCCAATTACGCCTTAAACTTCAAAAAACGAATCAAGGCCGAAGAGTACAAAGGTTTTGCGCGCTTCCTTGAACCTCAATCGCTTTCAGATTTAATCAGCTCTTTCGATCAAGCTACCGCATTGATTCACGTTCCGTCTGAAGAAGCCTTCGGACTCGTTGTCGCGGAAGCGTTGAGCCGAAATTTGAAATTCTTTGGAACAATGGCCGGTGGAATACCGGATATTGCGAATGGTGTTGAATGCGCCGAATTGTTCTCTTTAGGTGACGACGATGCACTCGTCACAGCAATTACGCGCTGGATGGACAACGGAATGCCCCGCCCTATTTCAGCTGCGACTGAAATGCGCGGTCGCTATCATCCAGAAACTATAGCGCGCCGCCACCTTGGAATCTACAAGGAGCTCCTCGAGGGCGGTCAGCGTCAATGAAAGTGCTCGTTACCGGTGGCGCAGGGTTCATTGGTCGCCACGTCGTCAAACATTTCCAAGAACGCGCCCAAGTGTACGTGATCGATAATTTGCGTTCGGGTTCTAGGCGGAACTTGGACGAACTGCAGTGCAAACTGATCCTCGGCTCAATTCTCGATCGCGACCTTGTGCGCAAAGCGATGAACGGAGTCGATTATGTTTTTCACCTTGCCGCGCTGACCAGTGTCCCCGAATCCATCGCAAAGCCGACTGAATGCGCCGAAATTAATTCAGCCGGTACGTTGCTCCTACTGGAGGAAGCTGCTCGCGCAGAGGCGAAGAAATTTGTTTTCAGTAGTTCGGCTGCGATCTACGGAGATTCTCCAAGGATCCCAAAAACAGAAAGTATGCCGCCGGAACCGAAGAGCCCCTATGCCTCCAGTAAACTGGAGGGCGAACGCCATTGCCGTCGATTCAGCGACGAAGACCTTCTTCAAACCGTTTGCGTGCGTTATTTCAACGTATTTGGGTGTTATCAAAATCCCAAAAGCCAGTATGCCGCGGCTGTTCCGAGCTTTATTCAGAGCGCAATAAAAAATCGACCGATAACTATTTTCGGTGATGGCTTGCAGACGCGAGACTTTATCTATGTAAAAGATGTCGTTGCTGCGAATTCATTCTTTGCCACTGAGTGTTCATTGAAAGGAATTTTCAATGTGGCAAGCGGGTGCAGGATTTCGATCAACTACCTAGCGGCAACTATTTGTCGCCTCACAAATTCTTCTTCCGAAATCCAGCATGCTCCAGAACGACCGGGCGATATTAGACATTCGGTAGCGGACGTGGACAAAATTCGCGGAGCCGGTTTCGCACCAGTCAACAAATTCGAAAACGGACTCGTTGAGACGATTGACTTTTTCAAAAACAAGTGGCGTTCGAGTAGCTCCTCCTAACTGGTCTTTCAATCGGCCTGCCTCAGCACGCGACCGTAAATTTCTTTTAATGTTTGCGCAACCTCGCTCCATTTCGCTGGCTCCACCGGTGGCTTCAAGATCGGAGCTCGATCGTAAAAACTTCTCAGGTGATTAGCAGTGCGCTTAACTGAAGTGATCGGACAATAACTGACATGTTCCCCAAAAGTCGAATATGCCCATGGCAGATCGCTCAAGAGTAAGGGGCATTTGCAGGCTGCCGCTTCGAGCGCAGAGAGGCTTTGCGATTCCCACCGGCTCAATAAAACGAATCCACGCGCTTGACGATAAATTTTCGCTAGTTCCAACTGCGGCAACATAGCATCGTCGTAGCGCAGAATTTCAGAGTGGTTACGGCAAATCGCGGAGAACTCTTGATAGTAATTGTCGGATTCTGCAAATGGCCGACCAATAACCCAATACGGGGTCCTCGCTACGATTGCTGCCTGCGCCGTTTGAATTAGACGCTTTACTGGCAAAATGGATGCAGTTGTTACCAGCCACGGTCCCCGAGTTTCGACTGATTGTCGAAAAAAAGCTTCGGCGACTGCATTCGGAACTACGTGAACACGTTTGACTGGCACGCGGAAAATCTGAGTCATCAACCTTGCTTCCCAAGAAGTCACCGCGATGCAGGCGTCTGCGGTATTCCATCCGCTCCACCCCACCCGCGCCAGCACTCCAGACGGCAGTATTCGCAGACCCGCGGCCACAGCCAGCTTTTGCAAAAAGCGCTTCCACGCAGGCCGGGCACCCAATCCACTGAGTAAATGAGTGATGACGTGTCTCATGCCTTTTTTGCGCACAAAATCTCCATACGATGGCGGTGGCAAACCAAAGAAATGAATCAGATCAGCCCGTTGGGAGGAATCCCACCACCGCAAAAATTCGATTTCTACGCCCAAGTCTTCCAAGGCATGTTTTGTCTGTTCGATCTGAACCTGAAATCCGCCATGCGCCAGCAAGAACGGACTGGAATGATCAATCAAAACCTTCATGCGATACGGCGAATGGAAACATTCGACTCACTTTGCCCGTGGTGCCCGTGCTGAAGATTACCAATAGTCATCGGCCGGGAACGTTATAATCTCCCGAGCCGATCACAAGCGACCGGCGCGGGAAAATCGAACAAAGTATCTCGTATTCAATCGCGCCGGTTGTCCATTCAAGGTTCATAGTCGAAAATCACTGATTCATGGTTAACCCAGCGGTAGCACAAAAAATAAAGATCTTTGTGATCTGCGCCGCCGCTCTATTCCTGGCGATCTACCTGGGATCTCAAATCGGCGGCGAACATTACCGCGAATTGGTCCTCGGAGCTGCAATCGCTTTACTCGCTGCCGTTACTCTTCTTTCGGGCCGTTTCTATTGGGTCTTGGTGATCGCTTCGTCCTTTCTTGGCGGCACATTCCCGATTCTTGGAGGGCAGTTCACGCCTTTCCAAATCTTGATGGCGATAGGCGTAGCAAAATTTTTTGTGGGAGACGTTGCCCTTAGGCACACAAGACTGAAGGTGGGCCCGCGGTTCGATGCTTTTCTCATAATAGGCTTTATGGCAGTGCTCACCTGGCACGGGATCCACGATCGGTTCGGAATGAAATTTCTTGGCTCGAGCATCTGGGGCGGAAGAAATTATGTCAATGTCTTCGTTGGTTTGGCGGTATTTGCTGTCATCCAAACTGTTCCGGTGTCGACCAAGCTCTGGGCCCGGCTTCCTTACCTCGTTCTGGTCGTGACGACATTTGATTTAGTCATCGGAATCATCACGACGGTATTTCCCGCCTCCATCTTTAAAATATATCCTTTCTATTCCGCGGTATCTGTGGCCGGCATCGAAGAGATTGTCTCAGGGGAATCGGTCACTGGACGCATCGGCGCTTTCGGTAACTTCGGATTTATTCTCATTCTGATTGTCTTGGCGTCGGTTTCTCTGCGCCGGCTCTTGCATCCATCAAACTTTCGATCCCTCGTTCTACTTGCCGTGGGTGGAGCAACGGTCCTTTATTCCGGCTTTCGTTCGGCGGTAGTAAACAGTTTCCTTGGCATGTTGATAGTTGGCGTCCGCGATCTTAAGGGACGCGTAGTTTTCTTAGTGCTGCTGATCGCCATTTCCTTGGGAGCAGTCTCCTTTGTTAATTCTGAAATCATTCGGTTGCCGAAGCAGGTTCAACGGAGCCTGACGTTCCTACCCGGAAATTGGGATAGTGAGATGGCGCAGGATGCAGCTGCTTCCAATGAGTTTCGACAGCGGGTATGGACCGCCTGGACACGACAATACTTTCCCGTCCATCCGTGGATAGGCCGAGGATTTGGTTTCAAGAGTGAGTGGGCACAAAAGTTAACCTACCAAAGAAATATGTACGATACGGTTCAGACAATTGAAACGGGCAATATTCACAATGGTTTTCTGGCGAGCTTGGACGCGATGGGTATTATCGGGACCATTTTCTTTGTCCTTTGGAACCTCCGGATGCTGGTTCGAACCTTACGAATACCCTTTAATAAAGATGACCCGGCGGGCGTGGTTCTTCGTTTTATTGCTTTGTATCTCGGGGTCTCAATCATTTCTTATTGGATCGGTGCTCAAGATGTCGGCTCATTCCTGCCGCGCGAGTTCGCCTTGGCTGGAGTTCTTCTTCTACTTCAGCGGGAGGACAAGGTCGTTGCCGAAGCCCCGACGCCTTCATCGCCGAAGCAGGGTCAGCGTAGAGGCAGTCAGTTCGCTGTCGCCGCCAAGGGGTAACCAAACAGTTGCTGGCTTATGTCGGTGCCGCCGAAAATTTCGATCGTAACGCCAACATTCAACGGAATTACGACCTTGCGCGAGACAATCGAGAGTGTACTCGCCCAAGATTACAAAGATTGGGAGCATATTGTGATCGATGGCGGTTCGACTGATGGCACCGTCGATCTTTTGCGCAGTTATCCTCATCTCAAATGGACTTCGGAAAAGGATCGCGGCCATTATGACGCGATGAACAAAGGCATCGCGCGCGCTTCCGGAGATGTCGTCGCAATTCTCAATGCCGACGACTGCTATCGCGAAGGAACTCTCAGAAAAATTGCGCAGGCCTTCACTGAAAATCCGGACTGGGACGCTCTTTTTGGCGATGTCGTTTATGTCGACGGAATGAGCCGAGAGATTTTTCGTCGGGAGGAAGCTTGCTATGACTACGACGTCCTGCGCTTCGGCAATGTTTGCTATGTAATTCACCCCACTCTTTTTGTGAAGAAGGACGTTTATGACCGACTGGGTGTTTATCAGTACGAAAAGTTTCTCAATTGCTGCGATTTGGAATTTATCCTACGGCTCGGGCAAAACCGCTGTCGCGTCGGACACATCCCCCAGCTCCTGGCAAACTACCGAATGCACGAACACGGACAGTCGGCCGACCGGCGCGTGTCACGGAACATGCGACGGGAGTCCTTGATTATCCGCAAGGAACATGGTTTTCCGGGAGGAATGAGGGGAAAGCTTTTCGAATTCTTCGCTCGAATTAAGCGGCAATCCCAAAAATTATTTTATCGTGGGAAGCTCGATTTGATGTCTGGCAACTGGTTTCTTCGGAAACATCTGCGCGATAAGACCTCGTTCTCTTCCAATATTGGCGTCGATAAACTGTGACAGCTAAAGCTGCCAGGTCGGTAGCAGTTTAGTCGCAGGAGAAAGTTTTACGGAGCGATACTGTGGCCAAGGACAACAGATCACGGCAAGATCAATGTCGTTACGGTCGTTGAGATTGTTGAGATCGTTGAGAAGTTCAAATTCGTGAAGGGCCGGATTGTTTGCCGGCCTGGCGGCGTAATCGTGAACCAGCACACGGTAACCATGCCGTTTGAGGTGTTGAGCCAAATGTAAACCGGCTGATTCCTCAGTAATGTATGTGTCGGGTTTATATGACATACCAAGGATCAGAACTGTCTTTCCTGGTGGCACTAACTCTGTAACCCTTTTAAGCAAGTTCGCCTTAGTTGACTCATTCGTACGATCTGAAGCTTCCGCTAATGGCGCTTCTTTGCCTACCTGACGGGCGGCGTGAGCCAGCAGCCGATTATCCCGCGGGAAACATGGACCGCCATAGCTCAAGCCCGCTCGTAGATACTTTTTCCCGATCCGCGTGTCGGTGCCGATCGCGTCGAGGATCACGTTGATGTCGGCCTTGGGAAATTGCTCAGCGATCATGCGCAGTTGGTTGGTGAAGCTGATCTTCATGGTGATGTAGCTGTTCACCGAAATCTTGGTCAGCTCCGCACTGATGATCGACATCCGCGCGATGCGGCATTTGTTGCGGGTGTATTTCCGGTAAACTTCTTCAAGCGCAGCGCCGGTTTTGGGATCGCTTTCCCCAATAAGAACCATGTCCGGCTCAAGTAATCCATTGATTACGTTTCCGAGCGCGATGAACTCAGGGTTGTAACAAACATGAAAACCTTCGCCACATTTCCAACCCGTCTCCTTCTCCAACATTGGAATCAGGACGCCGTCGACCGCGCCCGGAGTGGTGGTCGAGCTGCAAACAAAGATGTGGCCCTTCTTTCCCGCATCCCGCATTGCTTTCGCGATCGGTTGCATTGCCTTCAGCAGGTACTCGTTTGAGAAACTGCCGTCGGGAAGGCTCGGCGACGGCGGGATAAAAAACGTGGCGTCGGTCTCGACAGTTTTAGATGGCGCGTCCGTCGCCTGAAAGCGCGCACCCGCCTCTTTCATTGTTTCAGGCAGCAACGGCTCATCTACCGGCGCCTGGCCCGCGTTCACTTTGCGGATTTTTTCTGGATCGACATCTACTCCAACGACTGGGAAACCGCGGGCAGCAAAGGTTGCGGCCATGCAAGCGCCCAGCTTTCCCAAACCACAGACCGAGATTGACTTAATTGATTTCATGCAGTGCTTTGACCGTGATCAAGGATTGTGCAACGTCAAGCCTCGCGCAGGGCGTAATATTCTCTCAATGGAAATCACGACGTCGAAACAAATCGACCGATCAAAGGAACCTCTCAAGCAAAGTTTCAGACGCCTGGCGTTGACCACTCTTTGCGAACATCCCCAGCGGCGAACAGGCCTGACAACCTATTTTCACGGGCTGGTTACAGCTGCGTTGAAGCTGTATCCAAACGTTCACTGGCTGGTCTTTGCTGGGAAAGATGACGATTGGACCGACGTGGATGAGCGCGTAAAGATTATTCGCCGCTTCCCTGCGAACGACCAACTTCTTGCGCGGCTTTGGGCGGACCACATGCAAGTTTCGGCGGTCGCAAAACAAGAAAAAGCTGACGCTCTTCTGACCATTGGGTTCGTTCCGCTGAGAAAATTACTGCCAACGGTGATGAGCCTCTTTTCGCTTCAGCACGCAGATCCGTCCAACCGAATCGGTGGCGGGCGTCAGCTCTATCGAGAGATGATGACGCGAGCTGGGATTCGAAGAGCGGACCTCCTCATCACGAACTCGGAGAATGCTGCAGCGCAAATACGCAGCCTTTATCCAGGGTTAGATACCAGACTTGTGGTAAGCCACGAAGGATTACAAAGAGATCAATTTCAACCTCGAAGGGAGCCAGACGAGAAAAACGCGCTAAAAGAACGATTCGGATTTGAGCCGGACTATTTCTTATGGGTTTCCAATTTTTATCCCTACAAACAGGTGGAGCTTTTGCTGGAGGGCTATGCTGGCCTGGACAAGAGTTTTCGCGCCAATCATCCCCTTGTCATGGTGGGCGGGGGCTGGGGTGGCGACTCGAGTGCTCAGACTCTCGCTCGCTCGCTGGGAATTGAAGGCGATGTCCGCTTCCCTGGCTGGGTTGAGGATCGATGGCTCGCCCCTTTGTATCGCAACGCAATAGCATTTTGTCTCGCGACCCGCGAAGAAACGTTTGGGCGGATCGTCACTGAAGCAATGGCCTGCGGCACACCTTGCATCCTTAACAATATTCCAATCATGCGCGAAGTGACCGCCGGACATGCGCTGATCATCGATTTTCGCGATCGCGAAAAAGTAACCGCGGCGTTGAAGCAGATCGCCACCGATCGCGACTTGCATCAGCAACTTCGCGTCGGCGGGCTCAACCGCGCAGCGGACTTTAGTTTCGAGAAAATGGCCCGAGAAAGAGTCGATGCGGTCCTCGAACTCCTGCCTACAAGGAAGCGATGATGCAAAAGGCGTTGGTCACTGGCGCGGCCGGCTTTATCGGGAGCAATCTCGTTGATCGTTTGCTTTCCAGAAATGTGGAAACCGTTGGACTAGACGACATGTCTACTGGTCAGGAAGAATTTCTCTTATCCGCTCGAGACAAAACGCATTTTCACTTCGTGCGCGCTGATGCGCGGGATGCCGATGCTGTAAAGAAAGCAATGCAAGGCACGGATATCGTTTTTCATTTCGCAGCCAACGCGGACGTTAGATTCGGACTAGAGCATCCAAGAAAAGATTTGGAACAAAACACGCTCGCGACCTTCAACGTCTTGGAAGCGATGCGAACAACGGGAATTCGGAAAATAGTTTTCGCCTCGACGGGCTCGATTTATGGCGAGGCAAGCGAGATACCCACTCCGGAAGAAGCGGCTTTTCCTATCCAAACTTCTTTATATGGCGCTTCGAAATTGGCCGCGGAAGGGTTGATCGAAGCGTACTGCGAAGGATTTCAGTTTGAGGGCTACATCTTCCGATTTGTGTCCGTTTTGGGCGAGCGCTATACACACGGCCACGTCATCGACTTTTACAAGCAGCTGATCGAGCACCCCGACTATCTGCAGGTCTTGGGAGACGGGACCCAAAGGAAAAGTTACGTTTACGTCCATGATTGCGTCGACGCGATTCTTCACGTTATTGATCAGGTGACGGCAAGTTCTGCGCGCCACAATGTCCAAATCTACAATTTGGGTACTGACGTGTGCTGCCAGGTCACTGATTCCATTCGCTGGATTTGCCAACATCTCAAAGTCAGCCCGCGCCTAGAATTTACGGGGGGCGACCGAGGGTGGGTCGGCGATAATCCGTTTATCTTTTTGGACACCAAAAAAATCCGCGCAGCCGGGTGGAGGCCAAAAATGACAATCCAAGAAGCAGTTGAGAGAACACTGCAATGGCTGCAGCAAAATCGATGGGTACTGCAACGCCGCTGAATCTTAAAACCAAAAATGTTCTGGTTACCGGCGGAAGCCGCGGACTCGGCCACGCGATAATCAAACAGTTAGGCGCCGAACAAGCCAATGTCTTGTTCTGTTCCCGAACCGAAAACGATCTTTTAGCCGCGGCCGATGAGCTAAAAAGACTTTTCCACCCGCCTCAGAGATTACTCGCGCAACGCTGTG
>JACXTT010005383.1_pt1 | contig 18592 bp, 17 predicted proteins | sample 9270951 | NCBI WGS metagenome assembly JACXTT01 (sample SAMN15532306, study PRJNA645909) | rock metagenome | isolation source: weathered quartz diorite | place: Puerto Rico | collected 2017-06-21 | reverse complement strand
CTGAAGGGCGATTTTCAAATCGCGACCACTTCCGAGCCCGGAGCGATCTTCGGTGAGATGTCTGTCCTCCTTGACATTCCTCATACCGCCACCGTCAGGACGCTCACGTCCTCGCGGATGTACGTAGTCGATCGCGCAGCCGCGTTTCTCCAATCGCAGACAGACATCGCTTACCAACTCTCCAAACTTCTCGCGCAAAGATTATACAATGTCACTACGTATCTCGTCGACATTAAGAAACAGTTCGAGGATCATGAAAACCATCTCGGCATGGTCGATGAAGTCCTTGAGACCTTGATCCACCAACAGGTCGAGGAGTGTAGTCCAGGCTCTGATCGCGACCCTAATACAACGCTTTGAACCAGTCTGGCAGTTCAGTGAGTTCAGGAACAGGACGACTGAGCGGTTTGTCCATTTGCACAACTTCAGCCCCAGCCAGCGAGAACCACAGCGCCATCCGCTCTTTGGTGTCGAAAACGATATGTGTAGGGCTGGGACCTATCTGCCGTCCAGAATTAAAGACCCAGGTAGAACCCAGCCGATCCACCCAAGACCCGCCTTGGCGAAAAGGCGATTGATGGATGTGACCGCTGAGGACGATGTCCGGCTGGTACTGCTCGATCCAACGCACCAACTCAGCGTCGCCGAAATACTTCTGCCCGCCCCAGCTCGTCGGGGATGCGTCCGGCGGCGCATGATAGACCCAAATCCATTGCTCCTTCGGCTTCTCTGCGTCGCGTGCAAACTGTGCGCTGACCATTTCCCGTGTTTGCGGACCATCCCACCAGGGACAAATAGTAATCAAGACGCCGTCAATAGAAAGGCAGTCGCCATCGGTTGGCGTTCCGAATTGACGTACTTTTGTGATCCACTTCGCCACTTTCTCACCAGAATCATCACGCGCATCGAGATCATGATTGCCTGAGCAGACAATCAGTTTAGTCTTTGTGCAGAGACGCTTCAGATAAGTCAAAATGACTGTGATTTGGGCTCGGACCTCAACAGCCGAAGAGATATCGAGATGGTCGCCCGCAATTATGACGATGTCGAAATCTTTCGAGACGTTCGACACCCAATCGTACTGTTTCAGCGCGTAATGCAGATCAGATACAAGGAGACATTTCACGGCCCCCTACCCCTCTCTACGGTTTGGCTTGGCGTCAAAGTGCGTCGACTCCCGCGCGATTCTACGGAGGCTTCGGTCCCGAGTCAACGCACCGTTCACACTTCTACCTCTAGGCCGCACTTCCAATTCCGATGAAATTGCCTACGGTGGTAAGCCGCAATGAGTGAGCCCCACGAAGAAGCTGCAGCTATTTCAAGTTCCCCATCCGTCCCTGGTTCATTGAGGGAACTGGCAGTCTTGTTTCTGAGACTGGGCGTGACGGCTTTTGGTGGTCCAGCAGTTCACATCGCCTTGATGGAGGACGAAGTAGTCAGCCGTCGTCGGTGGCTTTCTCGGGACACTTTTCTTGATCTCTTGGGCGCCACCAATCTCATCCCGGGACCAAACTCCACCGAGATGGCAATCCATATCGGATACCGGCAACAAGGATGGCTGGGTCTCATTGTGGCAGGCAGTGCTTTTATTCTACCTGCGATGCTGATTGTTATGGGCGTCGCGTGGGCCTATGTGCAGTTCGGGACACTGCCTGAAGTAGCGGGCCTGTTGTATGGAGTGAAACCGGTCGTCATGGCTGTGGTTCTGCAGGCTCTGGGGAGACTCGGACGCACGGCAGTGAAAACTCCGTTCTTGGCGCTCACCGGCGCCGGAGCGATTGTACTGACCGTCCTTGGCGTCCACGAACTTCTGGTGCTGCTTGGTGGCGGACTCGTTGTGACCCTGGTGCGCAGCGTGGAACAGCGACGAAAAGATAAGCTGCAACTTTCTTTGCCTTCGTTTACCTCTGTCCCTCTTGTTTCCTTCGCGTCCGCCAGTGCAGCGGGGACAATAGCAGTCGTCCCCTTTGGTCTGTGGCAGTTATTTCTATTTTTCCTCAAGGTAGGATCTGTACTCTTCGGTAGTGGTTATGTGCTGTTGGCATTCTTACACGCGGACCTCGTTGAGCGCTGGCGGTGGCTGACCGAAGGGCAACTTCTCGATGCAATCGCGGTGGGGCAGATTACACCCGGGCCCGTGTTTACGACGGCGACCTTTATCGGCTATCTTCTAGCGGGGTCAGTAGGGGCCGTGACGGCTACGGTTGGCATATTTCTCCCTGCTTTTGTCTTTGTAGCAATCAGCGGTTTTTTCATTCCAGGGATACGCCGATCTCCGGCGGCGGGAGCCTTTCTTGATGGTGTCAACGTTGCATCGCTCGCGCTCATGGCAGTCGTGTCGTGGCAACTTGGCAGAGCCGCTATTGTTGACTGGATAACCATAGGATTGGCGCTTAGCAGCCTGGTCTTGCTTATCCGATTCCAGCTCAATGCGGTCTGGCTCATGCTTGGGGGTGGACTCATCGGGATTGGTACAACCATGTGGATGCGCTGATGGCGGCGACAGCGATTGGCTCCAGAAAGTGTTTTTGCCAATATGCGCGTTTTCCCTGATTGACCCTTTCGCTTTTCTCTTCGCTCTCAGCTAAAAACGAAGAGCCATTTAGTACAGAAGGAGGAATCTTATGGAGTATCGACCATTCGGGCAAACCGGCATTCAGATTTCTGCGATTGGCATTGGCTGTTGGGAGATTGGCGGCGGGTATGGCAGCATTGAAGAGTCCGAGTTCATCCAAGCGGTGAACCGTGCGCTCGATCTTGGCGTCAACTCTTTCGACACCGCAGAGGCCTACGGTTTTGGCGCCTCGGAAAAATCGCTGGCGAAGGCGTTGGGCTCACGTCGCAAAGAAGCGGTCATCACCACCAAGTTCGGTGTTGGTTACAAAGAGGCCACGAATTCTCGCGACAGCAGCCGTCAGCGGATTATGGCTTCGATTGAAAAGAGCTTGACAAACCTCAACACCGATCACGTGGATGTTTACATGGTCCACTGGCCGGACGTCAACACACCTTTTGAAGACACCGTGGTTGCGCTTGGCGACGTGGTGAAGCAAGGCAAGGCGCGCGCGGTGGGCATTTCAAACTTCCGTTTGAGCCAAATCGAGACCAGCATGAAGGCGCGACGAGTGGATGTAGTGCAGTATTGCTGGAACATGTTCGACCGCCGCATGCAGAAAGAAATCTTCCCCTACTGCGCAAAGAATAGTATCGGCGTCATGGCGTATGGTTCGCTTGCTTATGGTTTACTGACTGGCGCCTTTACAGAAGACACCAATTTTGAGTCGGATGACTGGCGCGCGCGGCGCGGACGCATGGGCGGCATCAATCTCTTTCAACATCTCTTTGGCCCTGATTATTTCCCCAAGAACATTCGGGCGGTGGCGGAACTGAAAGCGATGGCGGCCCGCTACGGCAAAAGCTTGCCGCAGTTTGCATTGCGGTGGACATTGTCAAATCCCGTGGTGAGCACAGCCCTGGTCGGTTGTCGCAATGCCGCTGAAGTCAACGACAATGTTGGTGCGCTGGGCTGGTCGATCTCGGATGCGGACATGAAAGAGATCGATGCAATCTTTACGCGCAACGGCGTCGATACTGCGCCGGATGTGTGGCTAGAAAAAGACTGAACTCCTATCGGGGCATTGGTTCATCGGGGCATTGGTTCATCGGGGCATTGGTTCATCGGGGCATTGGACCATTGTTGAAAACAATTCGACAATGACTCAATCACCCGATGACTCAATCACTCAATTTGCCTGCCTGCGCCAGCAGGAGTTCGCCTTTCAGCCGGTACAGCTCCGCCTCGTAGTAACACCCCCCAGTCTTGCGCAGCACCTCTAATGCCTCCTCCACCACCTGGAGCCCTGTCTCACTTTGCCCAACTCCCCCAGAGGCGTCAGCCAATATGGCCAGCCCCGTCGTCCATCCGACTCCCGATCCCATAGCTCGCAACGTAGCAAGGCCCTCCTGGATGTGTGTCATGCCAGTCTCGCCCTGTCCTAGTGCGGCCAACGCCCCTCCCTGCAAGAGACGCGCCCATCCGAACCAAAACGGAAATCCCTGTTCCGTGGCCAGCCGGATGTTTGCCTCCGCCTGCTCGTAGGCGGCCTGCGCTTCTCGACGATGATAATGCAGCACGGTAGTAAAGTGCGCCGCATAGCCTTGCCAGAAGGGCGCCGACAATCGTCGCGCCTCCGCCTGGGCTTCTCGCATGCGGTCTAGGGCTTGGTCTGGATAACCTAAGTTCCACAGGACGTTCGCCAGCTGCGAGAGGCACGAGAGACTGCTCGGAGAGGGCTGCCGAGGGTCATGCCCTCTCAGGCCCTGCTCAAAGTGCGGGCGGGCGGCCGCGACCTCCCCATGATAATAGAGGGCGATAGCGAGCTGAGTATGCGCTGCTCGTAACAGGGTGGGATCCTGGGCATGATCAGCGAGCCGCACCAGTTGCTCTCCCAGTTCCTGCGCGAGCGTCTGGTCGCCCCGTACATTATAAAAGGCGCTGAGTCCCACCAGGACCGGGAAGAGCTGCGGTGTCTCCCCGATTTGTCGACACAGCGCTAAGGCCCGCCGGTGGGTCTGTTCCACTTCTGGGGCCGCCCAGCCCTTGGTAGCGGTGAGAGGAGCACCGAGCGCCAGCTGTAGCGTGAGTTCTTGCTGCGTACGCTCGGGCGTCGCCTCTAGTGTCTGGAGTAACTCGATCCCCTTCGTGAAGTAGCCGATCGCTTCCAGATAAGCCGAACGCTGGGTCGCTCGCTCACCCGCCCGCTGCCAATAGGGAATGGCTTGTACAATAAGACTTGCCTCGGTGTAGTGACGGGCTAGCAGCTCAGGCTGCGTCTCTTTTATCTCAGTAAACTGCGTTTCGAGCGTCTGCGCGATTTGTTGGTGATATTGTTGCCGCGTACTCTTGAGCAACGATTGATAGGCCGTGTCCTGAATGAGCGCGTGCTTGAAGAGATATGTCGTTTGTGGCGGCAGCCCCCGCTGGTAAAGTAGCTCTACCTCGACTAACTGTCGCAGCCCTCGCTGTAGGCTGTCCTCGTCTTGGTTAGCGACGGCGTGAAGCAGTTCGTAGCTAAACTCCCGCCCGATAGTCGCACCCAGTTGGGCAATTTCTTTGGTCGGTCCTAATCGATCAAGCCGCGCCATGAGCGAATCCTGCAGCGTCGCAGGAATGGCTAAAGACACGGGCGCAGCGTGCTGCGCCCCTACGCCGCCTGCGGCTTCGACAACGGCTTTCGTCAGCTCCTCCACAAACAACGGCACGCCATCGGTTTTGGCCACGATCTGCTGCACGATTTCCACCGACAGCGCTTTCCCACGGGTTACTTGCGCAACCATGCTCTCAACCTGTGGTCGCCCTAAACGGCTCAGCGTCAACGAGCTGAGATGCGAGCGATTGCCCCAGGGGGAAATGAACTCAGGACGGAAGGTCAACAGTATCAATAGTCGAGATGTGGGCGCTTGGTCTAGCAAGAGCATGAGGACTTCCAAGGTCGAAGGATCAGCCCAGTGCAAGTCCTCCCACGCACAGAACACAGCGGTCTTTTCTGCCTCCTCAAGCAGCCACGCTACGAGAGCAGCCTGCGTCTTCTCCTTTTGCTTTTGTGGACTGAACGTAATCGGCGGATAGCCTTCGGGATGGGGCAAGGACAATAATGCGGCGAGAAGCGACAGCGTATCTGCTTGCGGGAACCGGTAGCGACTGAGTAGGTGTCGGAGCTTCTCAAGCTTCGTTGCGGGTGCATCTTCGCGCGTAAACTGAAGCAAGCGTTGCAAGTGGTCGATGATTGGATACAAGGCGCTGTTCTGGTGATACGGCGAGCAGTGAAACTCAAGACGTGTCACTCTTTTATGTTCGAGCTGCTCTTTCAGCTCCTGGAGCAGGCGAGATTTGCCAATCCCCGGTTCGCCGCTGACGAGCACGATCTGTCCGGCGCCTGCTTGGGCGCGCTCCCAATGCTGCCGCAGTACGTCCAGCTCTGACTCGCGCCCGATAAACGGCGTCAACCCGGTCCTGATGGTTGCTTCAAAGCGACTCTGCACAGCACGCTCGCCTTGAACCTGATACAGCGACTGCGCTGTGGCAATGCCTTTGAATTCGCGTGGACCTAAGTCCTGACAGGTGAAGAATCCGTGGACGAGACGATAGGTCGCTGCGCTGATGACCACCGTGTCCGGCTGGGCTACGCCCTGCACCCGCGCGGCCAGGTTGGGAGTCTCGCCCAACGCCAGCATCTCCCGCTTCGCACTGCTGCCCATCTCGCCGATGACGACGAGCCCGGTGTGGATGCCGATGCGGACCTGTAGGGATAGTGAAAGCGTGAGGTCCGTAGGGGCACGGCGCCGCCGTGCCCCTACATCTGACTGATGCAACACTTGAATAATCTCCAACCCCGCTCGCACGGCCCGCGCTGCATCATCTTCATGCGCCGTTGGGTAGCCAAAGTAGACTAACAAACCATCACCCAAGTGCTGGGCGACATGACCCTCATAACGCTGGATGACCTCAGCGCAGGTCTGCTGGTAGGTCCGCACCACCTCTCGCAGTTCTTCTGGGTCGAGTTGAGTGGAGAGCGCGGTAGAGCCGACCAGATCACAGAACATCACGGTGAGCTGGCGACGCTCTGCTGGGGATTGGGGATTAGGGGTTGGGAAGGACGTGGAACCTGGAACGTTGAACTTGAAACCTGCGAAGCGCCTGTCCACACCAACACGTCTCCGTCTTCATCCGTCGCCACGCCCTCGGCGCGGATGAGTTCCGTTTTGATATCTTCTACATATTCGTCATCCAGATCGAAGCGACGTTTCAGGGACCGATAGGTCAATCGGCCGCGCTGCTGTAAAAGCTCGCGCACCTGATCCAGCACTTCATCAAAAGTCACGGCTGATCTCCACTATGATCTCACTACGCCTCTTATTTTCTTTTAGGCCTCAGGACTCATAAGCGGCTTCTCACCGCCCCGTCCATCCACAGAATCTGCCCTGTAACGAACCCGGCGGAGTCTGACGCAAGATAAACCGCGGCTGCAGCGATGTCTTCTGGCTTTGCTAGCCGTCGCTGCGGAATGTACCGAGTCAGTTGCTGCTGTAACGCTGCGTCGGCGATCATGCCCATGCCTTCAGTCCACCCGGCCCCGATAGCGTTCACGGTAATGCCGCTGCGAGCCCATTCGAGCGCCAGGGCCCTGGTCAGATTGAGCACCCCGGCTTGAGCGGCGCAGTAAGCGCTGCCATTGATCACGCCGCGTTCGCCAAGAGGAGAAACCACATTGATGATGCGCCCCTTTTCTTGGCCGAGCATCGGACCTGCAGCAGCACGGCACGCGAGATAGGGACCGGTCAGATTCACTTCCAACACGCGTTGCCACTCTAACAGTGAGACACTCGTCGCCGGTTTGGCGAAAGGAAGGTCGTGAACATTAACAAGAATATCGAGGCGTCCGAGTTCAGCAACCGTACGTTGCACCAGCACGTTGACGTCATTTTCCTTACTTGCGTCGATCTTCTGTACTAAACCCTTGCGTCCGCGAGCCTGAACCTCACTTAGACACAAGCTTGCCGCTTCGGCCTCGCGTTGCGTGGCCAGCGTTGTGGCAAGGGCGACATCAGCCCCCGCTTCCGCTAGGGCGATGGCGATGGCGTGGCCGATCGCCGTCGAGGCGCCGATTACCAGAGCGGACTTCCCCTTGAGAACAAACGCCTCCAGACTCATTTTTCTTCTCCTTCCAGAGGCACGATGGGAGCGAATCCGGTTGGTACTTGCCCACCTGCAAAGCCGCCGCCTTCCAGAGCGATCATCTCGCCATTCATGTAATTAGAGAGATCGGACGCGAGAAACACACACGCTGGACCGAGTTCGTCATCTTTGCCTACTCGTCCTACTGGGATGAATTTCCCACCCTGCCAAAACTCCATCATCCTAGGATCATCATGCGGAAAGATGCCGGGGAGAATCAGATTGATCTGGATATTCTTGTCTGCATAGTTGAACGCCATAGAACGAGTGAAATTAATCATCCCAGCTTTGGCCGTGGCGTACATGTAGTTGTGTTTCATGGCGCGTATGCCCACACCGGAGGTGACATTGATGATTTTGCCGCCGCCTTGACGCAAAAAATGGGGCAGCACGGCTCGGCAACAGTAAAAGGCGCTGGTGATATTGAGATCGATTCCCCCACGCCACTGTTCGTCACTAATGGCCTCAATCGGCTTATTCCAACCCGATGAAGCGCCACCGGCGTTGTTGACTAAAACATCGATGCGACCAAACTCGGCGATGGTCGTCTCTACCATCACGTTGACCGGGTTCGCTTTGGTAACGTCCGTGGACACCGGCAGACACCGACGACCTTTGGCGCGCACCAAACCGGCAGTCTCATCGATCTGCGCTTGTGTACGCGCTGCGGCGACTATATCGGCGCCAGCGTCGGCGAGAGCGAGCGCCATCTCGCGACCAAGACCACGACCCGCGCCGGTAACAATGATGACTTTGCCATCCAGCCTCAGTCTCTCAAGGACCCCCATAATACATTCTCACTTTCTTTTTTTTCGCGAGAGGAATTATCCTCCTAGGGAGTAAAACTGTCAATTTTCTGCTACAGTTCATCTCCAGGACTGGCAACGCCACGAAGGAGTGATGTGAGATGGAAGACGATGTCCGAAGCCTACTACCCAAACTGGCATTCACACGACGAGAGTTTGTTGTGACGACATTGGCTGCGGGCTTTGCGCTCGCGGTCCGCCCGGTGTCGGCTCAGACTCTTATCACGACAGATACGACGGGACTGGAAGCTGGAGAGGTCAAGATTCCCACTACTGACGGACAAATCCCTGGGTATCGCGCGATGCCCGCCGACGGCGGACCGTTCCCACTCGTGTTGGTGGTGCAAGAAATTTTTGGCGTGCATGAACATATCAAAGATATCTGTCGCCGCTTTGCCAAACTGGGCTACTGCGCCGTAGCGCCCGAGCTGTACGCCCGGCAGGGCGACGTATCAAAACTAACCGACATTCAGGAAATCGTCTCTACCATTGTTGCGAAAGTTCCGGATGCGCAGGTTATGTCAGATCTCGACGCTGCCGCGGCGTGGGCCGAAAAGTCCAGCAAAGGAGAGGCAGGGAAACTAGGCGTCACCGGCTTCTGCTGGGGAGGACGCATTGTCTGGTTGTACGCGGCGCACAATCCGCATCTTAAAGCTGGCGTCGCCTGGTATGGACGTCTTGTAGGAGAGCCCACGCCACTGACGCCGAAGAATCCAATTGACATTGTATCTGACTTAAAAGCTCCTGTGCTCGGTTTATATGGGGGTGCTGATCAAGGGATTCCGGCCGATACGGTAGAAAAAATACAGAGCGCGCTCCGCGCTGCGCACAACCCTTCGCAGATTGTCGTGTACCCAGATACGCCACACGGCTTTAATGCAGATTATCGTTCCAGCTATCGCAAAGAAGCAGCGCAAGACGGTTGGAAGCGATTACAGGAGTGGTTCAAGCAATACGGCGTTGGATGACTTCAGCAACGCGGAAAACTGCCGATCTTTTTCAGATGTTATGCGAATTCTTGTTACCGGCGGGGCGGGGTTTATCGGGGCGAATTTTTTACAGCGCTTCGTCCCGCGTTATCCTGATCACCTGTTTGTGAATCTTGATAAATTAACCTACGCGGCTAATCTGTCGAGCTTGCGCGAAGTGAGTCAGTCTCCCAATTATGCTTTTGTTCAGGCGGACATCGCCGACGCACAAGCTGTGACAGAGGTGTTCCAGCGCTATGCGCCTGAAGTCGTCGTGCACCTTGCGGCGGAAAGTCATGTCGATCGCAGCATTCTTGACCCCGCAGATTTTATTAAGACGAATGTCGTCGGCACTTTCAATCTATTAGAAGCGTGTCGTACGAGTTGGAGCCCTGTGACTAGCGGTCTGTTTCATCACGTCAGCACGGATGAAGTGTTCGGATCTCTTGGCGCAGTAGGAGCCTTTACCGAAGAGACTCGATATGATCCCAGTAGTCCGTATTCAGCGTCGAAAGCAGCAAGCGATCACTTGGTGCGGGCATACCATCGAACGTTTGGCGTTCCCATAAAAGTGACGAATTGCTCAAATAATTACGGTCCGCGTCAGTTCCCTGAGAAACTCATTCCTTTGATGTTGCTCAACGCCCTCGAAGGAAGACTTCTGCCGGTCTATGGCGAGGGGCGTAACGTGCGCGATTGGTTGTATGTTGATGATCATTGTGAAGCGATTTGGACAGTCTTGGAAAAGGGACGCATTGGGGAAACCTATAACATCGGCGGCAATTGTCAAAAGACGAACCTTGAGGTGGTGCAGACTCTTTGCTGCGTGACCGCTGAAGAAACGGATTGCTCGGTAGAAGAATTCGAGAAGCTCATTACCTTCGTGCCAGACCGTCCTGGGCACGACTTTCGCTACGCTATCGACACGACCCGCATGCGTACGGAACTGGGCTGGACGCCGCAAGAAACTTTTGACTCGGGATTACGGAAGACCGTGCGCTGGTATCTGGAAAACAAAGCCTGGGTGGAAGAGGTGCGCACCGGAGAGTATGGACGTTGGCTGTCGGCGAATTATGAGACGCGGGATCGCTTGCTCGCAGGCTCCCAGAAGCGGGGGGTAGCGTGATCAATAAAGGCATCATTCTCGCCGGCGGCTCTGGGGTGCGGTTGTTCCCGCTGACGCATGTGGTCAGTAAACAGCTCATGCCAGTCTACGACAAACCGCTTATTTATTATCCGTTGACGACCCTGATGTTGGCGGGCGTGACAGAAATTTTGGTGATTACCACCCCACATGACCAGCCGCTTTTCCAGATGCTCTTAAAAGATGGCGCTCAGTGGGGCTTGAATATTTCATACGCCGCACAGCCGCATCCCGGCGGCTTAGCCCAAGCGTTCTTGATAGGCAAACAATTTATTGGGAAGGATGCTTGTGCGCTTGTGCTGGGAGATAATATCTTTTACGGCAATCGGTTGACCGAGCATCTCCGCCGCGCCGCAGGTCGATCCCGCGGGGCAACGGTGTTTGCGTATCGCGTGACGGACCCCGAACGCTATGGAGTTGTGGAATTCGACGCCGCGGGACATGCGGTCGATATTGAAGAAAAACCTTGTCGCCCTCGTTCGCATTATGCAGTCACCGGCCTGTATTTTTACGATCATCAAGTAGTAAGTATCGCAGAGAGTTTGCAACCTTCAGTGCGCGGGGAACTCGAAATTACTGACGTGAATAAACGATACCTGGAGAAAGGTCAGCTCCGCGTCGAGATCCTTGGTCGCGGCTTTGCCTGGCTTGACACCGGAACCCCCACTTCACTGTTGCAGGCGGCGAATTTCATCGAAACAATTGAACAACGTCAAGGATTAAAAGTCGCTTGCCCTGAGGAGATTGCCTACCGACTTGGGTTGATCGACGACAAGAAACTCGCAGAACTCGCAGCGCCGCTCAAAAAGAGCGGATATGGTGAGTATCTATTTAATCTTCTTCACATTCACAACAGTGAGGAAGGGGTCTGATCTCAACGCTCAGATAAGTTTCAACTCCTGAGCGTCGAAGGCGAGCTTGATCCGTAGCCGCAGTTCGCGAGCGATGCGCCACTGTTTGGCCGGCGCAGTTTTAATGCGCGTGGTGATCTTGAGTCTAGGCGCGGAAAAATCCTCAACACCAAGTACTTCAAATTTCCCCAGCAAGTCAGGCGCGAAGAGTGGGTCGTCGCACAACACGGCGCCAACCTCAGTGAGCGTCGCAAGAGCGCGGTCCACATCCGCTCGAGGAGAAATGCCGACGGCTACAACCGCGTACGCATATTCCTTGGTGCTGTTTGTCACGCTAGTAATGGTCCCATTCGGAATGATATGGACACTGCCGTCGAAGTCTCGCAACGTAATGATGCGGAGGGAGATCTCTTCGACTTGTCCCGCCTTGTCGCCAATTTTGACGACATCGCCGACTCGAATCTGATCTTCTAATAAAAGAAAGAAGCCGGAGATCACATCACGGATGAGATTTTGTGCGCCGAGCCCAATAGCAATGCCGCCGATCCCCGCTGCGGCGATCAGCGGCGCCACATTGACGCCAATCTCTTCTAAGACGAGCATCGCGGTAACGACCAGGAGGGTGGTAGTGGCGACCGTACGAGCAATCGCGCTCAGAGTCTGGATGCGTTTCTGCCGTTCTGTTGATTGTGGAAGCCCTGTGATGACAGAGCCCAGACGATTAGCAAGCAAACGAATCGCGCGCAGAAGGACGGCGGCGACCACCACGATGATGAGGACGCGCACCCCTGAGGAAATAAGCCGGGTGAATAAAACATCGACTCTAGAAAGGAGTACGGAAGATAGGGACATAGTTAACGGTACACGCGATAATCGAGAGTCGGAAAGATATTGTCGCGCGCTTCAATTTCCCCGAGCCATTGCTCGTTGATCTGGTTGGCGCAGAGATCATCGTAGAGTCGGGTAAACCGTTGCAGGTGTTGGGTCGTGCGCTGCGCCGCGTAATGCTGCGCAGTTTTTTGTTGCATGAGAAAGGCCCAATCACTGGATTGCGCAAGTAAGAGTTCACGCGCGGCTTGGTTGAGGGCGCGCTGCTGTAAGGCATGGGCTTCGGGAAACCGCCCCGCCAATTCAGTCATACGATCTGCAGCTTTATGGAGATGACGGTAAATCCAGTCGTTCTCCTGGGACAGCCAGACTTCATTGTAGCCGCGGTGTCCCCAGCTCGACGCAGCGGGTGTAGCAACCTGATTCGTGGGATAACGATCCAGGTAGTCCGAGGGAGTAATGAGCTGGAAGGTCTGCTGGTCGTACGCTGTTTTGCGAATCACATAATCGAGCCACTGGGGTCCCTCGAACCACCAGTGCCCAAACAGTTCGGCGTCGTAGGGCGCCAAGATAAGCGGAGCCCGGTCCATTCCTCCCGCGAGCCACTCGATCTGTTTTTCCCGATTAAAGACGAAATTCTCCGCATGTCCCGCCGCGCGTTCACGCGCCAACTGCGGATCATAAGGAATTTTCTGGTCGGTCTTCCCCGTAATACGGTAGTACTTAATGCCAACGTTCACCCGTTCGCCGGTTGGCGGCAGATAGGGGCGAATGTAATTGTAGTCAAGATCGTAACCAACGTCGCGATAGAAATCTCGATAGGCAAAGTCGCCGGGATATCCTTCAATAGAGCTCCAGACCTGCTTGGAGGACTCGGCGTCTCGACCAAAAGCAGCAACGCCGCTCGGACAATACAACGGGGCGTAAACATTGTAGAACGGACGAGGCGTGGCGTACAGAACAGCGTGAGTATCAACTAAGAAGTACTCAATACCGTACTCTTTAAGGATGGCGTCGAGGCCGGGATAGTACGCGCATTCCGGGAGCCAGAGTCCGCGTGGATTACGACCAAGCAGACGATGATATTCATCCACCCCGACGCGAATTTGGGCGCGCACGGCTTTTTCATTAACCTGCATGAGCGGTAAGTAACCGTGCGTAGCGGCGCAACCGATAATTTCCAGCACGCCGAGCTCTTGAAAGCGGCGAAACGCTTGGACGAGATCGCACCCGTACTGTTCGACAAAGACTGAACGCGAATGCAAAAAAAGCTGTTCGTACATCGCTGCGAGACGCGCAAACGGCGGATCGTGCTGTACCCGCACTCGTTCTTTTTCCGCCAGTTCGATCAGCCGCTCAAGACGACGCACGTACCGTTCCTGCAAAAGAGAGTCGCTCAACATGTTGAGCAGCGGCGGGGTAAGCGACATCGTGAGGCGGCAGGGCACGCGATCGCGTACCATGCCTTCGAGCATATCAATCAGCGGGATATAGGTTTCGGTAATCGCTTCATATAACCAGCTTTCTTCGAGAAATTCGTCATATTCCGGATGACGGACAAACGGCAGATGCGTATGTAGAACAAAAGTGAGAAAGCCTTTCATTCGTGTTCCTTACTTAGGCAGAGTTGTAGTGATTTTATGGCCGGCCCCCCACGAAAAAGGGTGCTCTGCCGAAGAAAGCGTACTCGCCGCCTGGTCGTGCGACAGAGACCCAGGGGTCTCTTCTTGGGCGAAGGTTGAACGTGGAGCATGTGTAGGTGATGATGTTGTCATACGTCGTTCAAAGGGGGTTAACCAGCGTACAGTCGTGTTGAGGGAGACATCCGCCTGTGGTGTCACAACAGTATTCGAGCGACCTAGTGCAATGAATTGTCCGTCCTCTGAGCGGTAACCGAGTTCTATACAATAAGCAGTTTCCGCCTGTGGAACGGGAATGTACCAATTGGTGGCGAACGGCGCGAGCTCGATATCCGCCGTGCTCCATGCGTTTTGCCCATTAAATTCAAGGTACGTCACGTCAAACACTCGCAGCACGAGACGATGTTCGTTGCCTGCAAGTTGACTGTGTCCATTGCTAAAGCGCGCCGCGTCAAAATCCCAATAAGCATAGAGCCAGTATGGGTCCCGCGCCAGCAACACCAGTCGATTGTCATCGTATGAAGCGGGAAGAGTATCCTGTCGGGCAACAGAAGCCTCCAGTTGAGGACCGAGAAAGAACTTTTTCTCAGCTGCTGCGTGGGCTAGGTCGATTTGATCATGTCCAGGTTGTACTGACGTCGCTTGCTCTGGTGATATAACTTGACTCGTCGGTTCCGGAAGGCCTGTTGAAACAATAACAATCGGGTTCTCGTGCCTATCCTTATTAATCTCCAGTGATGTAGGTCGCTCAGTCTGTTCGGAAAGGCGCGGCTTGGAGGCGCGGCTGGAAAGGTTTTTCGTAGACGGAGAAGGCGTCGCTTTCTTACTTTGAGATTTTGCTTTTGGCTGGCTTTTTCTCGAGACGAGAGGCGCAGGAGACGCCGAAGGCGCTGCGTCTGCGGGCGACGCCAGTGTCTGCATCAATTTCTCGATTAATTCGGGTTTGCGCAATCGGCTCGCGCCTGCGACGCCCTGCTGTTGCGCTATTGCCAGCAGTGCTTGTTTCGTCTTCTTGCTTAAGTCTTCTCGGCGCATCTGACGATTCCTTTTCTCCCGGCCTTTTTTTACTGTCGTCACATGAAGTGAAAAAATCCTGGCCTTTTGACGACTTTCTTGATGATACGAGGGGGATCTCCGGAGTGTCAAGGACGTGATGCCGGAGCGCAATTTCGACTATTGTCGCGCTCAGCAGTCGGGCTTTTTGTACTGTGAAACTCCACCTATAATCAACTCCGCCCCATGACAGAGGAGACAAGAGAGATCCCAAAATCTGGAAGGCACCGTTGATTCGCCAGTGACAAACGGGAGTGAATTTCTCTGAGCGGGTTCTATGAGGAACTAGAGCAAATTGCAAATGGATGTACCCCTCGGCAAGCGTTCTCGTGCTTCGACAAGCTCAGCACGAACGGATTTTGCCTTGACACGTGAGTTTTTACCGTTCGCCCTGAGCCTGTCGAAGGGTGAACGAGCCAGGTACAAGCAAATGCGAACCGCCCTAGGTCGTTTACCCGACCTGACACGAATGCGGGAGCGGTCGGTGATGAGGTACATTTTGATCAAGTAGAATAGTAAGCACCTCAGACACGCTGAATGACCTTTTCCTCGTCAATCACCTGGCTCACGTAATCAAGAGCGTCAATGACATCCTCTCGCGTCAATTCAGGATAGGCTTCGAGTATTTTCTCAATCGTGTATCCCCCAGCGATCATACCAAGAATATTCTTCACCATAATACGGGTTCCCCGGATACATGGCTTACCACTGCAATTTTTTGGGTCCACGCTGATGCGGGTGTTCAATTATGTTCTCCTTTAAGGAGTTGACTAATAAGAGGTGCACAGGCAGCAATCTTTCTCCAGCGCCTCACGAAATAGTTTGTCTGCACCCTTTAAGAAGCGCCTAATCCTTCTTAATCAGCTCTCTTCAATCAATCTCTCCTTGTGAACTCCATTTGAGGAAATTTTCAATACCGGCGGCAGACACAATAAAGGCTGTCCGCAGATACTCACGACGCAGCAGAGTGCTGAGATCATCACTGCTCGTCGCATCAGGAACACTATGCTTCAACCCCGGTGAAACGGTATAGTTCAGTGCAAGCCAAGGAACTGGGCGCAAAGAGGGGTAACTTTCCAGTTTCCCGGATAGAAGGTTTGCTTCTTCTATCTTTGCGTCGCTAACAAAGAGACTTGCAGTCGTAAAGATGACAGGAAGAAGGAACCATGGTCGAGAGCCGGAGATGAGATGTTTATGCTTATTAAGGAGTTCTACCAGACCGTTAACACCCCTAAACACTTGAGAAAGGGCTTGTTCGATAGCACCCCGCCCTGTCCCCCCATTCTCTCCCTTATCACCTGTGCGCACTTCAAGTCCTAAGTAGTATACGTCGTCTAAATGTGTCCAGACGCCAGGGCCCGTAACAAGGCCCGTGTCGCGGCGTTCTACTCGCTCAACAATGAGTTCATTGGGTTTGTTGGCTCGGCGCACGTATCGCACCTTGCCGAAACACCAATTAGACAGAGCTGGATTACTTCGCTTACACTCACAAACCATGACGAGGTTGCAGTTGCTCTGCCTTTTATCGAGAAGGAAATCAATATGAACGGGCGTTCCGTAAATCTCAACGGGGAACTCCGAGGCTTGGAAATCCCAAGTAGAGCGGGATGGACTCGACCATCGCAGCTCCTCCGCCCTTTTAATAACTGCATATTGAAAAGAGAAGCCGTGCCGGTCGAGGGCCTCTTGGAAGTTAGAGGTCACTCGACCAAGGATTTGATCAGGAGAGGATGTATCTTGTGATTTTGTCATGGGCTACAACATCAAGCGTAAGCGAAGAAGTTGACAGTCCCATATGAGCAAAAGGAAAAAGGACATAATTTTTCTCGCATTGACCGCCCTATTTAGCACTCAATCCTCACTCAGCGTTCAGCACTTTCTAAAATATCGCCAACGGATTCACCGGCGAGGCAGTGCCGCGAATGAGTATGAGGGGCGCAATTGTACAGAGAAAAGTCCACCGAGATCGTGCGGTGCAGGTGGCGGCGACATCATCGAGATTGCAATTGTCAATCAAATGCACCCCCATCGTCACGATGGTTACCGTATGAATCGGCATGGTCACTTTCGGGAACCCGCTAGGAATCACATCACTCACGCCATCGCAGCCGAGCAAAGCCACTTTCCGTTCGTGCAACCACGGCAGACAGGTCGCGCCTAGACCGGCCAACCCTTCTTTGAATGAATTCCATGGACCTTTCGTTTTCTGCCGCACGTGGCGTCCGGTGCGCACAAACAGGATGTCGCCCTCTTCCACGCGAAAATTGCCAGCTTTTTCCGCCGCCTCTAGATCCGCCGGGGAAATCTCTTCCCCTGGTTCCAGCCATTCACGTCCAAGTACGCGGGGCGCATCGATCAGCACTCCGCGGGAAACGACGCCATCCTTGAGGGCGTCGATGGCGCCATTCCGCGCCCCTTGACTATTCACATCGCTGGCAGGGTAGCCGTTATACATTTTGCCTTGGTTGAACACGTGACAAAGGGCGTCAAGATGGGTATTCGCCAAACCGTGCGGTGCGATTGCAAAATAGTCGGCGCTGTACGGGGCGTCTACCATGCCGCCGGTCTCGCCACGTGCGCCAGTCTGGACCATGAGATGCGTCACCGGCGTGGGATTGTCCAGCGACGGCCGCGTCGCTAACGGCAGCGAGAGGGTTACAGAATATCCTTCACGCACTTCTGCTCCGGCGCGACGCCGTTTTTCAGGCGTAATATAGTTCAGCGCGCCGAGCTGATCATTAGGCCCCCATTTTCCCCAGTTGCTCAGCGTCGTAAAAAACTCTCGGACTTGTTCTTCGGTTAAACCGGCATTTGCAGGCATGATACTCCTCCTTTTTTCATTAAGTCCTAATCTTTTTTACATTATTGTCCTGCCGATTCTTTCAACGCGGTCAAACGAGTACGCACCTCAGCGGCGGCAGGCGCATTAGGCGCGAGTTCAAGGAATTTTTCGTATGCGGCAGCGGCGCCAGCTTTATCGCCTTTGCTCGCCAAGGCTTCGCCAAGATTGGCGTAGGATGGCGCATATTTGGGGTCGATGCGAGTCGCTTCCCGCCATTCCTTGATCGCGCCGTCGAGATCGCCTTTACGCACTAATAGATAGCCCAAATTGCTGCGTAACGACGCCGAGTTCGCTACCAGTCCAACCGCGGTTCGATAGCTTGCTAAAGCACCATCGATATCTCCTTTATCTTGTAAAGCATCACCAAGATCCGCCTGTGTAGAGGCGTTCTTTGCATCAAGACGCACCGCTTCACGAAGATGACGAAGCGCTTCATCATCTTGCTTTTTATCTCGCAGCGCCAGCCCGAGATCATGATGGGCCCTCGACAGACTAGGATCTAATTGAAGAGCCTCCCGCCACTGTTCAATAGCCTTGTCCACTTCTCCGTGGTCATAAAGCTCTTCCGCCGCCATCACCGTCGCCTGCGCTTTGACTTGGTCCGATTCCTTTTGGGAAAGCTCACCCTGCGCAAAGCTGACTGAGGCGATTAGACAGCTCAGAAAAGCAGTCGCCCACAAGAGGAGCCTCGTCCCATGCTTCCGTTTCATTGGATACCTCTCCGC
>JACXTT010005382.1_pt1 | contig 18592 bp, 15 predicted proteins | sample 9270951 | NCBI WGS metagenome assembly JACXTT01 (sample SAMN15532306, study PRJNA645909) | rock metagenome | isolation source: weathered quartz diorite | place: Puerto Rico | collected 2017-06-21 | reverse complement strand
GGGGGAGCTGGGGGATGTGTTTGAGCGGATTGGGACGTGCGGAGCGGCGGTTGGCCATGAGCACGTCGGGCCGCGCGGCGATGGCTTCGTCGTAACCGTTCTCCGGATCTGGGTGGGCCCTGGCGAAGACGATCGGGTTCGGCGCCATGGAGCGCACCATGTCTTGGGTCACTATGCCGCCGACGGAGAGGCCAACGAAGACGTCCGCCCCTTTGAGCGCGTCGGCCAGCGTGCGCGCCTTCGTGTCGGCCGCGAACTCCTCTTTGTACGGAGTCATCTCCACCGTGCGGCCCTTGTAGATCACGCCCTTGCTGTCAGTGAGGGTGGCGTTCTCCTTGCGCAGCCCCATGCGGATGTAGAGGCGCAGGCAGGCCATCGCCGCCGCGCCGGCGCCGGAGATGACGAGCTTCACCTTGTCGATCGTCTTCCCTGCCACTTCCAAGGCATTCTTGAGCGCGGCGGCGGAGATGATGGCCGTGCCGTGCTGGTCGTCGTGGAAGACAGGAATGCACATCTCCTTCTTCAGCCGCTCTTCGATCTCGAAGCACTCGGGGGCGGCGATGTCCTCGAGATTGATGCCGCCGAAGGTCGGCTCGAGGAGCTTGACGCAGCGGATGAACTCCTCGGTGTCGCGCGTGTTGATCTCGAGGTCGAAGACGTCAATGTCGGCGAAGCGCTTGAAGAGAACGCCCTTCCCCTCCATCACCGGCTTGCCGGCGGCGGGGCCGATATTGCCGAGGCCGAGCACCGCGGTGCCGTTGGTGATGACGGCCACCAGGTTTCCCTTGGCCGTGTACTTGTAGACGTTGCCCGGCTCGCGGGCGATCTCCAGGCACGGCCTGGCCACGCCGGGGGTGTAGGCGAGCGCGAGGTCGCGCTGGGTGGCGGTCGGTTTGGTCGGGACGACCTCGATTTTCCCCGGGCGGGGGGTGGAGTGGTAGTCGAGCGCGTCGTCGGCCATCAGGCGCGGGATTGTATCGGAGCTATCCCGCTTTGCGTTTCCGCTTCTCGCCGTTCTCCTGGCGAGGCGGCGCAGGCGTCTCGGCGCGCGGACGCGCCACGGGGCCGGCGATGTCGTGCGTGCGGCCGGTCACCCGGTTCCAGGCGATGGCCACCGCGGGAACGATGGTGATCGTGGAGTAGGTGCCGGCTAGGACGCCGATCAGCAGGATCCAGGCGAACTCGTGGATGACCTTGCCGCCGAACAGCAGCAGGCCGACGAGGACGATGAACACGGAGCCCGAGGTGAGGATGGTCCGCGACAGCGTCTGGTTCATGGCCAGGTTGAGCTGCTCCTCGAAGGTCATGCGCACCTTCAGCTTCCGCTTGTTCTCGCGCACGCGGTCGTACATGACCACGGTGTCGTTGATGGAGAAGCCGACGATGAGCAAGAGCGCGGCGACGATGTTCAGCGAGACCTCGCCGTTGATCATGCCCAGGAAGGCGATGGAGACGGCCACGTCGTGGAAGATGCAGACGATGGCCGACGCGCCGAACATGAGATCGAAGCGCAGCCAGAGGTACACGCCCATGGCCAGCGTGGAGAAGATGACCGCCAGGATGGCCTTCTGCTGCAGCTCCTTGCCCACTTGCGGGCCGACGGTCTCCGCGTCGAACACGTTGAAGCTGCCGAGGAACGTCTTCTCGTTGAGCACGCGGGCGATGCCGACGGTCACGCCGGGCACCGAGGTGACTTGCGTCATGTTGGTAAAGACGTGGAGCTCCGAACGGTGGGCGATGACGGCCTGCGCGATATTGGCGTAGTACTGCCGGGCGTCCGGACGCGTCCCTTTATGGTCGGGATCGGCGGCGGTGAGAAGGTCGGTGATGACGTCGCGGCCGTGGAAGTTGATGTCCACCTTGCCGGGGCTCGGCGGATTGAGATCGCGCTGGAGCCTGGCCACGATCTGCCCGGCATAGTCGGCTTCCTTCCCCAACTGGGGCAGGCGGATGAGCACCGCGCGGTCATCGGCCTTCCCGTACTGCTGGATGGAGGCGTCGGCCAGCTCGGCGCGGAGGCGGTCCATCGGCACGGCGTCTTTGAACTTCAAGACCACGTTGGCGCCGCCGGCGAAATCGATGCCCCAGTTGATGCCGCGCTTCATGAAGAAGGCCAGCCCGATCAGCACCCAGACCATCGAGAAGGCGACGGCCACGAAGCGCCACTTCACGAAGTCGTATTTAGTGTTAACGAAAATCTGCATGATAAATCCTTGTCCAATTATCCGATGCTAATCGAGGTCGGCCGCTTCTCCGCCGTGTACACCAGGTCGAAGATCACCCGCGAGACGAAGAAGGCGGTGAACACCGAGGCGAACAGGCCGATGAGCAGCGTCACGGCGAACCCCTTGATCGGCCCGGTACCGAACTGGAAGAGGAAGAGCGCCGAGATGATGGTGGTCATGTGCGTGTCGATGATCGTGCCGAAGGCGCGCGAGAAGCCGTTCTCGATGGCGGCGCGCACGGTCTTGCCGTCGCGCAGCTCCTCGCGGATGCGCTCGAACACCAGCACGTTCGAGTCCACCGCCATGCCGAGGGTCAGGATGATGCCGGCGATGCCGGGGAGGGTGAGGGTGGCCTTGAAGATGGCCATCATCCCCAGGATGATCACCAGGTTCAGCAGCAGCGCGAGCACGGCGTTGATTCCGGCGCCGTGGTAGTAGAGGACGACGGCGAGGACCAGGGCCAGGAAGCCGACGAGCGAGGCCAGCACGCCCTGGCGTATGGAGTCGCGGCCGAGCGACGGGCCGACCGTGCGCTCTTCCATGGTGGTCAGCGACGCGGGAAGCGATCCGCTGCGCAGCACCAGCGCGAGATCGGAAGCCTGCTGGGTGGTAAAGCTCCCCTCGATGACGCCCTGATCGTCAATGCGATTCTTGATGTTCGGCGCCGACACCACCTTGTTGTCGAGAACGATGGCCAGGCGGCGGTTGACGTTGGGGCCGGTCAGCTCGCCGAATTTCTTCGAGCCGTCGGGGGTGAGCGAGAAGCCGACATTCGGCTCGCCCAGGCGCCCCTTCTGCACGCGCGCGTTCTTGAGGTCCGTCCCGGTGACCGGGATGACCTTGCGCACGGCGTAGAACTCGGTGCCGGCGGCGCGGCCAAGCTCATCCTCGCGGGTGCCGGGAAGGATGTCGACCTCGTTCTTCATGGTTGGATCGACCGAGGCGAGCGTCTTTTCCGCCGTATCCGCCGGCGTCCCTTCGACGAGGCGGAACTGAAGCTGCGCGGTGGTCTTGATGATGTCCTTCACGCGCGCCGGGTCGTCGACGCCGGGAAGCTGGATGACGATGCGGTTGCCGCTCTCGGGGGCGATCAGCGGCTCGGTAACGCCGAGGGCGTCGACGCGGTTGCGAATGGTCTCCACCGCGTGCGCGATGGTGTCGCGCTCGATGGCGCTGGCGGAAGCGGGCTTGAGCCTGAACTGCAACGCCCCCTCGGGCGTGCGGCTCATGTCGAAAGACGGGATGTAGTCCTTGGCGATCCGCTCGTATTCGGCGATGGAGATGCCCGGCGGCGGCGCGGCCACAAAGGTGAGGTCGTCGATGCGGCGCGTGGTGGGGATGGGAAGGTTGTTCTTCTTGGCTTGTGTCTTGAGGCCTTCCATGGCCTGATCGACTTCCAGGCGCGTAGCGTCGCCGACGTTGACGCGCATGACCAGGTGGGTGCCCCCCTTGAGGTCGAGGCCGCGCTTGATCGGCTCCGAATTGTCCTTGGTCGGCACCACTGCCGCGCTGAAGCCGAGCAGCACGGCGAGGATTAAGATGATTTTCCACCAGAGACTGCGGTTCAAGATTGTTCCTCCGGGCGTGTAGCGGCGGCCGCTCCAGGCCGCCGGCGCCCGAAGCGGGCGCCGCTACACTCTCAAAAAATTACTCGGACGCTTCTTCCGAGATCAGATTGGTGATCGCCGATCGCGCCACCTTCACCTTCACGTTATCGGCGATTTTCAGGTAAACGACGTCGGCCTCAACACCCTGGACGGTCCCGTAAATCCCGCCCTGGGTGACCACGCGATCACCCTTTTTCAGCGCGCTCAGCATTTCCTGCGTCTTCCGCCGCTGCTTGTTGGCCGGGGCGATGACGATGAAGTAGAAAACCAGGAAGATCGCTGCGATCGGCAGGATCTGGATGATGAACGCGCCGGAGCCGCCGGCCTGAAGCAAAGCAATGATATTCATGACTGTTGAAGCCTCGACAGGAAGCTCTCGCGGAAGGACCCGAACGAGTCGAGCGCGATAGCTTGCCGGACTCCCCGCATCAAGTCAAGGTAAAACCAGACGTTATGGATGGTGTTGTACACCAGCGCGGCGATCTCGCCGTTGAGGTAGAGGTGCCGCAGATAGGCGCGCGAGACGGTGCGGCAGGTCAGGCAGCCGCAGCGCTCGTCGAGCGGGCGGGGGTCGTCCGCATACTTGGCGTTCTTGATGGCCACCTTCCCGCTGCTGGTGAAGAGCGAGCCGTTGCGCGCGTTGCGTGTCGGCATCACGCAGTCGAACATGTCGATTCCCGCGGCCACGCCGTCCAACAGGTCCTCCGGCGTTCCCACGCCCATCAGGTAGCGCGGCTTCTCCGCCGGCAGTAGCGGCGCCGTGAAGCGCATCACCTCCAGCATCTCTTCCTTCGGCTCGCCGACCGAGACGCCGCCGATGGCGATGCCGTCGAAGTCGATGGCGGCGATCTCTTCCACGCTCCGTTTGCGCAGCTCGGGATAGATCCCCCCCTGCACGATTCCGAACAAGCCGGGGGGAGGACAGGCAATCTTGCCTGTCGGGACAGACAGGATTGTCTGTCCTCCACGCGCGGCGAACGATCTTCTCGCCCAGCGGTGCGTAAGCTCCAACGACTTCTCCACCTCCGCGCGCGACAGGCCGTACGCCGGGCACTCGTCGAATGCCATGGCGATGTCCACGCCCATGCGCGTCTGGATGCCGATCGAAGTCTCCGGCGAGAGGAAATGCGCCGCACCGTCGATGTGGCTGCGAAACTCCACCCCCTCCTCCCGCACCTTGCGGATGGCCGCCAGCGAGAAGACTTGGAACCCCCCGGAGTCCGACAGCACCGCGCGGTCCCACGACATGAAGGCGTGCACGCCGCCGAGCTTCTCGAGCAGATCGATGCCGGGACGGAGCATGAGGTGGTAGGTGTTGTTGAGGATGATTTGGGGCGCGGAGTCCTGAGTGCTGAGTGCTGAGTCCTGAGTAGCGAGCTGTTTCAGTTGCTCCGTCGTCAGGCTTTTGATGCTCGCAAGCGTACCGACCGGCATGAAGACCGGTGTGTCGACGCTGCCGTGCGGTGTGGCAATCCTGCCGAGGCGCGCCTTGCCATCGGTATGAAGAAGATCGAACGTCAAGCGCCGTGTCACTCAGGACTCAGGACGCAGCACTCAGGACTCATTGCAGTTTCATCTGCTCCACCCGCACGCTCGGCGGGAGGGCCAGCACGAACTTGTTCGGGGCGACGGGCTCGTTGACTTTCACGTTGGTGAACTCATAGCGCGTGGTGTCGCCGTCACCTTCGGTGTACTCGAACGTCGTGGTCAGGTAGCTCTTCTTGTCGATCCAGATGCGGATGTGCTTCACGCGCTTGGCGATGGTCTTGGTCTTGGGCTCCAGGGTGGAGCAAAAGGCCGGGGGGTTGGGGCGGGTTGGGGAGGTAAAGGTTGAAATACGTGCCCAGCTCTCCGCGCGGGCCCTTGGGGCCCATGTACTTGAAGATGCGGTCCTGGTAGGGCTTAACCTCGATCTGCTCGGCCTTGTTCAGGTCGGGGTAATAGGTGGTCATCATGCCGTTGGCGATGAGCATGGTCACACGTTTCGGCGCGTCGTAGGTCCAGAGCACGTTGTTCGGCTTCTGGTATGTGAAACGGCCCGTGGAGACCTCCGGCTTGGAGAGCAGCGCGAGCGTCTTCTCCTGCTTGAAGTCCGCCTGCAGCGTGGTGGTCTTCTTCTGGTGCTCCTGAACGCGCTTGATCACCTCGTCCAGCGAGCTCGGGTCCACCGCCCGCGCGGCCATCGCGGGCATCGCCGTCATGGCCGCGCAAACGGCGACCGCCGCAAGCCTCCGTAGGGACATGCGCCCCCCAACGCCGCACGGCGCGTGAGGTATTTCACCTCAGGCGGGTTATACTCATCGAAAATCGAGGGGTTATTTATGCGGATGAGCGTGCTGGGTGTGATGCTCCTGATCGCGGCGCAAACGGTCTCTGCGGCAGTGCAATACGAATTCCGGCAGACGACCAGTTCCGACATGGAAGGCGCGCAAGCCACCGACTGCAGCGGCAAAGCGGTCATCGATGGCGAGAAGTCGCGCGTCGAGTTTGTCAACTGCAACAGTTATCCCCCCGGCTCCTACGTCCTCACCACCAACGGCTCGCGCGTCCTGACGTTCGTCAACCCCGCTAAGAAGGTCTTCGCCGACGTCAACGCCGGCGCGGTGGCCCTGGCCCTCGGCTCCACCAAGATCAGCATCAACAACAAGAAGTTCAACGTCGTGGAGATGCCCGATCACCCCGAGATCGCCGGCATCCCCACCAACCACAGCCGCCTCTCCCTCGACTACGACATCACCGTCACCTTCGGCAGCGTACCGCTGACGCAGAGCGTGCACACGCTCATCGACCGCTGGACCACCATGGCTTTCGGCGACGTCGCGGAGATCTTCCTCTCCGGCGGCGCGCTGCACACCGGAAACGCCGAGATCGACGACCTGGTGGGGGTGGAGAACGCCAAAGGGAAAGGCTTCCCGCTAAAGCAGACCGTGCGCACCACGACCATCAACAATCGGGCGCAGACGACCGGCTCGCAGCTTACTGTCAGCCGGATCGTGACCGTCAGCCGCGAGCTGGCGGTGACCTCGATCCAGCCGGCGGCCAAGGTGGCCGCGAGCTTCTTCGACGTCCCCGCAGGGTTCCACCGCGCCGATCCGCTCAAGGACGACACGCAGAAGGCGCCGATCCAGACGCTCGCCATGCAGCCGTCTGGGCAAGTAAACCCGTAACCCCAGCAAGAGGGAGGGTGGGCGTGAAACCAATGGCCCGGCCGCGCCAAAACGCTGTGGTACGATCCGGCCGAATCGGTCTTGCCAGGATGTTCAAGCGACCACAGGCGTACTTCGCGGCCGCGCTTCCGCTCGCCATTCCGCTGGTGCTCGCCACATTTTCCGGAGTTCAACCCGCCGCGGCGCCGGCCGCCAGCCTGAAGGCATCCGCGGTCGCGCTCCGCTATACCGACCTCACCGCCCCCTCTTCGGCCACCCTCCCTGAGCACTCGGTGATGCTCACGGTCGAGGAAGACGACACGCTCGACGGCGTACTCACCGACGGCGGTCTCAACCGTGCCGACGCTTCCCTGCTCACGCGCCAGTTCGCCAGGATCATCGACCTCCGCCGTCTCCGGCCCGGCCATCTGCTCCGCTTTCATCACGACGCCGCCGGCGCCGTCGACAGCGTGCAGATGAAGGTCACCGGTTGGGGAGAGATCGAAGCGCTGCGGAAACCGGACGGATTCGACGTCACCAGCCGCGCCGCCGAGCAGCACACCATCGGCAGCGTGGTCTCCGCCGAGATCGAAACCTCGCTTTACGACGCCGTGCGCGGCGCCGGCGAAGGTCCGCAGCTCGTGCAACAGCTCGTCGACGTCTTCCAGTGGGACATCGACTTCTTCGCCCTGCAGAAGGGCGATTCCCTTTCCGTGGTGGTGAACAAGAAGTTCGCGGGGTCCGACGCCGTCGGCTACGGTCCTGTCGACGCCGCGCGCTTCTCGCACGGCGGGCAGACCTACGAGGCCTACCGGCAGGAGACGCCCGACGGCCGCGCCGGCTACTACGCCGCCAACGGTACGCCGCTGCGAAAGCAATTCCTCCGCGCGCCCCTGCAGTTCACGCGCATCACCTCGGGCTTCTCCAAGAGCCGTTTCCATCCGCTGCTGCATGTCTTTCGCCCGCATCACGGCGTCGATTACGGCGCCCCCATCGGCACGCCGGTGATGACCACCGCCGACGGCGTGGTGGTCGAGGCGCGCTACAACCGCGGAGAGGGAAACTTCGTGCGTGTGCGGCACAGCGCGCGGATCGAGACCTCCTATCTGCACCTCTCGCGTTTCGCCAAAGGGATCCGCGCCGGCGCAAAGGTCATGCAGGGGCAGATCATCGGTTACGTCGGCATGACCGGATTGGCCACCGGCCCGCACCTCGACTACCGCATCTCCGACGCCGGCACTTGGCTCAATCCGCTGAAACTAAAATCGATCACCGCAGACCCGCTCCGCGGCGACTCGCTGCGTCTGTTCCATGAGCGCGTAGCCTCTCTGCAACCGAGGCTGGCCAGCACCGCGCAGCAGCTCGCTGAATACGCGTCGAAACGGCGGGCGCTCTTCTAGAAACGTTGGCCGTTCACCGTTGGCCGTTGGCCGATGCGACGGTCAACGGTCAACAGTCAACGGCGAACACCCATTACAATCACCTCCCCATCATGAAAAAGGTGACCGTCCGCGCGCCCGTCCGCGCCGATCTGGCCGGCGGGACTCTCGACCTCTGGCCCATTTATTTGTTCCATCCCGGCGCGCGCACGGTGAACGTGGCCATCTCGTTCTACGCCGAGTCCGAAGTTTCCGAGCTCGGCGACAAGAGCGCCATCGAGATCCATCTCACCGATGAGCAGTACGAGCAGCGCTACGACTCGCTCGGCCAGCTCGGCGCCGACGAGAAGACGCCGCTCATTTACCGCGTGCTCGAGTATTTCCACCTCACCGGCATCCGCATCACCACGCGCACCGACGCGCCGCGCGGCTCCGGCCTCGGCGGCTCCTCCGCGCTGACGGTCACGCTGGTCCACGCCGTCTCCGAGCTCCTCGGCATGCCCGTGCGCGGCGACGATCTCATCGATCTGGTCTGCGACCTGGAGACGCGCCTCATCGGCGTCCCCGCCGGCATTCAGGACTACTTCCCGCCGGTGTACGGCGGCCTCGCCGCGCTGCATCTGAATCCGGGCGCCGTGGTGCGGCACGACATCCCGCTGCCGATCGAACGCCTCTCCGAGCACATGTTGCTGCACTACACCGGCGTGGCCCATTTCTCCGGCACCAACAATTGGAGCATCTACAAGCGGCAGATCGACGGCAAGAAGAAGGTGCACAAGGGGCTGGAGAGGATCGCGCAGAGCGCCATGGAAATGGAGAAGGCGCTGGAGAGCGGCAACATGGAAGCCGCGGGCGTCGCGCTGCGCCATGAGTGGGAGAACCGCAAGGCGCTGATCGACGGCATCTCCACGCCGGAGATCGAGGCGGCCATTGCGGCAGCGACCGAGGCGGGCGCGTGGGGAGGGAAAGTGTGCGGGGCGGGAGGCGGGGGGTGCGTGGTGTTCCTCATGCCCCCGGAAAAGAAGGACGCCGTGCGCCAAGCGCTGGCCGAGGTTCCCGGCCGCGTGCTCGACGCCGTGCCGGTGGCGCACGGTCTCACCGTCGACCGCGGCGAGGACGACACGCTCAGCTCCTCGCGCTCGCGACGGGAGCGGAAGCACGCCGCGTCGCTCGAACAGCTCTACGTCTACGGCGGGTTCGGCGACTACCGCCCGCACGTGCTCGCCGAGGCCATCATCACGCACAGCGAGCCGCGGAGCGGACTGCATCTGACGACGATGAAGTCGTACGTAGCGCCGATCGAAGGGGCGGAGGGGATCGTAGCCTGGCAGTCCGCGCGGCCGCTCGACGCGGCGTCGGTCGACATGCGCGCGGTGCCGGAGCCGCACCGCCGGATCAGTACCGCCGTTCCGGCGGAATCGCTGATGCAGTCCGAGGACGCCTTCCGGCAATTCGTGGCGGAGACCGAGAAGATGACCATCTGGAGCAACCCCGCGTTCAGCCTCTACTCCGAGCCGGGTGAGTCGCGCGAGGCGTTCGCCGGGCGCTGCCGGGAGGAGGCGGAGCGGCGGATCGAGGAGGAGACCGAGCGGCTGGAGGGGACGTTCCGCCGCCGCATCGATCAGGTCAGGGAGCGCTCCGAGCGCGACTCGCGCGAGATCGACTCGAAGCAAGAGAGCCCGAACAACGACGCGCGGCAGGACGTCAACGTCGCCTGGGGCCAGACCCTCTACAACATCACCTCCGGCAAGCCCGCCGCGGTGGCCGACGCGCCGTCGGTGCGCGAGATCGACTACTTGGAAAAGATCGCGCAGATCCAGCGCGCCTGGGACCGCGAGCTGGAAGCGATCCGCGAGGAGCTGATGGCCAAGGCCGGCGAGATCGAGCAGCTCACCATCGTGCCGACGGCGAAGAACATCGAGGTGGCGAAATACCTGATTCTCTGGGCCGCGACTTTATCCTGATGCCGATTGGGCCGCAACTTTATCCTGACGCCGACAGGCGTCAGGATCTGGCACCCACATGCGCTCATGGGCTCCAGATCCTCCGAGGCATCGCGTCGAAGGATAAGCGAGACCAGAAATACCTGACCCCGCGGTCAGCTTCTATCGCCTGACGCGTGCTACGATGCGCGCAGTCGGGCAGTAGCGCAGCCTGGTAGCGTACCTGAATGGGGTTCAGGTGGTCGCGGGTTCAAATCCCGCCTGCCCGACCAAACAGAACCTCGAAGTTCCTTACGCTAGCTCAATCGGATTGCCGGTCGTCCACAGAATCGGACTGGCGGTTGCCCCGGCGCTCACCAGATTCGCCCGAAGCTCGCTGAGTGCGCGACAACTCGCCGCTCTCTGCTCCGGAAAGACGGCTTCGGTCGTGAACAGCGCCATGCTCGTGTGCTTGGTCAGTGCAGTGCGCCGGTCGTCGCGCACGTTGAAGGCCCAGCAGATCACATCGCTTCCCGCGGCGTATACAACGATGCGGTCATGTAGATCCATCTCGCCGTCCGTTCCACCAAGGGGGTGAAAGTCGTCCGTGGGGCAGGCGAACCGGACGACGATGTCGGTCGACGGAAGCGACCGTATGTCGTATCCGCCAAGCGACGCTACGTGCAGCGCGGAGAGCTGGCAGTACAGCCGCACGAGGTGACCCGGCGCCTTGGTCTCATCGCCGCGCGCACCACGCCGAACAAGCTGCTCCGCACTGCTGCGGAACTTTGCCGCTTTGAGTCCAAGGGTCTGAATGGCACGGCGCCATCCAGCTATGGCCGGATGTGTGAGCACCGTCTCCTCAGTCACTCCCTCGGCCGCCAAGCGCGCTTTGAGCGTTTCCGCGTCGACGAGGAATTGCCCGACATCGATCACGGCCAGTCCCTTGACGACGAACGCGCCGCATAAGAGTTCGGGGAACTTCATAGAGACCGCGGCATCGATGGCTATCGACACATTACGCATGAAGGTTCCTCCTTTCTCCTGGAGTGTTCGGCTCCTGCAACAAGCCCGTTCGCATGCGCGACGCTGCATAAACCGGATCGAGGGCGCTGAGCTCCTCGTGCACGTACCGTAGTTGGTGGTGCGGGACATAGGGCCAAAGATGGTGCGCGAGATGATAAGCGTCGCCATTCGGGTGAAAGAACAGTTTGTGCAGCATTCCGATGTTGGAGACCGTAGCGTCGAAGATCGTGTTGGCGCCTTCGTACACGTGCTCCTCGGCTTCTGCGATTAAGCGGACCGGCGGAAGAAGGAGTGCGAAAGGACAGAGCCAGAAGAGGAACCATGTACCCAGCGCGGCCTGAGGTCCGAGAATCAGCGCAACGGGAATGACGTAAAAGATCGCATGCCACACGAGACCCAACGCGATGGTAGGCGGATTCGTCCCCACGCCCCACCACCACCCACCCACGTAGCGCGGTAGTCGTGTGATCACCGAGCGCGCGTAGCGCCACGGCGACGAGCGGTCGATAGTCTTCGCGTTGAACGCGGCATAACGATTGAGGTCCGGATCGTCCACGGTTCCGAACAGTAAGTGATGCTTGGGCACGTGCGTTCCGCGGAAGGCGCCCACGCGCTGGAACGTCGGCAAGGCGGCGAGCAGGTCCGTCAACCAGTCGTTCAGCGCGTGATTACGCGAGAGGTTGTAGTGGGAACCCTCGTGCGTCAGATTCTCGAGGCCGCGCTGGCAACGCACAACCACCGGGACGAACACGATGAGGAGCGCGAACTTCAGTGGAAGCGAAATGGACGAATGCAGGACACGCCACGCAGCGGTGGCGGTCATCATTGCGACGGCGAACTCGCGGATCGCCATAGCGGCGGATTTGATTGTTGCGGTTGCCGTCCGCTGACGCAGGCGAAGTCGATACTTCGGCGGTAGCGTATATCCGGCCGGCAAGCCGCGAGGCACCTCGAAAGAAAGGACGGCCATGAATCCCCCGTTTCATGGAGAGCGGGCTGCCTTGGAGCAGACCGGCCCTTGACAGACGGGCCGGGGGACCCCCATCCTTGGTTCGACTTGGAGCACGTGCGGCCTCCGATCTCGCGAAAGGTTCTGAGAGGCCGTTACGTTTTCGGTCGACCGACTCCGGGGCGCGCTCGTGTTTCGGGGTCGTTTTCTTGTCGGCCCACGCCCAGTTTCAGCACCTCCCTTCGAGTTCAGGTCGGGGGCATGAAGGAAACGCAGCTTCGGCCGTTTCGTCAAAAAACAAAGGGATTTTTTTGAATCGGCATGCTTCGTCGTATCCAATCTGCCGCTACCGAAACGGCGGCAATCTTTTTCATCAGCCTCTTTGAAAAACTGCGACCTCGAGCGTATTCATAGAAACGAACCAGTGTCCGTGGGGGCGTGGCGGAGGGGGAAACGGTGGCGATTGCAGCGACGGTCTCGTCAACCCAAGAGGACTTGCCCATGGAAGGAGATCAGCCCCCGAAAGATCTCAACCTGTTGATGGACGCAGAGCTAGTTGTGCGCGCACAACTGGGAAGCGCGGACCAGCGCGAGGAGGCCATCGACGAATTGTCGGAGCGATTCGGGCAGGTCGCGTTCCGAAGCGCGATGGCCATTCTGCACAACGACGATGCGGCGCGCGACGTAGCGCAGGAGACGCTCGTCAGGCTGCTCACCCGAATCGACACAATGACATTCTCGAGAACAGCGACGCTGCATCGCCGGGCGAGCTGCGTCACATCCGCGTGTGCCCCGACTGTGTCTCTCGCGTGCGCGCGTTCCGCGTCGTGCGCCGCGAGGAGGCGTTGAAACTGTTTGAAAACAAGGTTGATCTCATTCGAGAGACGCATGTCACGTTCACGCCCGTAGTGCGAGAGGCCGAGGGACATGCCCGCCTGCTCTTCCTCATGATCGGCCAAGACACCGATCCGCAGCAGTGGCAGATGGAGGCGTGGTCCTGCACGCGCAAAGTCGCCGCGGCGCTACGAATCGCGCGCAATCAAAAAGCGACGCTCGTGGAGATGGAAACGATCCTCGAGCTGTTCATGACTGCCATCGGCACCGCCGCTTCGAATCCGGTCGCCACCTGCTCGCGACTCACCGATGGCGCGTGGCCGATCGTAGAAATGGTGAAGCACACCGCGATTCACGTCGCGCTGAACGATCCCGCACTCTTCAAATCGTTCTCCCGTCACCTCGGCGCAACGGTGCGCCTGTCGACGCGGCGCATGAAAGCGATGCTGACCTACGCTATGGTCGATCTGCTCCAGCAACGCATCATCCCCGCTACCTTCGCGCCGGTGCTCGTGCACGAGATTTCAGCCTGCGATCTCGCCGACGCCGTGCGTCTCGTGCTCGCGGCGCAGCTTCCGGACCATTCCGCTCTTTCGGCCGATCTTCGCTTTGCGGTGTCAGACGCGATGGGTGATTCGCGTGTCGAGGCCGTGTGCGATTCAATCACCCGCGGACAACTCGCGATCGAGGCCGCGCTCCTGACGCGTCGCACTTCGACCGAAGAGGCGTTCGAAAACGTTCTTGGCATCGTCGATCGTTTCTGCGACGACCTGTTCACCGCCGCCGAGCCGGAAGAGGCGATGCTTCGACTGATCGCGCTTCGGCGGATCGTCCGCGACATCACGCGCAAAGCGGTTCGTCCCGACCTCGCGGAACTCTTCCGGTCGATCACCGAGCTGGTGCTCGAACGGGCGAGCCAACGCACCGGGTCGACGTTCTTTGCGATAGAGGTCTGGAGTATCTTTCGCGATGTTCAGATGGCATTTTTGAATATTGTTGTCGGCCTGCCGACGGCGCGGTTCATGGTCCGACAGGGCGTCATCAACTCCGTGGCCGACGGCTACGCCACTTTCTTTGGTGGAGACATGCAGAGCGTGGTGCCGCGGTTCCATCGGCGAAATTCGCAATGGAAGTTCGAACCGGGCGACGTTGCGTCTCCGTTGGATGCGTTGTGCACACACATCGCGGAGATCGCAGCCGACGCGGAACTAGAGAAGCATTTGCTATGGTTCAATCGGAGGCTCGACATCTGGTCTGAATACCTCGAGTCGGCCGTAAGCGCGATCTGAGCAACCTCCCATTTCGATGGGATTAGGGGATCGGGGGGCGGCGTGGCCTCGTCGCGACGATGGCCGCGCTGGCAGACCGCGCGATGAGCGCACGCGATCTGCAAGCGCTGCAGGCGCTCACCAATGCGTTGGTCGGGTGGAAGTCGGCGCCGCAGTCCCATCCGACGTTGCCGGCGGAGTTTCTCGACCGTATTCGCGACGTCTACGTGACGGAAAGCGCGATCTTCGAGATCGACGAAGCTGCGCCATCGGCCACGCCTCGCGGGGAAAGTAGTGACGAGTTGCTGCTGCTGCTCGTACAACTGGAGTCTGTCGTTGAGAAGGCGCACCGAATCGGGAAAGGCGAGCCGGGCATCCGCGGCAAGCTTCTCCGCCAGCGCAACATCGCCCGTGGCGGCGGTGAGCGCGAAGCCGGCGTCGTAGATCCTGCGCGTGCGGCCGCGCAGCGACTGCACGACGGCAGAAAAGCTGAACGTGTAGACGCCGGGTGTCGCGTCACGGACGCGGGCGATGATCACCTGCGCCTCTCCGGGCGGCAGGTCAATCACCTCCTTCTCGCCGATCAGCCGCGTCTCCCTCGCCTCGGGCCGCAGATCAAAATCAGTTGCGACCACCTGGGCCAGTCCCTTTCGGCTCCAGATGCAGACGTAGCGCTCCGGCAGCTTCTCGTACCGCCGCAGGTGCACAGTCACGTTTGTGACCACGAACTTGCTGTCCGATGGATTCGCGACCGTGATGCGGTACGCGTCGCGGATCGGTTCGCTCGCGGCATCACCGGCCTGATCGAAGAAAGCCGCGTGTATGTCGGCTTTGTAGAACGGGTACGCGCGGCTCCGCTCCACTTTTCCGCTGTTGCGCCAGTACGCGAAGCCATAGGGGAAATCGTAGTGCGGCAATACGAGCAGCATCGGCCCGCGCGGCTTCAGGATAGGGGCTCCGATCTCCTCCCACGCTTTCCAGACGATCGGACCCGCGACCAGAACGAGCAGTATGAGGAGCACGGTCCTACGGTAGCGAGGGCGCACGCGGCGATTCATCCAGCGGAGCGGCGCGTTGAGCACGCTCTGCCAATCCTGCGGTATCTCGACATCGTCGGGCCCGCGGCGCGGCTCGTCCTCGCTCATGCGTCTTCCGTTCGCCAAATGATGGAATATTAATGTACGTACTGCAGCAACGTACGTACCGCAGCGCAACACCTCGTGGCGGAACGGCCGGAAGACGGTGAACGGCTCGGACCAACAGATGCGAAACGTGCCGTCGGGCTGCAGGAAGCCGCGGCCGGCGCGCGTGGCCGGGCCGCAGGGGCGGCGCCAGCAGCGGAGAGCGGAACGTTCAGAGTCGCACGGCCAGGGGGAATTTCGACCTTCCGGAAGGCGTATCGTGGCCCGATGGACGAACAGCAACCGCCAAATCAGACCATCCGCATCACCCTCGACGACAACGTGGCCCAAGGCGAGTACGTCAACTTCGCCAACATCATCCACTCGCCCAGCGAGTTCGTGATCGATCTCGGGCGCGTGGTGCCGGGACGCGGCGACGTGAAAATCTACAGCCGTGTGATCATGACGCCGCTGCACGCCAAGCAGCTCCTCGAAGCGCTGGGGCACAACATCGGCCTCTACGAGTCGAAGTTCGGCGAGATCCGCGTCGACGCGGCGACGCAGTTCTCGGTCAACGAGCCGTCGAACTGAGTTGCGCGTTGTGGGTTGCGAGTTGCGAGTTGGCTTTTCGCAACGTGCAACGCGCAACTCGCAACTCGCAACCATGAAGATCAAGATCATCGGCGCCGGCCTGGCCGGCAGTGAATGCGCATACCAGCTCGCGCGCCGCGGCCACCGCGTCGATCTTCATGAGATGCGGCCAGTGAGGATGACGCCGGCGCATCAGACCTCCAACCTCGCGGAGCTGGTCTGCTCGAACTCCTTCCGCTCCTCGGCCGTCACCAACGCGGTCGGGCTGCTCAAAGCGGAAATGTCGCTCCTCGGCTCGCTGGTCATCCGCTGCGGCGAGGCCGCGCGCGTGCCGGCCGGCGACGCCTTCGCCGTCGACCGCGAGCGCTTCGCCGCGGAGGTCACGCGCGCCATCGAAGCGGAGCCGAACATCACCATCCGCCGCGATGAGGTCACCGCGCTCGACTACGGCGGCTACGATTTCCTCGTGGTGGCCACCGGCCCGCTGACGTCGCAGCCGCTCTTCGACGCCATCAACGACTTCCTCGGCCGCGACGGCCTCTACTTTTACGACGCCATCGCGCCGATCGTGGCAGCCGAGTCGCTCGACTTCTCGAAGCTGTACTGGAAGTCGCGCTACGGCAAGGGCTCCGGCACTGACTACCTCAACGCGCCGATGACGCGCGAGAGGTACGAGGCTTTCGTCGCCGCGCTGCTCGCCGCCGAGCTCTATCCGCTGCACGACTTCGAGCGCGCAGTGCATTTCGAGGGTTGCCTGCCGGTGGAAGAGATCGCCGCCCGCGGCATCGACACGCTGCGCTTCGGGCCGATGAAGCCGGTGGGGCTCGAGCATCCGGAGACTGGCGAGCGACCGCACGCGGTGGCGCAGTTGCGCAAGGAAGACCTCTCCGACCAGTACTTCAACCTGGTCGGCTTCCAGACCAAGATGAAAGTGCCTGATCAGAAGCGCGTCATCCAGATGATCCCCGGCCTGGAAAATGCGCAATTCGCGCGCTTCGGGTCGATGCACAGAAACACCTTCATCAACGGGCCGCGCCACCTGCGCAACACCTTTCAGGCCAAGCGCGACCCCCGGCTCTTCTTCGCCGGACAGATCACCGGCGTGGAGGGCTATGTGGAGTCGTCAGCGGTCGGCCTGCTCGTAGCGCGGTACGTCGACGACCCCACGCCGCTGCCGTACCACACCGCGCTCGGCGCGCTCGGCCGCCACGTCTCCGACTCGTCGCCCGATCGTTATCAGCCGTCGAACGTAACGTGGGCGCTCATCGAAGATGTAATCGGCCGGGCGAAGAAAACCGAGAAGCGCGAGCGGCAGGTAGCACGGGCGATTGACACCGTCGCCAATCTCGCTAAGTTGTCACTACGCGCACCCGTCGAGCTCTCCTCAGCCTCCTGATCGCCGCCGCCACGGCGCGCGCGGAAGTGCTCCATCTCAGAGACGGCGCACGCGTCACCGGCCGGCTGACGTTGTGCGACGAAGAGCAGTGCGTGATCAGCTCGAAGCGCGTACCGATCGCGCAGATCGCCTTCATCGAGCTGCGCGAGGGGACGCGGGTACCGCCGAACGCGCCGCCGCGCGCGGTGATCCTCAACGACGGCACAGTCGCCAAGGGCCGCTACGTCAGCCTCAACCTGGGCGTGGTCGACACCGACGCCGGCGAAGTCGATCGCGACGATGTGGCGCTGATCATGCTCGCGCCGACGGTGATTCCGCCACCGCCCGTCACAGCGCCACCGAAGAAACCGGAGCCCCCCTCCGGCGGCACGAAAGGCGCGCTTTGGACCGGCACGATCCGCGCGCGCATCTGGGGTGACGTCAACGGCATCTTCAGCGAAGTCAAAGTGACGGTCGCGGCGCGGCTGCGCGAATACAACTACCCGCTTCGCGACATCGGCGGCGGCGGCGTGATCGGGATGTTCACCAAGCTGTGGTCCGAGAACAGCATGCTCACTAACACCTTCCAGTGCCACGGGAGCGGCATCTCCGGCTCGGGCGAAGGATCGACGTCGGTGACCACCGGACCGTCGTCGTCGCAGCCGTCGGCGATGTATCTGAAGACCAAAGAGGGCTCCATCGGCTTCCCGCTGCCGGTTGGCAAGACGCTCTACTTCGCCGGCGTGCCCGAACATAGCGTGACATACGACGTGACGTACGTGAGCAACGGCGTGACGTCGGTCGATAAGACTCATTACCAGTCGCCGATCATCGGACGGGCGGTGAACAATCCCATCGGCCCGCTGGTGGACCCGAACGTTCGCTACCTCGAGAACGGCCGCATGATCGGCTCGTACACAGCGCCGGCGGTGGGCGCCTTCCAGCACATCTCGGTGAGTTGGGTGCTCTGCCGCGAAGGGGCCTCATGCACGGAGCCGCCGCCGCCCGGCGAGAGCGGCAATCCCTAAGTAGTACCATCGGCGGATGGCGCGCACGGGCGCGGCGCTTTCCATCGCAGCGGCCGCCGGAGTGGCCGCCACGCTGCTGCTCGCGCTGCGGGCCGGCGACGCGGTCGAGCTCCCGGTGCGC
>JACXTT010005381.1_pt1 | contig 18595 bp, 16 predicted proteins | sample 9270951 | NCBI WGS metagenome assembly JACXTT01 (sample SAMN15532306, study PRJNA645909) | rock metagenome | isolation source: weathered quartz diorite | place: Puerto Rico | collected 2017-06-21 | reverse complement strand
TTGTTGCGCACCTACGAAAAGCTGGGCGTGCCGCTGCACGAGCGTGAACTGCTGGCAGGCGTGGCCGTGGATGCGGTATTCGACAGCGTCTCGGTGGCCACCACCTTCAAGCAGAAACTGGGCGAACTCGGCATCATCTTCTGCTCTTTTTCCGAGGCGGTGAGGGAGCATCCGGCGTTGGTGCAGCAATATCTCGGCTCGGTCGTGCCCTATACCGACAACTTCTTCGCCTCGCTCAACTCCGCCGTGTTCAGCGACGGCTCGTTCTGCTACATCCCGCCCGGGGTCCGCTGCCCGATGGAGCTGTCGACCTACTTCCGCATCAATGCCCGCAACACCGGTCAGTTCGAGCGCACCCTGATCATCGCCGACCAGGGCGCTTACGTCAGCTATCTGGAAGGCTGCACCGCGCCGATGCGCGACGAGAACCAGCTGCATGCCGCGGTGGTGGAGCTGATTGCGCTGGAAGATGCACAGATCAAATACTCCACCGTGCAGAACTGGTATCCGGGCGACAAGGACGGCAAGGGCGGCATCTACAACTTCGTCACCAAGCGCGGTGACTGCCGCGGCGCGCGCTCGAAGATTTCGTGGACCCAGGTGGAGACCGGCTCCGCCATCACCTGGAAGTATCCGAGCGTGATCCTGCAGGGCGACGACTCGGTCGGCGAGTTCTATTCAGTCGCGCTGACCAACCACTACCAGCAGGCCGACACCGGGACCAAGATGACGCACCTCGGCAGGAACACCAGGAGCACCATCCTTTCCAAGGGCATCTCGGCCGGCCACGGCCAGAACGCTTATCGCGGGCTGGTGAAGATGGCCAGGAGCGCGGTCGGCGCACGCAACTACTCGCAGTGCGATTCGCTGCTGCTGGGCGACAAATGCGCCGCCCATACCTTCCCTTATATCGAGGTAAAGAACGCCACCGGCCAGGTCGAGCACGAGGCCTCCACCTCGCGCATCGGCGAGGACCAGTTGTTCTATTGCCAGAGCCGCGGGGTCAGCGCAGAGGATGCGGTTTCGATGATCGTGAACGGTTTTTGCAAGGAAGTATTCAAGGAGCTGCCGATGGAATTCGCGGTGGAAGCCCAGAAACTGCTGGGCGTGAGCCTGGAAGGCAGCATCGGGTAAACGTGGCGCGCACAGCGCGCGCCGCAGGGCGCATTGGATCAAAGAAGCCGGCCATGCTTGAGATTCACAAGCTGCATGTCAGCGTAGATGACAAGCCCATCCTGCACGGCATCGACCTCGCCGTGAAGGCCGGCGAGGTGCACGCCATCATGGGCCCGAACGGTTCGGGCAAGAGCACCCTGGCCCACGTACTGGCCGGGCGCGACCGCTTTACCGTGACAGACGGCGAAGTCCTCTATGACGGCACCAACCTGCTTGGCATGCCGCCGGAAGAGCGCGCCCGCGCGGGCATCTTCCTCGCCTTCCAGTATCCGGTGGAAATCCCCGGCGTCTCCAACATCTACCTGCTCAAGGCGGGGCTCAACGCGATCCGCAAGCACCGCGGCCAGCCAGCGCTGGACGCCATCGATTTTCTCGCCCTGGTCAAGGACAAGCTCCAGCTCATGGAAATGGACCAGGACCTGCTTTACCGATCGGTGAACGAGGGCTTCTCCGGCGGCGAGAAGAAGCGCAACGAGATCCTGCAGATGGCGGTGCTGGAGCCGCGGCTCGCCATTCTCGACGAGACCGACTCCGGCCTTGACATCGATGCGCTCAAGATCGTCGCCAGGGGCGTCGAGGCCATGCGCAGCCCGCAACGCGCGATAGTGCTGGTCACGCACTACCAGCGCCTGCTCGATTACATCGTGCCGGATCAGGTTCACGTGCTTGCGCAAGGCCGCATCGCCAGGTCTGGCGGGCCCGAGCTGGCGCGCGAGCTAGAGCGGCACGGCTATGCCGGGATGGAGTCTTCAACATGAGCGCAAGCGGACTGGAGCACTATCTCGCCGAGTTCGCCCGCGTCGAGGCCGCATTGCCCGGCCGCCGCCTGGGCTGGCTTGCGCACGCGCGCCGGCAGGCGCTGGAGTATTTCGCCCAGGCCGGGTTCCCCACGCTGCGCCAGGAGGACTGGAAATACACCAGCGTGGCCGCACTCGAGCGAAGCCGCTTTGCCGTGGCACTGCCGCAGGGCGGCGACGGCCTGGACGGCGCGGTGGCAGCGCAGATCGAGGCGCTCGCCCTGGCCGGCGCGCACCTAATGGTATTCGTCAATGGCGCGCACCAGCCGCAATGGTCGCGCATCGGCGCCCTGCCTGCGGGCATGGAGCTGGCCAGCCTGGCCGCCACGCTGGAGCGCGCACCAGACTGCCTGGAAGCGCTGCTCATGCGTCGCGCAAGCGAGTACCCGTCCGGTTTTGCATCCGGTTTCGCCGCCTTGAATATGGCGCTCATGACTGATGGCGCCTATATCCGCCTGGCGGCGGGCACCGTCCCCGAACAGCCAATCCACTTGCTGTTCCTCGCCACGGCTGGCGAGCTGGCAACCCATGCGCGCAACCTCCTGGTGGCGCAAGCCGGCAGCCGGGTCTGCATCGTGGAGCATCACGCGGGCCTGGATGGCCTGGCCTATTGCACCAATACCATCACCGACATCGTTGCCGAGCGCGATGCGGAGGTCGAACATCACAAGCTGCAGCAGGAGAGCCTCAAGGCCTTCCATATCGCCGGCGTGAACCTGGACCAGCGGCATGGTAGCCGCGTCGCCTCCAGTTCCGTTGCCCTGGGCGGCGCCCTGGCGCGGGTCGACATCGAAGTCGGGCTGAATGCCGAGCATACCGAGTGCTCGCTGGACGGGCTGTATATGACCGGCGGGCGGCAGCATATTGACCACCACACCCGCATCGACCACGCCTGCCCGCACAGCAAGAGTCGCGAGTTCTATAAAGGCGTGCTGGCGGGCGCCTCGCGCGCCGTCTTCAATGGCAAGGTGGTGGTGCATGCCGATGCCCAGCACAGCGACGCGCATCAGTCCAACCGCAACCTGCTGCTGTCCGACAACGCCGAGGTCGACACCAAGCCGCAACTGGAGATCTATGCCGACGACGTCAAATGCAGCCACGGCGCCACCGTAGGCCAGCTCGATCCCGAGCAGATCTACTACCTGCGCTCGCGTGGGATTGACGATGCCGCGGCGCGTGCCCTGCTGACCTTTGCCTTCGCCGAGGAGGTCGTCAGGCGGCTCGGTCCTGCCCCATTGCGCACGCGGCTGGAAGCGCTTTTGCGCGGCCGGCTGCCGGAGCCCGTGAAGGAGCTGCCATGAACACGGCTGCGCATGAACTGATGGCCGTGGAGCACGCGTTGCCGGTCGCCAGCCTGGAGGTAGAGCGGCTGCGGCAGGATTTCCCGATCCTGCGCCAGACCGTCAACGGCAAGCCGCTGGTCTATCTGGACAACGCCGCCACCACCCAGAAGCCACAACGCGTGATCGATTCCGAAGCGCATTACTATGCCGCGCTCAACGCCAATATCCACCGCGGCGTGCACACCCTGAGCCAGCGCGCCACGGATGCCTATGAGGCCGCGCGCGACGCAGTGCGAGACTTGATCAACGCCGCCGGGCGCAAGGAAATCGTATTCGTGCGCGGCACCACCGAGGCGATCAACCTGGTGGCGGCAACTTTCGGCCAGCGCCTGCGCCCGGGCGACGAGATCCTGATCAGCGCGATGGAGCACCACTCCAATATCGTGCCGTGGCAACTGGCGTGCCAGCGCACCGGCGCCTTGCTGCAGGTGGCGCCGATCAACGATGCCGGCGAGCTGATGCTGGAGCAGTTCGCGCAATTGCTCGGCCCCCGCACCAGGCTGGTCGCGCTGACGCACCTCTCCAATGCGCTTGGCACTGTCAACCCGGTGCGACACATCATCGAGCTGGCGCATTTCCATGGCATCCCGGTGCTGATCGACGGCGCCCAGGCCGTGCCGCACCTCAAGGTCGACGTGCAGGCCCTCGATTGCGATTTCTACGCGTTCTCCGGACACAAGCTTTACGGCCCCACCGGCGTTGGCGTGCTCTACGGCAAGGCCGCGCTGCTCGATGCCATGCCGCCTTACCAGGGCGGCGGGGACATGATTCGCGAGGTCACGTTCCGCAAGACCACCTACAACGAGCTTCCCTACAAGTTCGAGGCCGGCACCCCCAATATCGCCGGCGTCATCGCCCTTGGCGCCGCCATCGGGTATGTGCGCGCGGTCGGCCTGGAAGCCATCGCCGCTCACGAGCGCGCGCTGCTCGCCTACGCCGGCGCGCAGGCAGCGAGGATCGCCGGCCTGCGCATGATCGGCACGGCTGCGGACCGGGCGAGCATCCTCTCGTTCACCCTGGACGGCATCCATCCGCACGATGTCGGCACCATCCTCGATCAGCACGGCGTGGCGGTCCGTGCCGGCCACCATTGCGCCATGCCGGTGATGGAGCGCTTCGGCGTGCCTGCCACGGTGCGCGCTTCCTTCGCGTTGTACAACACGCGTGAAGAAGTGGATGCACTGTTTGCTGCCGTGCGCGCGGCGCAGGAGGTATTCGGCTGATGTCTGACCTGCGCAACCTCTACCAGGAAGTCGTTGTCGACCACAGCCGCTCGCCGCGCAATTTCGGGCGGCTGGCGACAGCGAACCGCAGCGCCGAGGGCTTCAACCCGCTGTGCGGCGACCGGCTGACGCTGTACCTGAGAATCCGCGACGGGGTGATCGAGGACGCCGGCTTTGAGGGCTCGGGCTGCGCCATCTCCACCGCCTCGGCGTCGCTGATGACAGAAGCGCTCAAAGGCAAGACCGAGGCACAGGCGCGGGCCTTGTTCTGCGGCTTCCACGCGCTGGTGACCGGAGCGCCGGGGCAGGCCGAGGTGCCGATGGGAAAGCTGGAGGTCCTGGCCGGCGTGCGCGAGTTTCCGGCACGCGTGAAGTGCGCCACCCTGGCGTGGCATGCCATGCAAGCCGCCCTGGAGAACAGCGCCAGGCCGGTCTCAACGGAGTAGAAACATGAGCATGATCGATTGGCTGCACAAGGCCAGGGAACACGAAGACAGGTTCGAGGCTGAGCCGGACAGCCTCGAGGGGCGGGTGATAGCGGCCTTGCGCACGGTGTACGACCCCGAGATCCCGGTCAACATCTACGACCTTGGCCTGATCTACCAGTTATCGGTGGACGAAGCCAGCGGCAAGGTGGGCATCCGCATGACGCTGACCGCACCGGGCTGCCCGGTGGCGCAGACCTTCCCCGGCGTGGTGGAGAGCGCCGTGATGGAAGCCAGCGGGGTGAACGAAGTCGAGGTTGAACTGGTGTGGGACCCGCCCTGGTCGAGAGAACAGATGAGCGAGGCGGCACGCCTGGAACTGGGGCTGATCTGAAATGAGCGAGTGGATCGATGTCGCCCAAGCCCAGGACTTCGCGCCCGGCACTTGCCGCAGCGTCGATGTCGATGGCGTCCAGGTCGCGGTATTCAATGTGGGTGGCAATTACTACGCCATCGAGGACCTCTGCTCGCATGAGGCCGAGCCGCTCTGCGGCGGCGACGTGGAAGGCCAGGAAGTCGTCTGCCCGCGCCACGGCTCGCGCTTTTCCCTGCTGACGGGCGAGGCGCTGTCCCCGCCCGCCTACGAGCCGGTGGCGACGTTCCCGGTCCGGGTGGCGGACGGTAAGGTGCAGGTCAGGGACGAGCGCTGGGAATAAGCGTACACCCCGAGCCGGTACAAGATCAGTCACTTGGCATGGAGCAGCTTGGACGCACTGTCATCAGGCAGCACCGCCTTGCCATCCCCGTCGATCCCACCTCTAATAGTCTTGAGTACCGTCCAGGCGACCAACGACGGCCAGGAGGCGAAATGCGCTGCACCAGTTGCGGTTTCGCGAACCTTGCGGGAGCCAACTTCTGTGAGGCATGCGGGGCAAGGCTTGGCCGAGCCTGCCCACAGTGTGGCGAAGAGGCCACTGCAGCCGCGAAGTTCTGCCGCGCTTGCGGCTTTGCGCTGTCCGACGCCCCTGCCGGCACCGTTTCCACGCCAGTGCCGCCCTCGCCTGCGGCCACGGCCCCGGTCCTCTACACGCCGCCCCACCTTGCCGGGCGCATCCTGGCCGAGCAGGCGGCGATGGAGGCCAGGGGCGAGACTGCCGGCGAGCGCAAGACCATCACCGCGCTGTTTGCCGACATGGCAGGCTCGACCGCGCTGACGCAGGACCTGGACCCGGAAGACACGCGCCGGCTGATCGACCCCGTGGTGACACTGATGATGGAAGCAGTGCACCACTATGAGGGCTATGTGGCCAAGTTCCTCGGCGACGGCATCCTGGCGCTGTTCGGCGCGCCGATCGCCCACGAGGACCATGCCTTGCGCGCGCTCTACGCGGCACTGCGCATGCAGGATGCGATGCATCGCCACAGCGACCGGGTGCGGCTGGAGCAAGGCATTCCGCTGCAGATCCGGATCGGCATCCATACCGGCGAAGTCGTGGTGCGTTCGATCCGCAAGGATGACCTGCACACCGACTACGATCCGGTGGGGCACACCATCCATATCGCCTCGCGCATGGAGGGGATTGCCACGCCGGCGTCGATCCTGGTCAGCGAATCGACCCACAGGCTCACCGAAGGCTATTTCGAGTTCACGGCGCTGGGGACCACCCATGTCAAGGGCGTGCGCGACCCGCTCGCGGTGTATGAGGTGGTTGGCCTCGGGGCCTTGCGCACGCGCCTGCAGGTGGCGGCGCACCGCGGCCTGGCCAGGTTTGTCGGGCGCCAGGATGAGCTGGAGCACTTGCACGCGGCGCTGGAGCAGGCCAAGGCGGGTCATGGGCACATTGTTGCTGTGGTCGGCGAAGCGGGGGTCGGCAAGTCCAGGCTGTTCCATGAATTCAAGGTCAGGTCGCAGCAGGGCTGCCTGGCGCTGGAAACCTTTTCGGTCTCGCACGGCAAGGCTTTTGCCTACCTGCCGCTGATCGAGATGCTGAAGAGCTATTTCCAGATCACGGCGCAGGACGGCGACCGCAGCTGCCGCGAAAAGGTGACCGGCAGGCTGCTGACGCTGGACCGTTCGCTGGAAGAGCACCTGCCCTACCTGCTCTACCTGCTCGGCACCATTGAGCCCGACTCGCCGTTGCCGACCATGGACCCGACCATCCGGCGCCAGCGTACCTTCGACGCCATCGCGCGGCTGCTGGTCCGGGAAAGCCTCAACCAGCCACTGGAAGTCATTTTCGAAGACCTGCAATGGCTGGACGGTGAGACCGAGGCGTTCCTCAACATGCTGATCGACCATGTACCCGGCGCGCGGATCCTGCTGCTGGTGAACTACCGGCCGGAGTACAGCCATCACTGGAATGCGGACGGGCATTATTCGCAGCTGCAGCTGCAGCCGCTGGGGCAGGCAGAGGCGCAGGAACTGCTGACCGCGCTGCTCGGGGACGACCGCAGCCTGGTGCCGCTGAAGCGGCTGATCCTCGACAAGACCGAAGGCAACCCCTTCTTCATGGAGGAAGTGGTCCAGACCCTGGCCGAGGAAGGCGCGCTGCTCGGCCAGCCCGGCTGCTACCGCATCGAGACCGCGCCGGCCCTGCTCCATATCCCCACCACCGTGCAAGGCGTGCTGGCCGCCCGTATCGATCGGCTGCCGCTGGCCCAGAAGGAGCTGTTGCAGACGCTGGCCGTGATCGGCAAGGAGTTCCCGCTGAGCCTGGTCCTGCGCGTGACCGGCTTGCCGGAAGACCACTTGCATCCGCTGCTGGCAGACCTGCAGGCTGCGGATTTCGTCTACGAGCGTCCGGCGTTCCCCGAGGTCGAGTACGCCTTCAAGCACGCGCTGACCCAGGAAGTGGCCGGCAGCTCGCTGCTCACCGAGCGGCGCAGCGCGTTGCATGAAAGCTCCGCCCAGGCGATCGAGGCGCTCTTCCATGGCCGGCTCAAGGACTACTGCAGCGAACTGGCGCACCACTACAGCCTCAGCGGCAACATCCCGAAGGCGGTCGAGTACCTGCACTGCGCCGGCCAGCAGGCACTGCTGCGCTCCGCGCAGGCCGAAGCAATCCGGCACCTGAGCACCGCCATCGACCTGCTCAAGCGGCAACCCGACAGTGCCGAACGCGCGCGCCAGGAACTGACGCTGCTGCTTGCGCTCGGGCCCGCGCTGATTGCGGCCCGGGGCCAGGCATCGCCCGAAGTGGAGGGCAATTACCGGCGGGCGCTGGCCTTGTGCGAGCAAGGCCAGCAGACGCCCTACGTGTTCTCGGCACAACTGGGGCTGTGGGCGTTCTATCAGCTGCGTGCGCAATACCAGGTCTCGCTGCCTTTGGGCAAGCGGCTGCTCGCGCTGGCCATGAAGTCGCAGAAGCCCAAGCAACTGGCGGAGGGCCATCGCGCGATTGGCGCCACGCTGTTCCGCCTTGGCATGCTGGACGCCGCGCGCAAGCATATGGAGGCGGTGCTCGCGGTGCCGCACCCTGAACAGCCGGCGTACGACTTCCTGACGGGCTACGGACGCGACCCGGCCGTCCACGCCACCAGTACGCTGGGCTGGATCTTGTGGTACCAGGGGTTGGCGGACCAGGCACTGGCACGCTGCCAGGAAGCGCTTGCCATGGCCCGTTCCCGCCCGGATGCGTACAACCTTGCGCTGTGCCTGGTGTTTGCCGCGGAACAGCATCGATGCCGGCACGAAGTCCGGCTGACACAGGAGTACGCCGAAGCAGCCATCGCCATCTCGGGCGAACAGGGTTTTCCGATCTACCTCGCGTGGGGCACCGTCCTGCAAGGCTGGGCGATGGCGGAGCTGGGCAGTCACCAGGAAGGCGTTGCGCTGACGCGCCAGGGCGTAGCCGCCTATGAGGCCACCGGCGGCAGACTGGGCATGCCGAACCTTCTGGCCTTGGTTGCCGAGGCCTGCGGCAGGGCAGGCCAGACCACCGCCGCGCTGGACGTGCTCACGCAGGCACAGGCGCTGGTGGAAGAGACCGGGGAGCGGCTCGATGAATCAACCGTGTACCGGCTGCGCGCCGAGATGCTGCTGCAGCTGTCGGCAGAGCACCCTGCGCCGCCAGCCGCGCAGGAGGAAGCTGAAGCCTGCTTCCACCGGGCCATCGCGGTCGCCCACGAACAACGTGCAAAGCCGCTGGAGCTGCAGGCCACCCTGAGCCTGGCCCGGCTGTGGCGGCAACAAGGCAAAGGCGCCGCGGCGCGTGAAGCGCTGGCCCGGATCCATGGCAGCTTCAGCGAGGGCACCGATACCGCGGACTGGCGGGAGGCCCAGGCGCTGCTCGCGGCGTTGGCCGCCGACCACACCAATACCCCGGAGCGCCCGCACGCATGACCCCGACGCCAGGCCTCCCCCTGCAAGACCGCTTTGTTGCCCTGTGGACACGTGCGGGCGGCACGCGCGCGGCCGACGCCTTTACCGATCTCGCCCGTTGCTACGGTGAACCGACGCGGCACTACCACACCCTCGACCATGTCCGGCGCTGCCTGCACGACCTGGACTGGGCGCGCAGCGCGATACCGGATACCGACGAGGTGGAACTGGCGCTTTGGTGCCACGACGTCATCTACCTGCCCGGCGCCACGGACAACGAGCAACGCAGCGCCGCATGGTTGCGCCATTGGTCAGGCGGCACCATCGCCGCCGCCGCGCGCGTGGCCGCCCTTATCCTGGAAACCACGCACGCCGAAGTGCCGGCCAGCCTGGCCGGCCGCTTCACCGCCGATATCGACCTGGCGGCGCTGGGCTGCAGCCGCGCGCGCTTCCAGGAAAATGGCGATCACTTGCGGGCCGAACGCACCGACCTGGACGACGCCGCCTATGACGCTGCCGAGCGCGCCTTCCTGGGTGCGCTGCTGGCCAGCCCACGCATCTACACCACCGACCTGTTCCAGGCGCGCTACGAGGCGCAGGCACGCGCCAACCTGACGTGGCGGCTGGCGCAGCCGGCCCGGCCTACAGGAACTCTCCGCTGATATCGACGCTGGAGCGCCGGCCCACGCTGTCGTAGTGCTGCTCCAGCCACCGGCTCGCTTCTTCCCGGCCCTTGTCGCGCAGCGAGCACAGAAAATCCCAGTCGGCGTTGTACTTGGTGGAGACCCCCAGCGCGGCCATGGTCTGGTCCGAGCGGATCGAGTGGATCCACACCTCCTTCATCTCCGTGCCGTCGACCTTGCCCTGCTGGATCAGCGACGTGACGAAGGCAATGGCGCGCATCTCGCGCATCAGCGACGAGTTGAAGCTGACCTCATTGACGCGGTTCAGGATATCCGCGGCCGTGGTCGGCACGCCGTGGCGCACGATCGGGTTGATATGGACGATCACGACATCGTGCGTCTGGCAGTGATAGATCAGCGGAAAGATCGCCGGGTTGCCGACATAGCCGCCATCCCAGTAGTGCTGGCCGTCGATGCTGACCGCCTGGAACAGCGTTGGCACGCAGGCCGAGGCCAGCACGGCGTCGATGCTGAGCTCCTCGGGCGGGAAAATACGTATCCGGCTGGTCTCGATATTGGTCGCACACAGGTACAGCTGGATCGGGCAATGCTCGCGCAGTGCCGCAAAGTCGACCTGGCTGCCAAGCACGTCGCGCAGCGGATTGAGGTTATTGGGATTGAACTGGTACGGCGACAGCAGGCGCAGCGCGATGTCGGCCATCGCATACATCGGGGAATGGTTCAGGCCCAGCGTATGGCTGCTCTTGAACCACGGCAGCCACCGGAACGGGTTGTAGCGCTGCGCCGAGTGCGCGATCGCCTCCCAGAAATCATGCAAGGCCAGGCGTGCGCCGTCACTGCCGCCCTGCAGCAGCCCGTAGGCCAGCACCGTGGCGTTCATGGCCCCGGCGCTGGTGGCGCTGACGCCTTCGATCGCCAGCCTGCCGTCCTCCAGCAGCCGGTCGAGCACGCCCCAGGTAAAGGCGCCATGCATGCCGCCGCCCTGCAGGGCGAGCGCCACAGGCTTGGGTTGTGCAGGCTCTGGCTGCATGCGTTCTTCCCTTCAGCGGCGGCAACCCGCCATGATCAAGTGTAGGGAAGAACTGTGCGTGCAGCGTAGTGCCGGACGCGCGCAGTGGCACACACCACGCACGCCCTGGCCAGGGGACGACACGCTGGCGCACAAGGCAACTGAGCCAGGCAGCGGCCAGGTACTACAATGGCCGCATAAAAGCAGAACAGCTCCCCTTCGTGCGTCAAATACCTCACTTTCCGGCTCGAAAAGCCATTTCCCGCCCGGCCTCCCTGATCGTGGCCGCCAGCCTTGTCCTGGTCTGCATGATCGCGGCCCTTGGCGCGCTCGCCCTGGTGCAGATGCGCAGGGATGCACTGGACAATGCCGGCGAGGCCTCGGCCAACCTGGCGCTGACGCTGGAACGCAGCATCACGCGCAACCTGCAGATCCACGAACTGGCGATCGGGGGCGTGGTGGAAGCCATGCACGACCCCGCACTGCTGGCGCAACCTCCGGCGCTGCGCCAGCGGCTGCTCTTCGACCGCTCGATCAATGCCGAAGACATGGGCTCGCTGCTGGTCACCGACGCCAACGGCATGCTGGTGTTCGACTCGCACCAGTGGCCGCCGCGCCCGGTCAACGTCTCTGACCGCGATTACTTCCAGGCCCACCGCAGCGGCGATCACAGCGGTTTGTACCTGAGCCGGCCGTTCCAGCCGCGCCTGACGCCGGAGAACAAGTCCATCGGCATCAGCCGGCGGCTCTCTGCGCCGGACGGCAGCTTTGCCGGCATCGTGCTCGGCACCTTGCGCCTGAACTACTTCCGCAAGCTGTTCGATGGCGTAAGCCTTGGCGCGGGCGGCACCCTGACACTGCTGCGCACGGACGGCACCATCATCATGCGGCGGCCCTATGAAGCCGAATCGATCGGGCGCGACATCTCCGGCAGCCCGTCATTTGCACCGCTGCTGCAAGGCACGCAAGGCACGTTTATCGGCGTCGCGGCAGTCGACGGGGTGCAGCGGCTCTACAGCTTCAGGCGAATTCCGGGCTTTCCGCTGCTGGTCGTGGTGGGACGCGCCACCCACGACGTGCTGGCACCGTGGTACAAGCGCGCTTGGGTGTTCGGCGCGCTGATCATCGCGCTGGACGCCGTCATCATCGCGCTCTCGGTATTGCTGTCGCGCCAATGGCGGCGCCGCGCCGAGATGGAAGAGCACCTGCGCTGGATGGTCAACACCGATGGCCTGACCGGGCTGGGCAGCCGCCGCGCGCTGGACGATGCCGCCGACGTGGAATGGCGGCGCGCGCGGCGGCACGGCCAGCCGTTGTCGCTGCTGATGCTCGACGTCGACCATTTCAAGGAGTTCAATGACCGCTACGGCCACCAGGCCGGTGACGATGCGCTGGCCGCGGTGGGCGCCTGCATCCAGCGCCATGTGCGGCGGCCGGGCGACTATGCGGGGCGCTATGGCGGCGAAGAGTTTGCCATCCTGTTGCCCCACACCAGCGCAGCCGGAGCGGCCGCCATGGCCGAGACCATCCGCGCCGCCGTCCAGGCCTTGCAGATTCCGAATGCGGCCGGCGCCGACGGGCACTTGACGGTCAGCATTGGTGCGGTGACCGATGCCAACAGCGCTGGCAACGAAAAGGATTTCGCGGAGCTGCGTGCCTTCCTCCGTGCCGGCGACGAAGCGCTTTACCTGGCCAAGCGCTCTGGGCGCAATTGCGTTGCAACCTTTGGCACGACGACGGCAGTGGCAATGGCGCCTTGAACTACGCAGGATGCTTCCGTCGACGATCAAGGGAACCGCTTGCTCACTCAGATCGAAGTTCATCATGGTTCCCGAGATGGTCTGCTGACGGCGAGCCGAAGCCTGCATGGCGCCAGCGGTTCTCGCCTTGCCCACCAAAGCGGCCCGGTCGGCTGGCAGCCAACCGACCCCCACTGCAATCTGGCTTCCAATTCCACGGTGATCAGCTTACCGGCCGGCGGTGTCCCGTAAGCCAAAGGCCGTCAGCCGCTTGATCGCATCGAGCCGGCGGGGCAGCGCCTTTCAGGTGCCCTTTCCGGCCGCCGCAGCCGCGCGGCCTGCCGCTTCGAGCGGCGGCTTGACGCTCTCCAAGGCGCCGCCGCCGTCGCAGGGAATCAACGCGCCGGAGATATAGCCCGCGTAGTGTGACGCAAGAAACAGCGCAAGGTTGGCGATATCGTCGACCGTGCCGAACCGCTGCAGCGGCACGCATGCCTGCGCGGCAACACGGTCCTGATCGGTGGGTGCCATCAGCCGCCGGAAGCCCTCGGTGCCCTCGATGGGCCCTGGCGAGATCGAGTTGATGCGAATGCCATCCCCGCCCCATTCGAGCGCAAGCACGCGCGTCAGCTGGTCAACCCCGGCCTTGGCCGCGCTGGCATGCGCCTGGTAGCGCATCGGCACGAAGGACTGTGGCGCGGTGATATTGATCACCGCTGCGCCAGGCTTGCGCAGGTAGCTGTAGGCCTGGCGCAGCACGTGGAAGGTGCCGACCAGGTCGATGTCGACCACCACGCGAAAGCCGTTCGACGACATGTCCTTGGCCTCGCACAGAAAATTTCCGGCGGCGCCGGAGACCAGCACATCGACAGGGCCCAGGCGCTCGACCGCTTCGGCGAACGCGCGCCCGACCGCGTCGAAGTCGCGCACGTCGGCGCAGACACCATGGACCGGTGCGCCGGATTGCGCCAGCCGCTTGCGCGCGGCATCGACATTTTCCTGCTGGCGGCTGGCCACCGTCACGCTGGCACCCCGCCTGGCAAAGGCCTCGGCGATCCCAAAGTTGATGCCGGTGGTACCGCCGAACACGAAGACGTGGCGGCCCGTGAAATCGAGATTGACTTGCATGACTATCCTCGTGAAGGACGCTGCCCGGCTGGAGCCGCCTGGCGTCCGGTTGTCAGTCGAACCTGGGCACACGCCTTTCGGCAAAGGCGGCAATGCCTTCAGCGGCATGGGCACTGGCAGCGGACTCGACCATCAGTCGGTGCTCCAGTTCGAGCTGCGCCTGCAGGGTTCGCTCGTGCGCGCCGTCGACCAGTTGCTTGATCCGCCCCAGCGCCGCGGTGGCGCCGCGCGCCAGGGCTTCAGCCAGCGCCTCCGTACGCGCCGGAAGCTCAGCATCCGGGACCACCTCGCTTACGATTCCCATCTCAAGGCACTGCTGCGCGGAAAGCGCCGCATTGGTGAAGAAGATGTGTTTGGCACGCATGGCGCCGGCACGGCGCGTCAGGAACCATGACGACCCGGCATCGGGCGTGAGGCCGATCGCCGAATAGCCGCCGCGCAGCTTCATCGACTCGGCGGCCAGCACGATGTCCGCGCACAGGGCCAGGCCGATGCCGCCACCGCCAACCGGCCCGTTGACTGCGCTGATCACCGGTATCGGCAGCGTGGCGAGCTGGTACAAGGCGGCATGCAGCGGGGCAAGCAGCGCATCGAGCATCGACGGCAGTCCGGCACCGGCGTGGAGGAAGGCGTCAATGTTGCCCCCGGCGCAGAATTGCCGCCCGGCGGCACGCAGCACGACCGCGCGTACCGCGGTATCCGCGGCGACCTCGTCGATGCACCCGATCAGCGCGCGCACCGCATCCGCGTCGATCGCATTGCCCCGCTCGGGCCGGTTCAGCGTGATGGTGGCAATGGCGTCTTGCCGCGTCAGCAGGACGGGCTGGGTCATGATGGGGCTCCCGTTGATAATGTCCGGTCGTTGAGCGAAGGCCGGCTCAGCTTTGCCGCTGCAGGATCGCGACCGATACCGCGGTGCCCAATCCACCGTTGTGCTGCAGCGCCATGCGGGCGCCCTCGACTTGCCGCTGACCAGCCTTGCCACGCAACTGGGTGGTGAGCTCAGTGATCTGCGCCAGACCGGTTGCACCAAGCGGATGCCCCTTTGACAGCAGGCCGCCAGACGGACACACCACCACCTGGCCGCCATAGGTGTTGCGTCCCTCGACAACGAAGCGCTCGAGGTCTTCCTCGTCGCAGAAGCCCAGGCACGCGTACGTGAGCAATTCGTTGCTGACGAAGCAGTCGTGCACTTCGGCCACGTCGATGTCGTGCGGCTCCACGCCGGCCGTGGCGTAGGCGCGGTCTGCCGTGCGCCGTGCCGCGCCACGGCTCAGCGCATCGGGCACGTTGGGTGGGTCGAGGTCCGCCGCGATATCGCTGCCCATCTCATGCGCCAAAATTGCCACATCCGTGCGCAGTCCGTGGCGGCGTGCGAACCGGTCACTGCACACGATCACCGCGGCAGCGCCGCAGCTTGGCGGGCACGCATAGAGCTTGCGCAGGCGCCCCCAGACCGTGGGCGCGGCCAGCACTTCCTCGACCGTGAGCGGGTCGCGGAAGATCGCGTAGGGATTGTGCCTGGCATGCGCGCGCGCCTTGACGGCGATCCGCGCAAACACCTCGTCCGGGATACGCAGCTCACGCGCGGTCCATTCAAGCTGCGAGCCGAACATCATCAGCGCCGGCGGCAGCGCGCGCTCGGTCTCGCCAAAGCCCATCGCCGCCGCCACGCTCTCCCGGTGGCGTTCCAGCGGATCGGCATAGCCTGGAAACACCCGGTCCAGCGCGCCGGGCTGCATTTCCTCGAAGCCGACCGCGAGCGCGCATTCTGCCGCGCCCGCCAGCACCGCCTGGCGCGCCAGGTAAAGCGCCGAAGAGCCGGAAGCACAGTTGTTGTTGACGTTGGTAATCGGGATGCCGGTCATGCCCACCCGGTAGAGCGCCCGTTCGCCCGAGCACGAGTCGCCATACACGAAGCTGGCGAAGGCCTGCTCCACCAGGCTGTAGGCGATGCCGGCATCGGCCAGCGCCGTGCGCACCGCCTTCTCGGCCATCACGTCATAGGGTTCGCTCTGGCCGGGGCGCTTGAACGGCACCATGCCGACGCCGGCGATCAATACATTGCTGCGCATGGGTAGTCTCGCTTCTGTATTCAGATGCTGCGGTGCTGCGCGGCCCAGTATGGCGTGCGCAGGTCCTTCTTCAGCACTTTGCCGTTCGGGCTGCGCGGCAGGGAATCGACGAAGTCCACCGATTTCGGCGCCTTCACGCTGCCCAGCTTTTCCTTGCACAGCGCGATCAGTTCCGCGCCGCTCACGTCCATGCCCGGGTTCAGCTCGACCACCGCCTTGACGGCCTCGCCCCAGGTGGCGTCCGGCACGCCGATGACCGCACAGTCCTGCACTGCGGGGTGGGTCCAGATCACTTGCTCGACTTCGCTGGGATAGACATTGAAGCCACCCGTGATGACCATGTCCTTCTTGCGGTCGGTGATGCGCAGATAACCGTCGCCGTCGATGTGCCCGATGTCGCCGGTATGCAGCCAGCCGTCGACGATCGCCTCGTCGGTCTTCTCCGGCGCCTTGTAGTAGCCCTTCATGACCAGGTCGCCGCGCACGCAGATCTCGCCGGTCTCGCCGGCGCCGAGCGGCTCGTTGCGCTCGTTCATGATGGCCACGCGTACCAGCGGACTGGGACGGCCACACGAAAGCAGCCGCGCATCGTCGGCAATGCTGCCCCCAATGAAGTTCTCCTCCGGCCGCTTGATCGCGATCGATCCGGGCGCCTCGGTCTGCCCATAGGCTTCCATCATGACCGGCCCGAACACCGCCAGCGCACGGCGCAGCTTCTCAGCCGACATCGGTGCCGCGCCGCAGATGAAGTACTTCAGCGAAGCGTAGTCGTGCTGCGCGATGCCAGGCGTATCGAGCAACCGGTAGATCACTGTCGGCGGCAGGAAGAACTCGGTTACCCGGTGCTTTTCGATCGCCTCGACCAGCGCGGCGGGATCCGGCCTGGTCAGCACCACCACCGTGCCGCCGCGCGCGGTGCACGGCAGCGACAGCACGCCCGCGGTGTGCGTCATTGGCGCGGCGGCCAGGTTCACGATCTTCTCGTCCGCACGGTAGCTGCAGGCAATCATGAACTGCGCGCAGAACGCCTGGAAGCTGCGATGGGTGTTCATCACCCCCTTGGGCAGCCCCGTCGTGCCGCCGGTCGGCATCACGGCAACGGTGTCGTCCGGCTCGTACGGAACCTGCGGCCGGCGCGCCGGCTGCCCCGCTACCCAGTCGGGCAAGCCCGTCGCGCCGGGCACGGCCTCCTCGATGCAGACATAGAGCCGGACCTTGGGCAGGTTCGGGCGCATCGCCTCAACCACGGAAGCGAACGCCTTCTGGAAGAACAGCACATCGCAATCGAAGCCATCCAGCAGTTGCTGGTTCTCTTCCACCGAGCCGCGCGGATTGACCGGCATCCACGCCATGCCTGCGCGCCACAGGCCCAGTGTGCAAGTCCACGCGGTGGGATGGTTGGCGCCCAGCACCGCCCCGATCTTCCCGCGTCCCATGCCCGCAGCGAGCAGCGCGTGCGCGATGCGGCATGAAAGTGTCCCCACCTCGTCGAAGGTGAACGCCTCATCATCCATCACATAGGCCACGGCATCGGGATCGATCTGCCAGCCGCGGTCGAAGAAATCAATGATCGCCATGTCTTGTCTCCTGAGTTCCGGCTTGTGCGCCCCGGGGGGCGCGCCGGATCTCGATCAGGCGCTGTCGCCGACCGGTTTGAAATAGCGGATGTCCCAGATATTGCCCATGCGCTCGTCCGCCAGGACCGCGCGCACGCGCATGCCAGGCTTCACGGCTGCAGGATCGATCTCGCCGAGGTAGTGCGCCAGCGCGGTGTCGGCGCCATCGAGGCGGATCAACCCCAGGACATAGGGGCGGGCCACCGGCTGCAACATCCCGGGCTCGCGCACAATGGTGTAGGACACCAGCGTGCCGGTGTCGCTGACGTCGACCCAGTCGCGCAGTTCGGCAAAGCATTCGGGGCAGGACAGCCGTGGCGGCACGTAGGTGCGCGCGCAGGCGGCGCAATGGGTCGCGGTGATCTTGCCGTGGTCGCGCAGCGCGGCGAAGAAGCGGCCGTTGGTCTTGCCCACGTCGTAGTTGATATCGGCGTACAGCACCGGCTGGCGCAAGATGGCCGGGTCCGCGTCTTCCAGGTAAGCGGGATACATGGTCCTAGTCTCCTTGAGTCGTGGCCGGGCCCTGCACCGGCTCCCAGTAGAGGATGTCAGTCATCATCCCCTTGCGCTCGGCCTCGGGCCGGAACACGGCGCGCACACGCATGCCGTTGTGCACCTTGTCCAGGTCGGTTTCGCCGATGTAGTGCCACAGGAAGCCGGCGGTGCGGCCGGGCGAATCGACCATCAGCACGCCGACGGGGTAGGCGCTCGACTGCACCGACAGGTCATTGGTATCGATGAACGGCATGTTGAATGACATGAAGCCGGCCACGGTGGCCTCGGGCCCCATTTCCACCCATTGCGGGTCGTCGAAATTCTCGCCATGGCACACGCTGCATACGGCCTGCGGCGGCAGCATGCTGAAGCCGCAATGGCGGCAGACCATGCCCATGAGGCGGCCGTGGTCGCGCATTTCGCGCGAGAACCTGCCGTTGAACAGGCCCAGCGGGTATTCCATGAAAAAGGGCGTGCGCAGGCGCGTCGGCGGCACGGGAAGGGTTTCGGGTTGCTCGGTGCTCATTGCCTTTCCTCCTTACTTGTCCTTGGACAGCAGCATCAGCGGCGTCCAGCCGGTGCCGCCGAAGCCGGTGGCCAGGCC
>JACXTT010005380.1_pt1 | contig 18600 bp, 17 predicted proteins | sample 9270951 | NCBI WGS metagenome assembly JACXTT01 (sample SAMN15532306, study PRJNA645909) | rock metagenome | isolation source: weathered quartz diorite | place: Puerto Rico | collected 2017-06-21 | reverse complement strand
TTAAGTCCTCTTGCGGCGATGGTATTGCATGGGTGACCATGTGGGAGAGTAGCACGACGCCAGCTCTTTTTTACTTGAACCCGGTCTGGAAACAGATCGGGTTTTTTATTATCTTTGATATAAATAATAAATAGTTTATAAAGCTGAAATGCGTGGTAGGAGAACTCCAAGTCGGATGACTATCTCATCAAGGTAGATCTTGGGATGAGCTGTAAATCACTTGGGTTAGCTGCGCACTATAAGTGGCTGATGGGCTAAGGAAGTTTGAAATTTACCGAATTAACTCCCAAGCAAAGTAGCTACCCAATTAGCACCAGTTCAGTATGGGCCTTAGTCGTCGGTGTCTTATTTTGAGTCTTTAAATAAATAAAAATATGATTGTTTTGGTTCAAAAATGCTTGAAATTTGGATTTGTGTCTCGCATCTAAATATATGTAATCTCTATTGAATAATATTTTAGGCTAGTGGCTAGAGACTTTTGCTTGGGCTCTATGGTATTCTATCAACATCAAACACGGGAATCTTTTCCTGTTCGCTTTTTTAAGTCTTTTTTACGACTGAGTTCAAAAAAGATCTCTCGGTACATCATCCGAGACACGGGGATAAAAAATTGAATATGAAGAAAGGTCTGATGCTTAGGGGTGTCTTATGGCATACGTGTATTTGGCGGCAGCCATTATCTTTGAAATATTGGGTACGATCAGCATGAAGTACGCTGAGGGATTTACAAAGGTGGTTCCATCCATACTGATGATAGTATGTTCTGGAATCTGCTTTGTATGTCTCACAGTGGCTTTGAAAACTCTGCCTGTAAGTATTGTCTATGCAATTTGGGCAGGCGTGGGAACAGCAATTATGGCTGTGGTTGGTTTGTTGATGTTCAATGAGCCTCTTCCTCTTCAAAAAGTTATGGCAACGAGTCTTATTATTTTAGGAGTTGTGATGTTGAACTTTAGTGGACATCAATCGCAGCAAGCTAAAGAGCAAGTTGCTGAAGCGGAAACAGTTAAAGAATTGAAGCGGATTCCGGCTGCGAATGTGGCCGTTCCGGCTCCTCAACAAGTTCCTTTAGCGAATAGAAATTCAGGCTAAAGATTATAAATTTTGAGAGAGTAAAAAGAAGCACCAGAGAATGTTCTGGTGTTTCTTTATTTTTGAAGGATGGTTTCTTCTTTTATAAATTTAAAGTGATTTGAGAGAAGGCATCAGAGGGAGCTCTGGTGCCTTTTTTATTTTTAAAGATATATTTCTGAAGGCGTTCACTTTCAGGAACATTATTAGAATTAGAAACGAAAAGTGAGAGTCATTGAGGGTGTTGATGTTGATTCTTTTGTTCTTCGAAGAACTCGTTGAGTCTGTCGAAGGGAGTTTCTGAGCGGGATGCATAGTGGATGAAATTTAGAAGTAGATTTTGAAGAAGGTCTTTTTGCTTTGGATCTTTGAGTTGATCTTTTTCGTCGAAGGCGCGTTGGGCGTAGGCGACTCCGAAATAATCTGGATAGACATAGGATTTTAATACGTGCAGAGGGACTCGGCTGTGGAAGTTTCCTTTGATTCCAGCGAAGTATCCTTGGGAAGCGCCGATGAGGCAGATTTGCTTTCCTTCGAGGGGGACTGGGGTCAAACGAGAGAGCCAGTCGACCGCATTTTTAAAAGGGCCGGGCATGCTGCCGTTGTATTCTGGACTGGAAATGATGATGGCGTCCGCCTCAGAGATTTTTTTAGCTAGCTTCAGTACTCCCTCTGGGATGCCTTGGCTTGTTTCGAGGTCTCCATCATAGACTGGCATGGGGAATTCATTAAATTCGTGGAGTTCTGCCTGTACGTCAGGAAATTCGCTGACGATTTGATGAGCAATGCGGATCAGCTTCTTATTAAAGGAACCATGTCTTAACACGGGAGCAAATAGGAAGATTTTCACGGGCAGCCCTTCTGTCTAAGTTTAGGCCTTATTTTTACAAGTTCTTGCCCTTCCTTGAAGGAGCACAGCGGCTTTTTGTGCAATTACATTATTAAACAAATAGTTTTGATTCTTTGACTTGCATAAATGAACTTATGCAATGAACTTAAGCATTTACGTGGCTTAATTCGGGATTTTTACTTTTTCTTTATGTGGGCTGAGATTGTTTTTACTCCGAGTTGAGGCTGCCAGCAGTAGGCTGAGATCACAAAAGGGATGTTTTATGGCACTTACTTCAATTGATCTTCTTCAGATCTTCGCAGTTCTGGGAATCGTTACAGCGATGACTCCTTTGCTGGGGTCTTACATGTTTAAAGTTTTTACTGGCCAACGCAATTGGTTGATTCGAATTTTTCGACCTCTCGAGAAAGTGACCTATGTGTGCTCGGGAGTGGATGAAAATTATGAGATGAATTGGAAAGAGTATACCAAGGCGCTGTTAATTTTTAACGGCATTGGTTTGATCTTTTTGATGGCTCTTCAAATGCTTCAAGCAGGGCTTCCTTTGAATCCTGAGAAGTTCGGAAATGTTTCCTGGCATTTGGCTTTTAATACAGCGGTGAGCTTTATGACCAACACCAACTGGCAAGCGTACTCTGGTGAAAATACCATGAGCTATCTGACTCAGATGTTGGGATTAGGTGTGCAAAATTTTGTGAGTGCAGCGACGGGTTTTGCGGTGATGCTTGCAATGGCGCGCGGATTTTCGCGTAAACAAACCGACAATCTTGGAAACTTCTGGGTCGACTTAACTCGCAGTACGGTTCATGTGCTTTTGCCGTTTTCAATTGTCTTGGCAGTCGTTCTTGTCGGACAAGGGGTGGTGCAAAACTTTTCTTCTTACGATCATGCAAAAACAGTGGAAGGTGTTGAGCAAATTATTCCTCAAGGGCCTGCGGCTTCGCAAATTGCAATTAAACAATTGGGCTCTAATGGCGGTGGTTTCTTCGGTGTGAACAGTGCTCATCCGTTTGAAAATCCGACGCCTTTGGCGGATTTCTTAGAAATGGTCAGTTTGATTTTGTTGGCAGCAGCGTGCACTTACTTGTTTGGTCTTTTGGTGGGCTCTCGTCGTCAGGGGATGGTTCTTTTTGGAACTATGATGGCCTTGATGGTTGTGATGTTAGCTCTGTCTTTATGGTCCGAGTACAGCATGGGAACCATGGAAGGTAAAGAAACACGTTTTGGTATGACCAACACGGTGATGTGGTCTGTGTTGACCACCTCGGCTTCGAATGGCTCTGTGAATGGAATGCTTTCAAGTATGTCACCGCTTTCTGGTGGGATTGCTATGCTCAATATTATGTTGGGTGAAGTGATCTTTGGAGGTGTGGGGGCAGGAATGTATGGCATGTTGTTGTATGTGGTGCTTGCGGTCTTCCTTTGCGGTTTGATGGTGGGACGAACTCCTGAATATTTGGGAAAGAAAATTGAGGCTAGAGAAATCACCTGGGTGATCATTGGTATCTTGGCGCCTTGTGCGACGGTGCTGGTTGGAAGTGCTCTTTCCGTTGTCTTGCCTGATGGACTTGCTGGCTTGGGACATCAGGGGCCCCATGGCTTGTCTGAGATTCTGTATGCTTATTCTTCAGGAGCGGGAAATAACGGAAGTGCCTTTGGCAGTTTATCTGTGAACACGCCTTATTATAATGTGATGATTGGCTTGGCGATGTTGATCGGTCGTTTCTTTATCATCATTCCGGTGATGGCGATTGCTGGAAGCTTTGTGCAGAAGAAAATTTCACCGCCTTCGGTGGGGACGTTCCAGACGGATTCGGCTTTGTTTGCTGGTTTATTGGGCGCAGTTATTTTGATCGTGGGTGCATTGACGTTCTTTCCAGCACTTTCATTGGGACCTATTCTTGAGCATCTTTTGCTAGTCGTGAAAAGTTAAGGTGAATTATGAAAACATCGTTTTTAGATAAAAAACTTTTAAGTGATGCAATTAAAGCTAGTTTTATAAAATTAAATCCCAAAGTTCAGTGGGGAAATCCGGTCATGTTTGTAACTTGGCTGGGTGCTGTGGTCGTGACTTTGATCACGGCAAGTTTGATCGCTAAGGGCGCAAGATTTTCGTTTGAATTGCAAATTGCCCTTTGGTTGTGGTTCACAGTTTTATTCGCTAACTTTTCTGAAGCTTTAGCTGAGGGCAGAGGTAAAGCACAGGCAGAGAGTTTAAGAAAAACTCGTTCTAGCAGCATGGCGCGCCTTTTGAAAAACTCTAAAGAGACAAGTGTGAATGCTTTGGATCTTAGAAAAGGCGACACCGTTATTTGTGAAATGGGTGATGTCATCCCAGGAGACGGTGAGGTTATTGAGGGTATTGCGACGGTCGATGAGTCTGCCATCACTGGTGAGTCTGCTCCGGTGATTCGTGAAAGCGGTGGTGATAGAAGTGCGGTGACTGGGGGAACTCGAGTGATTAGCGATAAAATTATCGTTCGTATCACCGCCGATCCAGGACAGAGCTTTTTGGATCGTATGATCTCTTTGGTGGAAGGTTCGAAACGTCAAAAAACTCCGAATGAAATTGCCTTGGGTATTCTTTTAGTGGCTCTTACTTTGGTGTTTTTGTTGGGTGTTATTACTTTAAAATATTTCGCGGAGTTTTCTGCGAAAGCAGCAAATCAAGATTTATCACAAATCGTAACGGTTCCTGTGTTGATAGCACTTCTGGTCTGTTTGATTCCGACTACTATCGGTGGCTTATTAAGCGCCATCGGAATCAGCGGAATGGATCGTTTGGTTCGTAAAAACGTGATCGCTAAGAGTGGTCGCGCCGTTGAGGCAGCCGGTGATATTGACGTTTTGATGTTGGATAAAACTGGAACGATCACTTTGGGAAATCGCATGGCCAGTGCCTTTTATCCTGCACCTAATGTGAGTGAGCAAGCTTTGGCGGAGGCTTCTCAGTTGGCTTCTTTAAGTGATGAAACTCCAGAGGGGCGTTCGATCGTAATCTTAGCAAAACAAAAATTTTCTTTAAGAGCGGAAAAGTTAGAGCCGCACTTGGCTGAATTCGTTCAATTTACAGCGCAAACTCGTATGAGCGGTGTAAACTTGAAGGATCATGGCGGATTGCGTGTTTTAAGAAAAGGTGCCGGCGACGCCATTGAAAAATACATTATTGCTTTGGGTGGAACTTATCCTCAGGCCGTGCGCGAGTCGGTGGAGAATGTTGCAAGAAAAGGTGGAACTCCGTTGGTTGTCTGTGAAGGCAATCAAGTTTTAGGTGTGATTTACTTGAAAGACATTGTGAAGGGCGGAATTAAAGAGCGCTTTGCAGAGCTTCGTAAGATGGGAATTCGCACGGTCATGGTAACAGGGGACAACCCTTTGACTGCGGCTGCCATTGCTGCGGAAGCGGGCGTGGATGACTATATCGCACAGGCGACTCCTGAAATGAAATTGGCGCGTATTCGTGAGGAACAGGGGCGTGGTCAGCTCGTGGCAATGACTGGAGATGGAACGAATGATGCTCCAGCGTTAGCTCAAGCCGACGTGGGTGTGGCGATGAATACAGGAACTCAAGCGGCCCGTGAAGCCGGTAATATGGTGGATCTGGATTCGAATCCTACAAAACTTATTGAGATTGTTGAGACGGGAAAACAACTTCTTATGACTCGCGGAGCTTTAACAACCTTCAGCGTGTCCAATGACGTTGCGAAATATTTTGCGATCATTCCTGCGATGTTTGCGACTTTGTATGCGACCCATGGAAGTAATGGGCCTTTGTCGAAATTGAATATTATGGGTCTTCACTCTGCTCAAAGTGCGGTGTTGAGTGCGGTTATATTCAATGCCTTGATTATTATCTTGCTGGTGCCACTGGCGCTTCGTGGGGTTGAGTATAAACCGCTCGGAGCAAATGCAATTTTGAAACGCAATATTTTGAACTATGGAGTCGGCGGATTGGTAGCTCCATTCTTGGGAATTAAACTGATCGACTTGATTATTGTGGCGATTGGAGTTGTGTCATGAAGAATCTATTTATCGGAATTCGAATTTTCATAGTTTTAAGCGTATTAACTGGAGTTGCATACCCACTCTTGATCACCGGAATAGGCCAAGCAATTTTTCCTCATCAAGCGGGTGGTTCTTTAGTTTATAAAGAGAAAAATTTGGTGGGATCCGAATTGCTGGCTCAGAAGTTTCAAAAGAAAAGCTATTTTTGGGTACGCCCTTCGGCGGCGGATTTTAATGGGATGAATTCTGCGGCCAGCAATCAGTCCATCGGAAATGAAGCTCTGTTGAAAGCTGTTGCTGAGCGCAAGACGCAAGGACTGACTCGAGAACTGTTATATGCGAGTGGAAGCGGCTTGGACCCACATATCAGCGAAGGCGCAGCTTTGGATCAGGTGCCCCGTATTGTTGAAGAGCGAAAGCTAAATATGGAGCAAAGAGACTTGGTTCTTAAACTGATTCGGGATTATACTGAAGGGCGACAATGGGGCTTCTTAGGTGAGCCTCGTGTGAATGTTTTGAAGTTGAATCTTTCTTTAGACAGCACTTTGGATAAAACATTATGAATGAAGATTACCGACCCAATCCAGATAGACTCTTAGAGGGGATCCAAAAACAGGAAGATGCACTTGAGAAAGGGCATCTTCGTGTTTTTTTTGGAATGTGCCCCGGGGTTGGTAAAACATTTGCGATGTTGAAGGCGGCTCAAGAACAACTTCGTCAAGGAAGTGATCTTGTGGTTGGGGTGGTTGAAACACACTCGCGCCGAGAGACTGAAGAGTTGCTTTTAGGGATGGAAGTGATCCCCCGTAAAGAGACTATGTATCGAGGAGCACAAGTTCAAGAGATGGACATTGATGCCATCCTTGCGCGCAAACCTGCCATAGTGTTGGTTGATGAATTAGCCCATACGAATGCGCCGAACTCAAGGCATCCCAAGCGCTATCAAGATGTGATTGAGTTGTTGGATGCGGGAATCAATGTCTATACGACTATCAATGTTCAGCATATCGAAAGTCGTGCTGACCTAGTTCAGCAAATTACTGGGGTGCGAGTTCTAGAGCGTGTTCCTGACTCCGTGATTGATCGGGCTCAGCAGATTGAATTAATTGATATCTCAGCTCAGAACTTAATCAAGCGTCTTAAAGAGGGCAAAGTCTATCAAGGGGATCGCGCGGCTCGCGCTGAAGAGAACTTTTTTAAAGAGACGCATCTTTTGGCTCTTCGAGAATTATCTTTGCGTTATACGGCAGAGCGGGTTGATCAAGATTTGCAAGACAGCATGGTCGTGCAACGAGTTGAGGGTCCTTGGAATACTCAAGAGCGCTTGTTAGTGGCGGTCAGTCACAGTCCTTACTCTGCGCGTTTGATCCGTGCTACTCGGCGTATGGCTTACAATTTAGAAGCACCTTGGATTGCTCTTTATGTTGATGCCAGCATGCAATTGAGTCCTCAAGATCAAACGATGTTGGCTAAGAATTTGAATTTGGCCAGAGAGTTGGGTGCTGAGGTTGTTTCGGTTAAAGATTCGAATGTGGCAGAAGCTCTGCAACGTTTAGCTCACGAGCGCAATGTCACGCAGATCATCATGGGACGCCCCGAGAGAAATTGGTGGAGCTTTCTGTGGAATCGTGGATCTTTATTGGATCAATTGGTTCAGAAAACCAGTGCGGTGGATGTTCACGTTATTCGTCAAGATCAAGGGCATGATACGAAGAATGAAGCGAAAAGTCGTCTGTGGCAGTTCCCTGGAGTGTACGCTCCAGGTGCGGTCTATTGGAATACTTTCTGGTTTATGGCAGGTGTCTCTTTCGTCAGTCAGCTGTTGGTTGCATACATTGGATATCGCGCAGTTGGGTTTATCTTTTTACTTTGTATTTTATTGATGGGTTTTATCACCACCTTGGGGCCGGTGCTATTTGCGGCAACCTTGAGTGCATTGGTTTGGAATTTTGTTTTTATTCCTCCTATTCTGACCTTTGCGATTTCAGCACCTGAAGATGTGATGATGTGCTTGGCCTATTTCTTTGTTGCCTTAATGGGTGGCTTTTTAACGGCGAAGATTCGCAGCCGCGATCGAGACCTTGTGAAGCGCGATGAATACAATCGGTCTTTGTATGAGCTGGTAAAAGAAATGGCTTCGGCATTGACGGTGACTGAAGCTTGCTTCAGTGCAGAGCAAAGTTTAGAGACCATGCTGAATGGAAAGATTAAAGTTTTACTTACGAACTCAGAAGGTAAGTTGGTACGGAAAACATACAACTCTGCCAAGTTGGATGAAAAAGATTTGGCCCTGGCTTTGTGGTCTTTTGAAAACAAAAGAAAAGCAGGATGGAAAACCGATACTTTGGCGGAATCCCGCTGTTTGAGTTTGCCTTTGAAAGGCAAAGAACAGCTGGTGGGAATTTTGCTTTTTTACCCACGCAAGAGTGATGTTCTGAGTCTTGATCAGGAAAATCTTTTGGAGACCGTAGTGGTGCAATTGGCGATGGCCATTGAACGCCTCGAGTTGCAGGAGAAATTGCAAAGCATTAAAATCTTTGAGGCCTCGGAGCGTTTGCATCAGGCTTTATTGAATTCAGTTTCCCATGAATTGCGAACTCCGCTGACGGCTATCATCGGATCAGCTTCAGCTTTGCAAGACGATCAAGTCAGCAAACAAGAGTCTGTTCGTAAGCAGTTGGTTCAGGCTCTTATGGAATCATCACATCGCTTGGATCAGGTGGTTGAGAATTTATTGGATATGTCGCGCCTAAATTCTGGTGTGCTGACGCCTAAAAAAGAATGGATTGATCTTGTTGATTTGATCGAAGGGATTGCTCGCAAAGTCCAACATGCAGTGGTTGCTCATCATTTGAAGATTGTGAGCAAAGTGGACGAGTGCTTGATTCAGGTCGATGAACGTTTGATGGAGCATGTCTTACTAAACCTTATCACAAATGCGGCTCGTTATGCGCCTGCGGGAACGACGATCTTAGTTCAGCTGGAGCGTGATGGCCGACGTGTTCTTTTGCGCATTGTTGATGAAGGGCCGGGAATTCCTGCTGGAAATATTGAAAAAATATTTGAGGCGTTCTATCGCGTTCCCGGCAGTCCTGCTGGGGGAGTTGGTTTGGGGTTGGCGATTGTGAAAGCATTTGTTGAAGCCCACAGGGGCCGGGTTTATGCTAGCAATCGTGTGGATCGATCGGGGGCTGAATTTGTTATTGAGTTTCCTTATGAAGATCCTCCACGGCAATTGTTGGAAGGGCGTTAAAAATGAAAGACAGTCTCCGTCGAGCCTTGGTCATTGATGACGAATCTTCTATTCGTAAGCTTTTGCGAGTGAGTCTTGAGGCCAATGGTTATCACGTCGATGAAGCCACTTCCGGTGGTGAGGGTTTGCGGATGGCCGCGACGGCTCGTCCAGAAATTATACTTTTAGATTTAGGTCTTCCTGATAAGTCAGGGTTGGATGTCCTGCGTGAGATCCGCGAATGGTCCCAGGTGCCAATCATCGTATTGACTGTTTTGGATTCAGAGAATGATAAAGTGACTGCATTAGATGGCGGTGCAGATGACTATGTAACGAAACCTTTTAGCGTTCCTGAGTTGTTAGTGCGCATGCGTGTGGCGATGAGGCATGCGAGTGGTTTGCAGCAGGATAAAAAAGATATCACCAGTGGGCCTTTGACGGTGGATCTTCCAGGACACACGGTTTTGGTTGACGGTGAGATGTTAAAGTTAACGGCCACCGAATTTGACATTCTAAAAGTGCTAATTAAGCACAAGGGCAAAGTGGTCACACACAGAATGATCTTAAATGAAGTGTGGGGGCCTAATGCTGTCGAACATACCCATTACTTACGAGTTTATGTAGGCGCACTTCGTAAGAAGTTGAAGACCCGTGAGGATATTCCTGAGCTGATTGTTACCGAAGCTGGAGTGGGTTATCGGCTTTTGGATTTGGATTGATCTGGAAAAGACGATCGCAGGCACGCTGCGATCGTTTGAAATAAAGACCCTTAGTTTTTCAGGATAGAAGATTTTAGATGAGCCACACCGCCATCCGCGGATTTACCTAACCAAATTGAAAAAATCTTTTCAACAAAGCCAGCAGGTCCTTTGATTGATGAGACATTGCCTGAAGTTGTTTCGTAGATAACTTCCTCTGAACCATCTTTAAGTTTTGCGCCAAGAATAGTTAAGGCTTTTCCTTCTTTAGCTTCACCACCTTGAGAGACGCTATCCAGGAATTGTTTTACGCTGGCATCATCAAGGTTTACATCGTTTGCCTTAAGGGCTTCTTTGAAAGATTTTTGAACATTTTCAGCATCGACGTTTCTGAGGAAATGGAGCTGAATTGCGATGGTTTTTTGATCTTTAACGGAAGCAAGAGCTTCACTTTCGGATTTCTTAAATTTCTCTGGAGAAGATACAAATAGTTCGCCCACGTAAACTTTTACGTTTACGAAAACAACTTTTTTGGCGCGAAGGCCCGCACCAATTTGGGACAATTTGATTGATTCGCCTTCAACGTTTGTTGTGCTGCCTGAGGACAGACTGATGCCATCTAATTTACCTTTGCTGCCTTCATTGGTTAATTGAGATGCAGAGGCGATGACACTTGTGACGCTTAAAAGGAGGCAGATGAGGGATGATGTAAGTAGGTGTTTCATAAAGACCCTTTCCTTTTCTGGCCTTTACCGGCCTTTGGTGTTTCTCCAGGATTTGGGGAGGACACTGAATTGTCAATGATGAAAAGAATTGTTGGCAGGTCCGAGGGGTCACAGTAAACTTTTCGAGTACGACATGAGTGAAAAACGCCCGGCACCCTTATTTCGACAAAAATTGGAATTCTTGCTGTTGACCCAGCGGGATGATGTTTTGTCTCGTGCGAAGGCCATCATTTCTCAATATTATCTGACTTTTAAACATTTTGAAAATTTGGAGTCCTTTGAGGGATCGCCTCGAGATGTCAATCTGGCGCAAATTGTTTTAATCGCACAAGAGGAAGGTGAAAGTCTTCATTCCTTTTCAGATCGCATTGAAGTTTTGTTGAGAAAATTCCCGCGTGTCTCGTTGGTCACTGTTCTGCATGAATCCTCTTTACGCGAAGATCTTGAGGGGACACAGAGAGATGGCTTGATTCCATTGTCTCCGGCGGAGTTTTTTAACTCCTTGAAGTTTGCCTATATTTGTTTGCAAAAGACTCGCGCACAGTATTTTGATATTGTTCCGTCGGATCTGTTTCCCATGTCGACATTGCCATTTACGGTTTCGGTTCGTTTGCATCTGAATCAAAGATTCTTAGGAGTGGCATTTCGAGGGGTGGTCTTGTCTGAAAATAAATTTCAGCGCTTGTCAGCGGTGTCGAATATCTATTTTCAAGCTAAAGACGGTCCTGAGTATTATTCCTATATAAATACTTATTTTGATGCTTCTGGAACTGCTTTAAAAAAGAAGGCCCGTGCGGCATTTTTAAGTGTTTGTTGTCTGTGGATGGAAGCGAATGAGAGTTTGCTTTTTGATTTTAAGTCGATTTCAGTAGAACAAGTTCAAGAAAGTTATGAAAAGCTTTTGAAGCAAGTTGAAAGTTTGCTCCCACTGATTCAGGGGGAGGAAGTTCTTTGGGATGTCTTCCGCGAGACGGCACAGAATGATTTGTTCACTATCTTTAGAGCTCCGTGGGTGGCGGTATATGCTGCGATGATTTGCTTGAAGAGTGGCCAGGGAGATCCGGTGGTGACCTTTATGGCGGCTCTTTTTGCAGATGTCGGCTTGTTTGATATTCAAGAGCAAACTGCGGTTAAATATATTCGCGAAGGCGTGGGGGATTTGAATGAAGGAGAGCTTCGCGAGGTGGGTAAAAATCCAGTTCTTTCTTTGAATCGTTGTCTGATTAAGAAGTTGCCACTGAGTGAAGCTGTGAAGTCTGTTTTGGTCACGGTCCATGAAAGAGCCGATGAAAAAGGTTATCCGAATCAAGTTCCCGCGGATAAAGTTCCCTTTGAAAGTCATACGATTCGTTTCGCCGCGATGATTGATCTAGGTGTTCGTACAACCATGGCTGAAACCGGTGTGGGCTTTCGCTTCTTAAAAGAAAAAATATGGGAAAAAGAACATTCTCAACCAGGGAATTTCAGTCTTGAATTCCTAAATGCCATCGCAGACAGCTTGATCTAATCCAAATCGTTTTGACACTCATAGTAACGAAGAGAATCCTTTTGCTCCTTTTTGCTCCTTTGCATTTAATAGGGTGTTGATAAAACTGAAATTCAGCATAAGGAGATCTGTTAGATGCTCAAGAAGTCAGCATTAGTTATGGCCATATTGGCTTGCACATCAGTAGTTCAAGCAAAAGAACTTACGAATCGTTTGGGCGTGGGTGTTAAAAGTCATGAAACTTTGGATCTTCCGGAGTTGGCTGTCGTGTACAATCCAACAAAAGAAATCGCAGTCACTGGTGGACTGGGGATTGATACGAAGAAGGATCAATCTAAATTCGCAGCTAATGCAGGTATTCGCCGCATTGTTTTTAAAGAAGACAACATGAACTTCTACATGGGCGGTACTTTTGGTTTTGTGAATTACGAAGTTGCTGGAGACAAAGAATCAGGAATTGAACTGGATGCAGTTTTCGGTGGCGAGTTTTTCTTGCCTGGTTTGGATTCATTGGGTTTCACCTTTGAAGGTGGCGCTGGGGTGATCTCAACAGATAGCGTTCGCTTTAGAACAATTGCTGACAGTCCATTGCGCGCTGGTATTATTTTCTACTTCTAATTTAAAAGGAATATTTTATGAAAAAAGTTATTCACACAGACAATGCTCCGAAAGCAGTGGGTCCTTATTCTCAAGCCGTACAAATGGGTGATTTTCTTTTCTGTTCAGGTCAAATTTCTATCGATCCTAAGACAAATGAAGTTTTCACTGGCGATATAAAGACACAAACGGAAATGGTTATGAAAAATGTTGAAGCTGTTTTGGCAGCATCCAACATGAATTTCTCTAATGTGATCAAGACCACAATTTTCATCACAAATATGGCTGATTTTGCCACTGTGAATGAAGTTTATGCGAAATCTTTCAGCGCGGCTCCTCCGGCTCGTTCGACTGTTGCGGTTGCGGCTTTGCCTAAAGGCGTGAACGTGGAGATCGAAGTCGTTGCTCATCGCTAAGAAACTTCTTCGCACCCGCACGTTTTGGCTTTTGGTGGTCATTGGTTTGATAGTGCTTTATCGCTTTATCAACGAATACCAACGAGTTCAAAATGAGCCCATGATCTCTTGGACAAAATCACAGACCGCTGATTGCGCTGTGGTTTTGACCGGAGGTGCGGGGAGGGTGCGTGAAGGTTTTGATTTGCTTGTAAATCAGAATGTTAAGAAGTTAGTGATCTCTGGCGTGTATGCCAATGCACGTCTGCGGGAGATTATGCCGCCATGGCCTTACTATGGAAACTTGAACGAAAATGATGTGGTCTTAGATCGTCGCTCTGAGACGACCTATGGAAATGCTCAGCAAAGTTTGCCCATTGTAGAGGCCTTGAAATGCCGGGATATCTTGCTGGTCACTTCGAGAATTCATATGTACCGCTCTTATAAAACCTTTCGAGCATCCTTCCCTGAAAATATCTATATTCAAAAGCATCCCGTTGTAGGCATGCGCTACGAGCCTTCAGTCTTGGAAACCAGTTTTGAAGCTCTAAAATCCTTATTTTATTCTCTTTGGGCTTACTAAAACCAGACCATAGGGCAGCCAACAAAAGATCGTAAAGGGCCGATAAGTTTCCTAGGAAAAAGGGAAGAGGCTCATGGATTCTTTGCTTACGCAAATAGATTCCTTAGGTAGATTTGTTACCAAAAACGTGGAGTACACATTGCGTGTTCTCTTGATGGTCTATCTTTCCATTCGTGCGACATTTATGGATCGCACTCAGGGCTTGCGCCAAATCTTCGGTGTTATTTCAGCTCAAATTTATTTTACCGGATGGCAGGCATTGCCTCTGGTTTCGGTTTTGGCCTTAGGTACCGGTGGTGTTCTTATTCTTCAATCGCTTTCTAATTTGACGATGCTGGGTGGAACCCAAATGATCGGGAACTTCTTGTTGGTGATGGTACTGCGTGAAGCCGGTCCTTTGCTAGTGGCCTTGGTGGTTATTGCCAGATCAGGAACGGCCGTGGCCTCTGAATTAGGAAGTATGCGCGCTAATCGTGAGATCGAGGCTTTGGAGAGCATGGGAATTAATCCGCTGAGCTTTATCGTTTTTCCGCGAGTGTTGGGCGGCGTGATCAGTGTTCTTTGTTTGGCTTTCTATTTTAATTTTATGGCCCTCATCGGCGGCTTTGTAATTACTCGTCTTTTCCAAGATATGCCATTTACGTTTTATACGGATTCTTTGATGAGAGCTTTCACTAAGGAGGATGTCTTTATATTTCTTCTTAAGAACAGCTTTAGCGGAATGATCATTTTTGTGGTGTCTTGCTATCAAGGCCTGTCCGTTAAGAAAAGTCCCCATGAAGTTCCCCAGGTTACAACTCAGGCCGTGGTGAACAGTATTATCTTTGTCGTGATGTTTAATTTAATTGTTACAGCTTTGTTTTATCTCAATCAACTTCGGAATCTGGGGGTGGTCTAATGAAAATCGAGAGTCTTAAATTTGAGGGTGTGTCGTTCTCCCATGATGGACAGGATCCAGTGATTCAAAATGTGGAATTCGATTTTCCGATGAATGAAATTCTTTGGGTGAAAGCTGAAGAAGGTGCGGGAAAAAGTTCTTTGTTGCAGATATTGGGTGGTTTGCAAATTCCTCAATCGGGCAAATATTTGATTAACGGTGAAAATGTCGTGGATATGTCTTTCGAAGAGTTTTTACCTTACCGATTGCAGATCGGATATTCTTTCGATTACGGCGGCTTGATAAATAATAGAACTTTGTATGACAACCTCATGTTGCCATTGCTTTATCATAAGATTGTTTCTCAGCAAGAGGCCAAAGAACGTGTTGATGAAATCATTCGTCTTTTTGATTTGGATAAGTTTGTTAATGAACGTCCTGCCCATGTGCCGGGTCGTATTAGAAAGCTAATATGCTTGATGCGTTCGGTAGTGATGCGTCCGCAAGTCCTTTTGTTGGATGATCCGAGCGTGGGTTTAGGACAGGACAGTGTTTATACTTTTGTAGACTATCTTCATAAGCTGCGCCAAGAAGGTTCTTTGAACCATGTCTTCATCAGTTCCTATGACGATAAATTTATGAGTCTCATGAATTATCAAATCATCCATCTTGATGAAGGTCAGCTGTATTTCCAAGCGGTCGATCCAGAAAAACGCGTTGTGCATCTATGAGGATTCAATGAGAAACGTGAAGTTCAATAAATACGAGCGAGTTGCGGGGCTTTTTGTCCTGTGTGCTCTATTGGGCGTAGCCATCACTGCGGTGAGTGTTGCGATCAAGCAGGGTTGGTTCGAGACAAAAGTTTATTACTCCACGGTATTTGAGAATGCTGACGGAGTTCATCAAGGTACTTTGGTGCAAATGGCTGGGCTTCGCGCAGGGGCCGTTGAGAATGTGGAGCTTGAGGCAAACAATAAAATTCATGTGACCTTCTATGTTTTAGGTAAGTTTCAAAACCGTATTCGTCAAGACAGTGGAATTCAGTTGATTCGTCCTTTTATCATTGGTGAACGAGTGATTGATGTGAGCGTTGGAGGGGAACAAAGCCCCGTGCTGGCAGCGAACAGTTTTGTGAAGTCCACAGAGACGACGGATTTTATGACGTTAATGAGCGGCAAAAACTTAAATGCGTACCTGGGTAAACTGGGTGGTATTCTTGAGAATATGCAGATGCTTGTTGAGGCCTTTGCTGATAAGAAGCGCGCCGAAAGTATCGTTCGTATCTTTGACCGTATGGATCCGTTGGTTAAGAATTTGAATACGATGTCTGTGGAGGTTATTAAACTTTCCAAACAGGCAACCCATGATGATGGCGTACAAAAGCTGGTTGGGAATCTTGCTGAAACAACCAATGAGATCAACAAGATTTTGCCAGAGCTTAATGAAGAGAATCCGAACTTAGCGAAGGATCTTTCCGTAATGACACAAAATTTGGCAGTTATGACCAAGGCTTTGGGGCCCGCAGTCAAAGCTGTTGAGCCTGAATTGCCTGGAGCCAGTGTGCGCCTTGTCGAGGCTTTGAATGAGACTGTCGTTGTTCTTAAGGCCATGCAGAAGAGCTTTTTTATGAAAAGCAATGTGCGTGAAGTCCAAGACGAGGAATCTTTGCGTCGCGTTCCTGCGAGTCACAAATAACTTCTTGAAACTCAAGATTGAAATACTATGATGAGGGGATGCTAGTTGGGCATCTCTTCCGTCATTTTATCTTTTCAAAACGCGCCGGCGCGCTGGTGAAGCGTATCGCCTGGTTGTCCATGGGCGCGATTTCGATCAGTGTCACGGCATTCCTTGTTGTCTTGTTTGTTATGAACGGGATGAATGCCAGCATTAAATCTCGTATCGTTGGATTAGAGCCTCATTTATATTTACAAATTCCAGGCGTGATATCTGTGCAGGCTTTGGAAAATCATCCAAGCTTTCAAAGACTCAAAGAAGACGAAGGCAATAAAGCTTATGTTTTTGAAACTCAAGACGTGATTATTCGCAGTCAAGATGGTCAGTTCCGTGGAGGTATTGCCCGGGGAGTTTCCAAGGAAAGTCTTGGGCACTTTATTCAACAGCTACAAACTTTGGATAAGAAACCATCCACAGCTAAATATGAAACACCGGCTTATGTTTGGGATCCGCAAGATATTCCTGATGAGGGCGAGGTTATTTTAGGTGTCGACCTTGCGCAGTCTTTAGGAGTGTTCGAGGGAGATTTCATTACTATTGTTTCCCCTGCAGGATTGTTGCTTCCTCCTGGCGAGACTCCCAAGTTTGAACGTGTGCGTATCAAAAAGATCGTGACCACGAGTTTGGCCGATGTAGATGCACAGGCATTGTTTTATCAACGGGGTAAAGCCTTGAAGGCTTTGAATAATGAAGGCCTTAAGAAGATCGGTATTGAAGCTTGGTTGGCTGATGAGTCGAAACTGGATAGCATGAAGGAAAGTCTTTTGAAATTTCCTGATGTGCAGGTTGAAACCTGGGAAGATCGCAACGGAGCTTTGCTATATGCGCTGAAGCTTGAAAAGTTGACTATTGGTTTCTTTTTGGGATTGGCGGGGATGATTGCAGCGAGTTCCATTCTCACGGTCTTAGCTTTGCTTTTATCGCAGAAACGACGAGATATCGCGATTCTTAGAACCATCGGTTACTCGAGCAAACAAACGGTGCGCACATTCACACAAATGGGTTGTTTGCTTTCAGGGGTGGGTGTTCTGACCGGAACTATTTTTGGAACAGGTATTAGTTTGTATATCCAAAAATATCCTATCAATTTCTTGCCCCAACAAATCTATTACGATGCCTCGATTCCAGCCTTGGTGGATTGGAGATTGGTATTCGGAGTGATTGTAGTGAGTGCCTTGATTGCCTGGTTGGGATCTTATATCCCATCACGAACTGTGGCTGAAGTTCAGCCTTCTGAAGCTTTGCGAATGAAGTAAAAAACTGCACTACTAGCGTGGTGCTCGGGTATAAAACCTCAAAGCGTAACTCGGACTACACTCTTCGTTTAATAAGTTTAAAAATGTCATTATATTGAACTCAATCTTGCTGAGACTTCGGTTCAGATGTCTCAGCTCTCTGTAAAACACTACCAATGCCCCCATTGTGGAGAAAAGTCCTTTTCCAAGCGAGGCCATTTCTATAAACGAAGTACTAAAACATATATCCCTAGATACAACTGCCACGGGTGTAAAAGATCGTTTTCAACTAGAACTTCTTCTCCGACCTTCAATCAAAAGAGAACTGACCTAAATCATAAAATCTTTAAACTTCTTTGTGCCGGAGTCAGCATGAGAGAAACTGCAAGAGTTTTGGAGTGTAACTACAAGACTGTGTTCCTAAAGTTTTTATGGCTCTCTCAAAGGGCTAAAGAACATCACCTTAATCAAAGATTTAAAGTCGGAACTATCTTATTCGACGAGATGGAGTCCTTAGAGCACACTAAGCTGAAGCCCCTTACAATCGCTTTAGCGGTAAGTGATGATTATAAGATCTTAGGAGTTCAGGTTGGAACGATTCCAGCTAAAGGACATTTAGCTGGAATCGCTTTAAAGAAGTACGGGTATAGGAAGAATGAGTCTTTAATTAAAACTAAGACATTACTCTCTCAGGTCGCAGGGCAACTTATAGCGCCCATTACATTGATCAAATCAGACGCTAAACCTTCTTACAAAAGCTTAGTAACGAAGATCTTCCCAGATACCACCTACGAACAGTATCTTTCAAGGTCCAACAAAGAAAAACGTCGGGAACAAAAGTACCTAAAGTCAGAAAAGCACGTCCATGATCCCCTATTTGAGGTCAATCACATCTGTGCTGTCTTAAGAGATCACATAAAACGACTCACCAGAAGAAGTTGGTGTACGACCAAGATAAAACAACATTTAGAATTGAATCTCTATCTCTACATCGCAAAGAAGAATGAATACAGATTCATTTGATTGGGGATAATTGCAAAATTTGGTGAAGAGTTAAGATTTTGCTGATCGGAGTTCGGCCTCTGCTGGCGCCACGACGGCGCGAACCGAGC
>JACXTT010005378.1_pt1 | contig 18609 bp, 18 predicted proteins | sample 9270951 | NCBI WGS metagenome assembly JACXTT01 (sample SAMN15532306, study PRJNA645909) | rock metagenome | isolation source: weathered quartz diorite | place: Puerto Rico | collected 2017-06-21 | reverse complement strand
CGCGCCGTGCGCAGGCGCTGGCGCGGCGGCATGGCAGCGCCGACGCCGACAATCAGGGCGCCGCCGGCGGCCAGGCCGGCGATCAGAAAACCGCGGCGCGAGCGGCTTCTCGGCTGTCCTCTGAAAAGTGCTCTCAAGTGTGCACCAGCCAGTGCTCCAGCACGTCCTCGGCACGTGCCGGGCGGGCAAAATAATAACCTTGGGCCTGGCGGCAGCCATGGCGCTGCAGGAAAATCGCCTGCTCTTCCGTCTCCACCCCTTCGGCAATCACCGACAGGTTCAAGCTCTTGCCCAGTTGAATAATGGCGATGGTGATGGCCTCGTCGTTGCTGTCGGTGGCGATGTCCTGGATGAAGCTGCGGTCGATCTTCAAGGTCTGCACCGGCAGCTGTTTGAGATAGGCCAGCGACGAGTATCCGGTGCCGAAATCGTCGATGGCCAGGCCGACGCCGATGGCGTGCAGCTCGTTTATGAAGGCCAGCGTATCGCCCGTATTCATGATTACCGATTCGGTCACTTCCAGCTGTAGCCGTTGTGGCGCCAGGCCCGTCTCGCGCAGGATGTCGGCCACCATGCCGACGATGCCGCCCCGCTCGAACTGTTTGACGGACAGGTTGACGGCCATCTTCGGCACCACCAAGCCGCTTTGCTCCCAGCGGATCATCTGGCGGCAGGCTTCTTCCAGCACCCACTTGCCCAGCTGATTGATGAAGCCCGTATCCTCGGCCACCGGGATAAACCGGGCCGGCGAGACCAAGCCCAGTTCCGGGTGGTTCCAGCGCACCAGCGCCTCGACCCCGGTCAGGCGGCCGGATGCCATGTCGACCTGCGGCTGGTAATTCAGGAAAATCTCGTTTTTCTCGATCGAGCGGCGCAGCATGGCTTCCAGGCGCAGGCGCTCGACGCCTTCGCCCGACATCGACGGCGCGTAGAACTGGTAGCCGTTGCGGCCGCGCGCCTTGGCCTGGTACATGGCGACGTCGGCGTTGCGGATCAGGACATTCGGGTCGGGCGCATCGTTCGGATAGACGCTGATGCCGACGCTGCCGGTGACGAACAGCTCGTAGTCGGCGACGATGAAAGGCTGCTCGAACATGGCGACCAGCTTTTCCGCGACATGGCCGGCGCCGATCTCGTTGACGTTTTCCAGCAGGACGATGAATTCGTCGCCGCCCAGCCGCGCCAGGGTGTCGCCTTCGCGCAGCTGCGCCGCCAGCGCCGCCGCCACTTGCTTGAGCAATTCGTCGCCGACGTGGTGGCCCAGGGTGTCGTTGACGTTTTTAAAACGATCGAGGTCGATGAACAGGATGGCCAGTTGTTCGTGCTCGCGCGCGGCGCGTTGCAGCGCATGGGCCAGGCGGTCGTGGAACAGCAGGCGGTTCGGCAGGGCGGTCAGCGGATCGTGGTGGGCCATGTGATCGAGTTCGTCCTGCGACTGGCGCACCTTGGTGATGTCGCTGAACACGGCGACGAAATGGGTGACGGCGCCGGCGGTGTCGCGCACGGCGGACACGGTGAGCGATTCCAGGTAGGTGCCGCCGTCCTTGCGCACGTTCCAGATTTCGCCGCGGCCGTAGCCGGTGGCGGCCAGTTCGTCCCACAGGCGGTGGTAGAACGCGGTGTCGTAGCGCCCCTGGCGCGACAGGCTCGATGGCACGCCGATCACTTCCGCCTCGGTGCAGCCGGTGATCTGGGTGAAGGCGGGATTGACGGCGACGATGATCCCGGCGGTGTCGGTGACCATCACGCCGTCGGCGATGTGTTCGAGCACGGTGGCCGACAGGCGCAGCTTTTCCTCGGCCAGTTTGCGCTCGGTGATGTCGGCGAACACCCAGATCGACCCTTCGTGCGGGCGCAGCGGATCGACCGCGAAGCCGCTCACCAGGCACCAGAACACGGTGCCGTCGCGGTGCCGGTACTGGCGCTCTTCCGTCACATACTTGCCTTCGGCGAGCACCGCGTACTGGCTCTGGCCGGCCATGTCGAAACCTTGCTCGTTGGGGAAGATCAGCGAGGTCGAGCCGCCCGTCATGCTGTCGTTGGGGTAGCCGAACAGTTCTTCGCAGCGGCGGTTGACCGACACCACGCGGCGGTGGCGCACGAACATCACGCCGAACATGACGTTGTCGAGAATCGCGCTCTGCTCGGCCAGCAGGCCCTCGATGCGCATCTCGTTATGTTTGCGCTCGCTGATGTCGGAGAGGATGCCGTCGACCCACAGGCCGCCATCTTCGGTGCGCTGCGGCTGGCCGTTTTCGGACACCCAGCGTTCGACCCCGGTGGCGTCGAGAATGCGGTATTCCACTTCGTAGGCCTGGCCCGATACCACCGCGGCGGCCACCGCATGGCGCTGCAGGCGGCGGTCGGGCGGCGCGATGATGTCGGTCCAGCGCGCCGTCGAGCCATTGATGAAGGTGGCGGCGGTGTAGCCGCTGATGTCTTCGATGGCGTCGCTCAAAAATTCGATGACGCCGTCCGGGCGGTAGCGAAATACCGCGCCCGGCATCTGGTTGACGATGGTGCGGAAGCGTTCTTCGCGTTCGCCGACATCGTCGAACAGGTGGCGGATGGCCACCCGCATCTGGTCCATCTGGCTGCCCAGGCGTCCCAGCTCATCGTCGCCCTGCGACACCAGCGGGGTCTCGAAATCGCCGCGCGAGAGGCGGTCGGAAAACTGCATCAGGGTGCGCAGGGGGCGGATCAGGCGTTTATTCAGGAACAGCACGATCAGCAGCAGGGAAATGCCGATCTGGCTTGCCAGCATCAGCGCGTAGCTCGACTGCTTGCTGCGCAGCTCCAGCTGGCTGCGGGCGTCGTCCATTTCGACCGTCACCTGGCCGATGCGTTCGCCGCGCACAAGGATCTCGCGGCTGGCCGTCAGCACCGTGCCGCTGGCCGGCCGGCTCGACTTCACGTGCATGAAGGGGGTGTCGTTCTGGCCGGTGACGCGGATTTGCAGCACCGAGGGATCGCGCATGACCGAGTCGCCGAGCGATCGGGCCGAATCGGCGTTCATGTTCCACAGCGACTCCTGCATGCCCAACGCCAGGATGTCGGTGTTGCGTCCGAGCGCTTCGTTGAGCGCCGCGCGGGCCGATTTCTGTTCCTGCACGCCGATCAGGAGATAACTGCCGACGATCGCGGGCAGCACCAGGCCGCCCACCACGACGAGCAGCATGGCGCCGTAGATGGACAGGCCGTAGAGGCGGCCCAGGCGTGCGCCCAGCGAGTTGGTGGCCTTGCTAGCCATTCAGATGGTCCGGACTTTCATTGCCTGACGCCGCATGGGCTCGATCCTTGGTATATATCAAAGTGCATAAGACTTGCCCGCATGGAATTATCACGCAAAACCACACCTTCGTCACCAAAACAATGGAAGAAGGGCAAATACGCGACACAGTTGTCATTTCTGGCATGGCAAGCAGGATGCATGAGACCTTGCTATCATCGCCGCACTTCATTCAAAGGAATTCCCAAATGTCATTTTCCATGTACAGCGCTTCGGCCCCCGTCTTCAAGCAAATCCTCGGCGGCCTGTCGGCCATCATCGACAAGGCCGAAGCCCACGCCGCGGAGAAAAAAATCGAACCGGACGCCCTGCTGCAGGCGCGCCTGTACCCGGACATGTTCCCCTTCGCCCGCCAGGTGCAGATCGCCTGCGACTTCGCCAAGGGCTCGGCGGCCCGCCTGGGCGGCATCGACGTGCCGAAATACGACGACACCGAAACCACCTTCGCCGACCTGAAGGAACGCATCGCCAAGACCCTGGCGTTTATCGCCAGCGTGCCGCAGGACGGCATCGAGGCCTCGGCCGGCCGCGACATCACCACGGGCAGCGGTGAAAAGACCAAGCAGTGGAAGGGCCAGACCTACCTGATCCATTACGCCCTGCCCCATTTCTACTTCCATGCGACCACGGCCTACGACATCCTGCGCCATAACGGCGTGGAAATCGGCAAGAAGGATTTTGTCGGCAGTTTCTGAATTGAATCTGCGAGGCGTGCGCTGCCTGTCTTGACAACGCGGCACAATCGATCGCACCAGAGTCCTGCCGGGAGCTGTCATGATCGACCGCCTGCGATGGTTCTTGCTGAGTAGCTTGTTGTTCACGCTGTGCGCCTGTTCGGGCGGCGGCGGCAGTCCGGGCAATCCGACGCCGCCGGCGCCCACCACGGGCAGCCTGGCTGTGACGATAAGCGGCTTGCCGGCGGGCGGCCTGGCCGCCGTCCATGTGAGCGGGCCGAACAGTTTTTCGCGCGACCTCACCCAAACCACCTCGATTGCCGACCTGGCCCCGGGCAGCTACACCCTGACGGCCACGCTGGTGGCGGTGGCCGGCACCGGTTACACCCCCTCTCCCCTGTCGCAGAACGCCACGGTCGCCGCCGGCGCCACCGCCAGCCCGACTGTCACTTACGCCGCGGCCGCCCTGAGCCTTGCGGCAGTCGAAGTCGCCACCGCCGTCAATCCCGTGTTCCTGACAGCGCCGCCGGGCGACAGCCGCCAGTTCGTGGTCGAACGGGCCGGCCGCATCCGTATTTTGCAAAATGGCAGTTTCCTGCCGACACCCTTCCTCGACATCGGCACGCGCGTGCAGGTGGCCGGCGAAGGGGGACTGCTGTCGATGGCCTTCGATCCCGGCTTCGCCGCCAACGGCAGGTTTTATATGTACTACGTCGATACCAGCCAAAACATCGTGGTGGAACGAATGACGGTCTCGAGCAATGCGAATGTCGCCGATCCTTTGTCCAGCCTGGTGATCGTCCGCATCCCCCACCCCAGCTTCCAGAACCATTTCGGCGGCCTGGTCGCTTTCGGACCGGACGGCTACTTATATATGGGCACGGGCGACGGCGGCAGCGCCGGCGATCCCCCGAGAAACGCGCAAAACCTGAATGTGTTGTTGGGCAAACTGTTAAGACTGGATGTCAGCGCGGCCAGCGCGGCGCAACCGTATGTCATCCCGCCTGGCAATCCGTATGCCAACCAGGCGGGCCGGCGCGGCGAGATCTGGGCGTCGGGCCTGCGCAATCCCTGGCGCTATACCTTCGACGGCAACCAGTTATATATAGCCGATGTCGGCCAGGACCGCCGCGAAGAGATCGACGTGGCGGCCAGCACCGCGGCCGGCCTCAACTATGGCTGGAACATCACCGAAGGCACGCTGTGCTACGGCGCCGCCACCTGCGACATGTTCGGCATCACCATGCCCGTGTTCGACTACGACCACAGCGGCTCGGCCTGCTCCATCACCGGCGGCTTCGTCTACCGGGGCGCGGCCCTGCCCGAACTGGCCGGCCATTATTTTTATTCGGACTATTGCGCCGGCTTCCTGAAAAGCGGACTGGTCGCCGGCGGCGCGCTGTCCAGCCAGCGCGATTGGGCGATCCCGGCGCTGGGCAACATCGTCTCCTTCGGCCGCGACGGGCAGGGAGAGCTGTACCTGATCAGTGCGACCGGCAAGATTTACCGGATCGGCAGGGCCGGCTGATTCACTTGTTACGGCGCGGGTAACCCTGCGCCAGAATTCTCTGCCACACCAGTTCTTTGTCGGCATCGTTCATCGACACCCAGTGCGCCACTTCGGCCACCGTGCGCCCGCAGCCGCGGCAGATGTCGTCGAAGGTGGTGGAGCAGACGGCGACGCAGGGCGTGTCCGGGCGCGGCGGCAAGGCGGGCGTGATGCCGGCCGAGGCGGCGCAGACGGCATCGGGCTCGATGTGTTCGGCCATCACTGCACCGGTCCGACGTCGAGCTTGTCCCAGCCCTCATGGCCCAGTTGCTCCATGGTCTCGATATTCTTTTCGAAAATCGCTTCGGCGTCCGGGAACGCTTCGACGGCGCGGTCGATGCTGTCTTCGCGCAGCAGTTGCAGGACGGGATAAGGCGAGCGATTGGTAAAATTCTCGATGTCGTTGACGTCGGTATCGGCGAACTGGTAATCCGGATGAAAACTGGCGATCTGCAATTCGCCATCCAGCTGCATGTCTTCGATGGCGGCGTCGGCGATGTCGAGGAACTCGTTGTAATCGAGGAAATCGGTCAGCACCCAGGGGTGGATCAGCAAGGTCGTGTCGACTTGCTCGGGGTCGGTATCGGACAGCAATTGTAATTCGTTCATCAATTGCTCGAGCAGCGCTTCCGGCGTGGTGGCGTTCGACACCACGTAGCGCACCTGGCGTTTGACCTGCACGGCCTTGGCGAAAGGACAGAGATTGAGGCCGATGACGGCGCGCTCGACCCAGCGTTCGGTGGCGGCGATGATCTGGTCGTCGTCGAGATTGGGGTTGGTTTTGCTCATGGCGTCCTTTCGCTGCTGGGGCGCGCAAAGATTGCGCGCAAAGGCAAATTGTACGGCAGGTCGGCGCCGGGACAAAACCGGCGGCCGAATCAGGCGACCGAATCAGGCGACCGAGTCAGGCAACTACCAAGCCCAGTCCACCCAGCAAGTCGGCCGCCTGGCGCGGCGAGATCAGCGCGCCCCGGAATGGCTTGACGTCGACCAGTTTTAGCCCGGCAAGGTTGGCGCCGCGCAGGTCGGCCCCTTCGAAGCGGGTCTGGCGCATTTGTATGTCGCCCAGGCTGCCGCCTTCGAACACCGCCTCGCGGAAATCGCAGCCGGACACGTCGGCGCCGCTGAAATCGAGTTCCAGCAGATGCGCCTTGCGAAACGACATGCCGCGCAGATCGGCGCCGGCGAGGATGGTGTTTTTGAAGGTCAAACCCAGCTGGCTGACTTCCTCGAAACTGGCGCCCGTCAACTTGCACTGATCAAAAGCGCTAGAGGCCAGCTTGGCGCGCCGCCACTTGCTGTTATTCAAGTCGCAAGATGTAAATCGTGCATCGACCAGGTCGGCCGACTCGAAATCGGCTTCGCGCGCGCGGCACTGGCGCCACTGGCTGTCGCCCAGTTTGGCGGCGTACAGCGAAGTCTCGGCGAATTGGCAGCCCTGAAAGCGAAAGCCCTGCAAATTCAGGCGCGACAGATCCTCGCCGCTGAAATCGCACTGGCGGAATTCATGCAAGCCGCCGCCGGCGGTCAGTGCCTCCAGCTGGGCGCGCGACAAGCCGGCATTTTCATGGATGGTGAATGGCAGGGTCATGCGGAATGTGCGAAAACTGAAACGGTCCTCACCATGCCGGGAAACGCGCCGCATATCAATGATTTTCAGACAAATTTGACGCGGCCCTCAGATTTTCGGGTTCCTAGTCGCCGAAAGATTATCCATTTGGCAAGCGAATCGAGCTCGGCGTTTACGCTGACAAAAAAAGTCAATAATGACAACGCTGGTATGGTCTAGCTTTCCGCCAGCCATTGCATCGGAAGAAGCTGGTTTTTGATCGACGGTATCAAAAGTTCATAGACAGATTTCCCTCATACTCCCCCGAGTACCGGCGTAAATATTCGACATCATCCCGTGCAGAAATATCATCGCTTTGTCCATATTCCCTGATCGCCCACTTTTCAAGATTGAACTGACAAAGCCTTGATGTTGTCAAAGTATTTGGTAACTGAACGGCATATTCGCTTGACTCAGCTTGGAAGTGGTACGTACACTCGGCACTTCTTCTTTGTCAGTCCAGTCCTACGGACGCCACCCAGGAAGCACATGCATACAATGACCCGCAAGACCGCCACGTTGGCAGCACTGATTCTGATGCTCGCCCCCGCCCTGTCCCAGGCCAATGATGCCGCGGCGCCTGCCGCGCCGGTATCGAATGCAAGCACCATCCGCTACACCCCGCAAGCAGCCTCGACGGTTGCGACGCTCAAAGCGGACGAATTCAAGGAAGCCGACCTGTGGGGCCGCATCCGCACCGGCTACGCCATTCCCGACATCAACAACGAGCTGGTTGCCAAGCACGTCAAGTTCTATAGCAACCGCCCTGACGACATTGCCCGCACTTCGGCACGCGCCTCGCGCTACCTGTTCCACGTGGTCACCGAGCTGGAAAAGCGCGGCATGCCGACCGAGCTGGCGCTGCTGCCCATCATCGAGTCCTCGTTCAATCCACAAGCCATGTCGAGCGCCAATGCTGCCGGCCTGTGGCAGTTCGTGCCGGGGACCGGCAAGGATTTCAACCTCAAGCAAAACATGTTCAAGGACGAGCGCCGCGGCGTGATCGCTTCGACCGATGCCGCCTTGAGCTATCTGCAAAAGTTGTACGGCATGTTCGGCGATTGGCAGCTGGCGCTGGCCGCCTACAACTGGGGTGAGGGCAACGTACAGAAAGCCATCAAGAAAAACCAGTCGCTGGGCAAGCCCACCGATTTCGAAAGCCTGGCCGAGCTGATGCCTGCGGAAACGCGCAACTATGTGCCGAAGCTGCAAGCCGTCAAGAACATCATCGCCAACCCGGGCCAGTACAGCGTCAGCCTGCCGCCGATCAGCAACGAAGCGTATTTCACCGCCGTCGACAAGACCAGCGACATCGACCTGACCGTCGCCGCCCAACTGGCTGAAATGTCGGTCGATGAATTCAAGGCCTTGAATCCCCAGTTCAACCGTCCTGTGATCACCGGCAACGAACAGACCAAGATCTTGCTGCCGAAGGAAAATGCCGAGAAATTCACGGCCAACCTGGCGAACTGGGGCCACGCCCTGTCGACCTGGACCACGCATAAGATTTCCGGCGCCCGTGAAAGCATCGCCAGCTTGGCATCGCGCTTCCGCACCACCCCGGAAGTGATCCGCCAGGCCAACAACATTCCTGCCTCCAGCCAGCTGAAAGCCGGCTCGACTATCCTGGTGCCGAAAATCTCGACCTCGATGGGCGGCGACATTGCCGATCAAGTGGTCGACAACGCCACCGTCGCTTTCGAAGCCGAGCGTAGCGGTCGCCGCAGTGCCGGCAACCGTCCTTTGACCGGCGCCCAGAAGCTCAAGGCGCGCGCCGCCGAAGCGGTCGCCGCCATCAAGAGCCGGGTCAGCGGCAAGAGCGGTAAAACCGTGGTGGCCGACAAAAACAACCGCAGCCGCCGCAACGACGGCTGATCGAGCAGGTGCAGCAATAAGGCATAACAAGCAAGGGCGAACTTCGGTTCGCCTTTTTTCATCCGGCTACCGCTGTTGAAATGCCGCCCCAGCAAGATCGGCTGCGTCAGCGCGTGCATCTGAAGCAAAACTACTGTATAGTATCGATTGTGCGCTGCAATACAGAACGCGACACCGACCAGGTGGCCTTCTACTCCGCAGCGTCAATGCAGTTCCATTAGCAGCTTCGCAAGCCAGGGCAATCATTAAGTTGCCCTCAATAAGCCCTCCCGCCTTGTGTGTCGCACCTGACACCGTCCCGGCGCAAAGCTTTTGTGCCGAAATTTCTTTCATTTCTGAGTCATTTCGTTTGTTGGTTGGCGTTGCTATATTGCGCCCTGAGCATGAGTTCGGGCGCTGATCAGTAAGCTGTATCGATCGATTGATCGAGGCTTACTTACACCGAAAGAAAAGAAACAATGAGTTTTGAAGCATTAGGCCTCCACGCATCCATCGTTCAAGCCGTAACCGAAGCCGGTTACACCGTGCCTACGCCAGTCCAGGCGCAAGCTGTTCCTGCTGCCATCGCCGGCCGCGACCTGCTGGTCTCGTCGCAGACCGGTTCGGGCAAAACCGCCGCATTCATGCTGCCTGCACTGCACAAATTCGCCGTCGCCGAACTGTCCCCGGCCGCCAAGACCGCTGCCCAGGAAGCGCAATCGGCGCGCGCCCGTGGCGAGCGTCCACGTTTCAAGGCAGCCCAGCCAAAAATGCTGGTGTTGACCCCGACCCGCGAACTGGCCCTGCAAGTGACCGCCGCGACCGAAAAGTACGGCACGCAAATCCGCCGCATCAAGGCCGTGTCCATCCTGGGCGGCATGCCTTACCCGAAACAGATGCAACTGCTGTCGCGCAATCCTGAAATCATCGTCGCCACCCCAGGCCGCCTGATCGATCACATGGAATCGGGCAAGATCGACTTCTCCGAACTGGACATTCTGGTGCTGGACGAAGCCGACCGCATGCTGGACATGGGTTTCATCGACGACATCGAAAAGATCATCGCCGCCACCCCGGCCGGTCGTCAAACCATGCTGTTCTCGGCCACCCTCGACGGTATGGTCGGCAACATGGCGCGCCGCATCACCACCGATCCGATGATCGTGCAGATCACCAGCTCGCAGTCGCGCCACGACAACATCACCCAGCGCGTGCACTTCGTCGACGATCTGTCGCACAAGAATCGCCTGCTCGACCACCTGCTGCGCGACGACACCCTCGACCAGGCTGTCGTGTTCACCGCCACCAAGCGTGACGCCGACACCATCGCCGACCGCCTGAACATCGCCGGCTTCTCGGCTGCCGCCTTGCACGGCGACATGCACCAGGGCGCCCGTAACCGCACCCTGGACAGCCTGCGCCGCGGCCAGGTCAAGGTGCTGGTGGCAACCGACGTCGCCGCGCGCGGTATCGACGTGCCCAACATCACCCACGTGTTCAACTACGATCTGCCGAAGTTCCCGGAAGACTACGTCCACCGCATCGGCCGCACCGGCCGTGCCGGCCGTAACGGCCAGGCGATCTCGCTGGTGAACCACGCCGAAGGCATGAACGTCAAGCGCATCGAGCGCTTCACCAAGCAGCTGATCCCGGTCTCGGCCATCGAAGGCTTCGAGCCAAAGCGCAGCGCCTCGGCGCCACGCTCGGCTGCCCGTCCAGGCAGCTGGAAACCAGGCGACAACCGCTCGGCCGCCAAGCCAGGTCAACGCACCTTCAGCAAGCCGAACGCACCGCGTAGCGGCGAAGGCGGCGGCTACAAGGGTTCGAGCCCACGTGCGGCCGACGGCGCCCGTCGTGCTTACGGCGACCGTTAATTCGGCTCTGTAGATTAAAAAAGCTGCTTCGGCAGCTTTTTTTATGGGCGCCACGGTTTTAGCGGCGCCGCCGTTGTCCGCACCGCCTGATTAATGGATAATACCGACCCATGAACGATACCACCACCCTCCCCCCATTGCCTGACCGGCTCTCCATCGATCCGAGCAGCCCTTTCCACGACGCCAAGGTGTTCGAGCACGACATCGGCATCCGTTTCAACGACAAGGAACGTTTCGATGTCGATGAATATTGCCTGAGCGAAGGCTGGATCAAGGTCACCGCCGCCAAGTCGCTGGACCGCAGGGGCAAGCCGATGCTCCTGAAACTGAAGGGCAAGGTCGAAGCGTTTTACAAGTAAGTGAAAAGTAGTTGAGAAGGTGCCGCTGCCCGGCGCGCACGTAAAAAAACGGCTACCTCGGTAGCCGTTCTGCGTTTACGTGCAGTCCCACTTTATTTATAGCGCCGCACCGTCGATGAAAACGAGGTTTCGCGGGCATCCTTGTGGCGTTCCTCGTCGTCGCCCAGGTGGGTCTTGGCTTCCTGGTTGATGGCGTGTTCCAGGCGCTCGCGCTCGATTTCGCGTTCGATGCGGCCGCTGGCCGGGGGCTTGGGGGTGTTAAAAATGGGCATGATCATCTCGTTCCGTGTCGCCTGGCGACAATTGCTGAAAAACAGCGGCACGTCCCTCAGTCCCTCATTGAGCGCGGCCGCCTCGTGCCGTCAGCATGCCGCAACTGCCCAGCCGGGTAAGTGGGCTGGCGCACACAAGGGAGATATTTCTGAAGATGTTTTAGGATAGCGTCTTGATGGAGCGCATACAACCATCACTCCAGCTTTTTTAAACGTTGACCCATGATGCCCCAGGCGCAATCGACGCCATCGAGTTTGCCGCACAAGGCCCAGCCCGTACCGACTTTTTCCACCGTGATGGGAATTTCCAGTTCCTTGGCCAGTTTCTCGGCCCACACCCCGGCCGCGCCTTTGCCCTTGAACAATTCCTTGCCCTCATAAATCACGGTGGCGTCGAATACGGAAGCGGCGAAGATGGTCATGGTGGCTTTTGCTTTAAAAAAACATCATGGTAGCGGATTCCAACGGCACTCAGCGCGACAACATGCCCAATTCCGCCATGCAGGCGATTGCCGTGTCGGCCACCGCCTGGCTGCCCTGCTGAAAATTGGCGGACACCCGGCTGATGCAGGCCTGCACCATTCTGGCCTTGGGCCGCACGGCGATCGGATCGTGCAAATTCAGCATCCGTTCGACCAGGTCGCTGGCGGTGGCGAAGCGGTTGGCTTCGCTCGCCTGGTTCCAGTCGCGCAGGCTGGCGTTGTGCAGGTCGCCGCTCTGTTCTTGCGCCGCCCAGGCAGCGGCGTTGATCGAAAAAAGTATGGCAAGCAAGGTCGATGAGCGCATGGCGGTGGCACCGGGAGTGATTCGAGCGCCCAGCCTACCGCGGCAAAATATGTCCGCTTTGGGCAGGCGCAATAGTGCACGCGTGTGCATGCAAGTCCAACAACTGGCACAGTAGCGCCCTGACCAGTATTTTCCCGACACCATGACTTCAGTTTCTTCCACCGACGCCAGGCTGCCTCCCGCCTGGCGCCGCCGCGCCCGCATCGCATGGCGTGCCCTGGCCGCCGACCGCCTGCTGCAAATCCTGCTGGTCGCCCTGGTCCTGCTCGCTTGTATCAGCAACAAGCCGCTCGCCAGTTTCCCCGCCCTGGTCGACTGGCCGACGATTGCCGCTCTGACCGGCCTGCTGGCGCTGACCAAGGGACTGGAATTGTCGGGCGCACTGGCCTGGCTGGGCCACCGCCTGATCGCCGCCATGGCCACCGAGCGGCGCGCCGCCCTGCTGCTGGTAGCGGCCTCGACCCTGCTGTCGACCGTGCTGACCAACGATGTCGCCCTGTTCGTCGTCGTCCCGCTCACCCTGGGCGTATGCAAATTGACCGGCATGGCGGCGGCACGGCTGGTGGTGTTCGAGGCGCTGGCGGTGAATGCGGGGTCGATGCTGACGCCGATCGGCAATCCGCAGAATCTATTTTTGTGGCAACTGGCGCAGGTGCCCTTCGGCCAGTTCATCCTGCACATGCTGCCGCTGGCGGCAATCCTGACGGTGCTGCTGCTGGCGTTGACGGCGCTGAGTTTTCCTGCGCGGCCGATCACGGTGGCGGACGACGCCGCCCCCGTCAAACTCGACCGGTGCCTGCTGTGGGCGGCGATGCTGTTATATATCCCCTTCCTGGCCGCCACCGACCTGCACCAGGCTGGCTGGGCCTTGCTGGCCGTGCTGGCGCTGATGGCCGCGTTGCGCCCGGCCGTGCTGGCGCGGCTCGACTGGGGCCTGCTGCTGGTGTTCGTGCTGATGTTCATCGATCTGCGGCTGGTGGCGGGCTTGCCGCAGGTTGTGGCGGCGATGGCGCGCCTCGGCCTCGAGCAGCCGGCACACCTGTACTTCACCGGCATTGCCGCTTCGCAACTGATCAGCAACGTGCCGGCGGCAATCGCGTTGGCGGCCTATTCGCAGGACTGGAAAGTGATCGCCTACGCGGTCAGCGTGGGCGGATTCGGTACGGCGGTGGGTTCGCTGGCGAATTTGATCGCGCTGCGCATGCTCGGCGAGGGGCGCGCCTGGGCGCTGTTCCATCTGTACGCGCTGCCGGCACTGGCGGTGTCGGCCGGAGTCGGCTACGCCCTGTTGTTCCTTACGGGCGTAGCCGGGTAAAACTTAATGTTGCGGCTGCTGAGGCGCGGCGTGAATGCGCGCTTCGTCTTCGGCGATGTCTTCCCGGCTCAGCGGCACGAATGGCCCCTGGGCGCGGGTGCGACGCAGCCGCTCGCCGTCAGGCGAATTGAACATCTTGATGAAGCGGTAGCCAAGGTACAGCGCTGCCGGACCCCACAACACCAACAACATAAATACAATCAAACCCTTCTGCATACCATTGTCTCCACTATTTGTAAGCTCCTCCGAAGACATGTGCTTGCCAACGACAGTGTCGCTGGCGAACAGCATGCATTCCGCGGGCCTCAGTTGTAATTTTTAGAAAAGGTGCCGGATCATTGTAGCCACGTCTTATAGCAGAGTCTACCGAATTGCATAAAAATTAATCACGGCGAACAGGTTCGAAAACCGACGAATATATCGTCGCGCTCTGGCATATAAAAGTTCCGGAAACGCCGGCCGAGCAGGCGCGCCGGTGTTGCGTGCGAGCCGCCGCGCAACACCTGGTGGCTCATGAACCAGGGCGCCGAATATTCGCCGTAGCGGCCCGGCACGAAGCCGGGATAGGGCTCGAAGGGTGACGCGGTCCACTCCCACAGATCTCCCCAGCGCATGCCGGGAATGCCGGAGGCGGCCGCGTATTCCCATTCGGATTCCAGCGGCAGGCGGCGGCCGGCCCAGGCGCAATAAGCCTGCGCCTCGTACAGGCTGACGTGGCGCACCGGCTCGGCCAGCGCCAAGGTGGCCGGGCGGCCGAAGCGCACCGTGCGCCACTGGGCGTCGCCGGCGTCGCGCTGCCAGTAGCGGGGAGACGAGCGATCCTGGCGCATCAGCCAGGCGCTGCCCGCGCTGCTCCAGAACTGGCGGTTCTGGTAGCCGCCGTCGTCGACGAAATCGAGATACTGGGCGTTGGTGACGAGATCGGCGTCCATGCGAAACGGCGCCACGTAGCAGGCGAAGGGCTGCTCTTCATTGTCGAAGGCGAAGCCGCCGGGCTGCTCGCCGACAGCGGGGCCGCCCAGCAGCACGGTGCCGCCCGGGTAGCCGACCTCGCTGCCCGCCCGCGCCGCCAAAGCTACCGGCGCGGCGTCAAGCAGGTGGGCCGGCGGCGCGATGCCCAGGGTCTGGAGGGTGTAGAGCAGCGCCTCGCCGTGCATGTCCTCGTGGGCCAGCGCCAGCCGGTAGGGATACAGGGCCTCATCGAGACCGGCCTCGCGCGACAGCTTGTCCAGCACCCGGTCGAGCACTTCCCGGCTATAGGTCTTGAGGGCGCCGGCCGACGGTAAATCGAGGGTCCAGCGGCTGTGGTGCGGCACCAGTTTGGAATCGAACCAGTCGTCGCCTTTCGACAGCAGCGACGGCCGCTGTGCGGCGGTAGGATGGGTCGACATCGCTTCGCGCAAAATGAACCACTCGGCGAACCAGGCAATGTGGCCCAGCTCCCACAGGGGCGGGTTGATGATGGGCAGGCGCGGCACGCGCGACAGCACGTCCAGGCCCTCGGCGGCGTAGGCGTCGAACAGCACCAGGGTATGATTGCGCGCCGCCTGCAGGGCGTCGGCCAGCTGCTGCGGTTTCAGATGACGAAAGGAGACGGTGGATGCATTCGATGGGTTCATGGTCCGATTGTAGCGACAATTGCTACAATCCCCCGGTGACACACAAATCCATCACCATCGTCAGCCCCGCCTCGCAACGCGAGAACAACGGCAACTGGCAGACCGCCAGCCGCTGGGCGCACTTCCTGGGCGCGCGCCACGAGGTGCGCATCGTCCACGGCTGGAACGTCGGCGATCCCGCGCCGGATCTGCTGATCGCCCTGCACGCCCGCCGCGCCGCGCCCGCGCTGGCGGCGTTCAGCGCCGCATATCCGCAGCGCCCGTCCCTGCTGGTGTTGACCGGCACCGATCTGTACCGCGATATCGCCGTCGATGGCGATGCCCGCGCGTCGTTGGAACGGGCGACGCGGCTGGTGCTGCTGCAGCCGGCCGGCCTGTCCCTGCTGCCCGCCCACCTGCACGAGAAAGCGTCCGTGATCTACCAGTCGGCGCCGGCCATGGCGCCGCTGCCGGGCGATGCGCAGGCGCCTGCCATCACCATGATCGGCCACCTGCGCCCCGAGAAGGATCCAGCCACCTTCATGGCCGCGGCAAGCCTGGTTACGGCGCCCTGCGCGCGCCTGCTGCACATCGGCGGCGCCCTCGATGCGGACCTGGGCGAGCTGGCGACCCGGACGGCGCACGACAATCCCCGCTACCAGTGGCTGGGCCACCTCCCGCACGATGCCGCCCGCGAGCAGCTGCGGCGCAGCCACGCCATGGCGATCAGTTCGACCATGGAAGGCGGCGCCAACGTCGTCATCGAAGCGGTCACCTGCGGGGTGCCGGTGCTGGCCAGCGACATCAGCGGCAACCGCGGCATGCTGGGCGACGATTACCTTGGCTACTTCCCGGTCGGCGACGCCGCCGCGCTGGCCGCGCTGATCGACCGCAGCATTGTCGATGCCGCGTTCTATGCGCGCCTCAAAGCCCAGTGCGAAGCGCGCGCCACCCTGTTCGCGCCGGCCGCCGAGCAAGCGGCGCTGCTGCAATTAGTGGATAATCTGCTCGATCAGGCCCAGCGCCGCCCCTCAACCTTGGAAGCACCATGACCACACCATCCGCACAGCCCATCAAGCTCACCTCCTTCTCGCACGGCGGCGGCTGCGGCTGCAAAATCGCGCCCGGCGTCCTCTCCGAGATCCTGAAAAATTCGACCGGCTTCCCGGTGCCGAAAGAACTCATGGTCGGCATCGAGACCGCCGACGACGCCGCCGTGTATAAACTCAACGACGAGCAGGCGCTGATCGCTACCACCGATTTCTTCATGCCGATCGTCGACGACCCGTACGACTTCGGCCGCATCGCCGCCACCAACGCCATTTCCGACGTCTACGCCATGGGCGGCACGCCGATCATGGCGCTGGCGCTGGTCGGCATGCCGATCAATCAGCTGCCGATCGAAACCATAGGCTTGATCATCAAGGGCGGCGAATCGATCTGCGCCGAAGCCGGCATTCCCATCGCCGGCGGCCACACCATCGATTCGGTCGAACCGATCTACGGCCTGGTGGTGCTGGGACTTGTGCACCCGTCCAAGGTCAAGCGAAATGCCGATGCCAAGGATGGCGACGTGCTGATTCTGAGCAAACCGCTGGGAGTGGGCGTGCTGTCGGCGGCCCTGAAAAAAGGCCTGCTGGGCGACGATGGCTACAAGGCCATGATCGAGAACACCACCAAGTTGAACAAACCCGGTAAGGCGCTGGCCGAGATGGATGGCGTGCACGCGCTGACCGACGTCACCGGCTTTGGCCTCCTGGGCCACCTGCTGGAACTGGCGCGCGGCGCCAAGCTCACGGCGCAGCTCACCATGGCGGATATTCCCCTTCTGCCCGGCGTCGAGCAGTTGGCCCACGACGGCTATTTCACCGGGGCGTCCGGCCGCAACTGGGATGCTTACGGCAAGGATGTGCAGCTGGCGGCGACCGTCAAACCGGCCCAGCAAAACCTGCTGACAGATCCGCAAACGTCGGGCGGTTTGCTGGTTGCCTGCGATCCGGCCAGCGTCGACGAAGTCCTGGCCTTGTTCCACCGCGAAGGCTTCGGCGAGGCGGCCGTGATCGGCAAGATGGCGGCGGGCGCGGCGCAAGTCACGGTCGATTGAGGCGGGCATGCGGCGCATCACCATCTCGGTCGATGAAGAACTGGCGCAGCAATTCGACGACCTGATCGAACGCCACGGCTACGAAAACCGCTCGGAAGCGTTTCGCGACCTGCTGCGCGCGCGCATCGAGACCGAGAGAAAAGCGGCGCCCTATAAAGCATTGCATGGTGTCGCCACCGTCAGCTACATCTACGATTTTCACGAGCGCGACCTGGCCGTGCGCCTGGCCGCCCTGCGCCACGACCACCACGACCTGTGCGTCTCCACCACCCACGTGGTACTCGATCACAGCAACTGCCTGGAGACGGTGATTTTACGAGGCCGCCTGCGCCAGGTCGAAGCCTTCGCCAATCTGCTGATGGCGCAGAACGGCGTGCGCCACGGCCAGCTGCACCTGGTGCCGCTGCAACTGGACACGCCGACCCTGGCGGCCCACCAGCACCGGCATTTTTTGCCGGGTTCCTGAGGGCCGTTCAGCGGCGCCAGTTTTCGGCGAAATGACCGCCGCTGCGCAAGTGCCAGGCGCCCAGCGCGCCGCGGCCGACATGACTGCCTCCAGAGAGCAACATGGCCATTTCTCCCAGGGCCGCCCAGGCGTGCGCCGGCAACGACGCGCGCCATTGCAAAAACACCGCCATCACGCGCGGCACCTGCCATACATCCCAGCGGTTCGGTGTGTCTTTCAGCGCGAGATGAATGTATTCGGCCACCTGCCGGCAATGGGTGCGCGCATGGCTGTCGATGCAGTATTTGCCGAACTGCTTGATGACCTGGTTTTTGTCCGCCGCGCTGGCGGTGCAGGTCGTGAGCACATATTGAATCATCTGGGTAGCTGAGCGCACCGTCAGATTGGGCAGGGGCGCCAGTAGCGGCAAAATGGGCGCGGACGCAGGCGCCTCTGCAAAGCAGGGTCCCACCATCAGCGCCGCCATGCGCATCCATTCGGCCGGCGCCAGTCCATCTTGTCCGCCCAGGCGTGCGCGCGCATACACGTCGTCGAAACTCAGATCGGCCTTGGCGGCGTTGGCCCGCGTGCTGATGACGGCCAGGTTGCGCGGTGCATAGGCGCCGTCGTTGTTCAGCCTATCTATCGACCAGTCGGCGTCGCCCAGCGCCCCGTGGGTCAGTCGAACGCGCAGAATCGGACACTCGTCCACATCGAGCTGTTGCAGCAGGTCCGGCGTGACCGCGGCATCGACGATGCGCCGGCGCCGCAAGGCGCTGCCACGCAGCTGCAGCCATTTGCGCACGAAACGGTCGCCGGCCTGGCGCGGCAGCCGGCGCGCCTCGGCGCCATAAAAACCCTCCATCACTTCCCGCTCCCAA
>JACXTT010005377.1_pt1 | contig 18609 bp, 20 predicted proteins | sample 9270951 | NCBI WGS metagenome assembly JACXTT01 (sample SAMN15532306, study PRJNA645909) | rock metagenome | isolation source: weathered quartz diorite | place: Puerto Rico | collected 2017-06-21 | reverse complement strand
ACCTCAAGGGGAATGTTGAGAGGGTCGGCATCCAGAGTCTGCCGTCGAACGTCGCGGTGACGGGCACTGCGTATGGGCTCCTGGAAGGCGAGCGAACCGAGGTCGGCCTCGTCTTGGGCCAGCGTATCAGCCTTGGAAATCCTCAGCACGGCGTGCTGGCGTTTCTACGAACGCACCGGCTGCTTACCTGAGCGCATCAGGGCTCTGCGCGCAGTCGGGGGGATCAACATGAAGCAGCTCACGATCGAGAACGTCGGCGCGCAAACCGACGAGTATGTCGGCAAGGTGATGCGGTGGTCTGTGCCACAGCTTCCGCGAGATCCGGTCCCGTTCTTCTTGGCGCTCAAGCGCGACAGAGTCAGCGACGGACCGTATCCAGGGGTGAGCGTCTTCGAGTTGGCCAACCGAGTGATGTCCGACCTCGTGGTCCTGTTTGCGGCCAGACGGCTGCTCGTGGAGCGGCCGCCGAGGTTCGGCGAACGAATTGTACGCATCGAGGCAGCGCTCGGTACTGCGCAAGGGCATGATCTGATCGCGTTCTTCGAGAGCGGCGACCGTCTCGTCGGTGAGTGCTTCAACGTGTCACCCTCGTTCTTCAACGCGAAGCACGGGATGGCTCGGCGAGCCTTGCGAAAGGCGGGGGAGTACCGTCACAAGCTGATTGCCTTCAACAGCGACGCGGTGCGAGATCCAGGGTCGTACATCAATCCGCAAGAGTCCGAATTCGCGTACCTACTTATCGACGTGGCCGGCGAGCTCCCCGACGAAATCAATGATCGCAAGCATCACAATGAAATCTGCTGAGTCGATAGCGGCGATTACGACCGCAGGATACCATTTCATAGTCCAGGGAACGGACAGAACTAGCGGGATATGAAGTGCTGCGAGGATCCCCACCGTGATCCAAAACCACACATGCCGCCCGAACTCCCGCTTCACGGCAATAGTGAAACCAACTACTGCAACGCTATTCAGCGTTGGCAGCGCAAGGTCGAATCTTCCAAGATCACGGAGTAGCCATACGATCAGGCACCAGAAACCCATCAAAATCAACAAGCCCGACCATGGCAAGCGGCGCATCTTCTTAGCTTCCCGTAGGTCTTTCTTGATTTGATGAATTAGCGGCATGCGGATCGCCCGGGCGCCGACAGCGTCGAGCGGGTGTTAGACGGCGGCCGTTTTATGACGCCCGGTGCGCCGCCGCGAACTTCTTGGTTGTAATCCGTATTACACCTCGTCCCGGCGTCTTGGGTCCATAAGTGCTCGGGGCTACGGTGCTCTTGACGATTTCAACCGACTCGATCATGGCCGGGTCCAGGTCTTGGAGCGTACTATTCCCCGTCACGCGCACACCATCGAGAAAGATCACGGGGCCAGAATCGAAATTGATGTGCGCGGTCTTGGCCTGTGCAACCACTCGTTGCGCGTCTGGGCCGGTCAGCGGCTTACCGTCACAACCTGGCACGGTGAGCGGAACCAGCATGGCCAACAATGCAATTCGCATCGAACCCTCCTTCCAATTTGTTCACGCATACGTGAAGCAGGCCGCCGTCTAACGGAGTGCGCTTAAGCTGCGGCGCCAAGCTGAAAGGATCACAAACTCAATTTTACCACAGACGACGTGGCGCCGTCAGCTTAAGCGGACGTCTCCGCGCGCCAATCGCGACCCGAGTACCCCACGCCAGAGTGTCAAAACGCTGTCACAATCGATCCGGCATCGAGGGGCGCCCATGACGCATCCACCGTCTGAAACTCCCTGTAGTTGTGCTTGTCCACGTCGAAACGCGTCGCTATGCGTCAGGCGGGCGACTACTTAAAATCCCTCGGGGGCGACCCCTTGCAGGTTCGATTCCTGCCCCGAGCACTCACGTTCCACATCGCACGTCGCGTTGTGTCTCGTATCACTGTCCGGAACCAGTCAACTCCAACTCCCATGCAACCTTTCCCGCGCTCGGTGCGTCTTACCCTCTGAAGATTCGCACTAACGTCTCTAGCTGAGAGGATGCAATGCGCGGCCTGACCCTGTTGACAGCGACGATCCTGACCTTCGGATACGGCTTCGCCGCCCAAGCCGCCATGACCGTCGAGCGCGCGCGGACCTACGCCCGCGTGGCCCGGACGGTCGAACCCGTGAGCCCGGTGACAGACGCCAACCGCGTCTGGTATGGTGGGATGCTCGACCCCATCACGGTCGAGGCTCCGGCTCCCCCTGTGAAATGCCCGATTGCCTAGAGTCTCGCGCCGCCCGCTCAGTTTCGGCGGGCGGTCGCGCTTCGGGGCGAAACTTATCAGATTGAAGGGGCGTACCAACACTCAATCATGGACATGCCTCTGGATCAATCGGTCACACCCGCTCGACGTTTCTGGCGCACGTGGCGTCGCGAGCTCATCCGCGGCGGCGTGCTCTTCGGTCTGGTCGTCGGCGCCGGCCTTTTCGTCCGCAGCGTCAGGATCCACGTCCCGACGCCGCTCGGCGCTCTGGGGTCCTTCGGCGATTTCAACTGGGGCAACGGCGATGGCGGCGATCTCTTCGGTGGCGGCCGTGAAGTCGGCGATGCGTGGGACTATCGGGCGCTCCTCAAGCCGAACCAGCATCTCTGGATCCGCAATACGAACGGCCCGATCGAGGTCGTGGCGGGCACGGGCGACAGCCTCGAGATCCATGTCGAGAAGAGCTGGCGCCAGTCCGACCCGCAAAGCGTGCAGCTGGTTCCGGTGCTCACCGAGCGCGGCCTCACCGTCTGCGCCTTGTGGGACGCGCGCGATCGCCGCTGCAACGACGGCGGCGACTATCGCATCAATGGCGTGAAGAAAAACGACGTGGCGGTGCGCTTCACCGTGCAGCTCCCGCACCATGTCCCGATCGACGCCTCGACGGTCAACGGTGGCCTGGAAATCGACGGCGTGAGTGCGCCGGTCGTTGCCGGGACGGTGAACGGCCGTATCGCCGTGAGTACGTCGACCGGGCCGGTGCAGGCGACGACCGTGAACGGCAGTATCGAAGCCAACATGCAGTCGCTCACGAGTGGCGATGTCCGCCTCACCACCGTGAACGGCTCGGTGAGCGCGGGGCTGCCGCTGCAGATCAACGCCAACATCGACGCCGAAACCGTGAATGGCCGTGTCGAGACCGATTTCCCCGTGAAGATCATGGGCAAGATCAGCCCGCGGCACCTGCGTGGCACGATCGGAAACGGCGGCTCCACGTTGAAGCTCATCACGGTGAACGGGTCCATCACGCTGCACGAAGCGGACGCGAACCCCAACGTGAATCCGCATCCCCATCCGCATGCGGCGCCGTTTGCGCCGCGGCGGCCGCACTCGCGCACGCCGCCGCCCGGGCGGCCCTAGAGCGTCGGGACGCCGGCACCCGCGCTACGCCCGATGCTATAGGGCCAGCGGCCGGGATACAACGTCGTCAGTCCGTAGAACATCAGGCACGCGCCCGTGAGCGAGATGTTCTTCCAAAACTGCGCCGCCTGATTCGCCGCCATCGTCGGATCGGCAATGCCCCAAAACTTGTGAACCGTGAATGCCGCGGGGATCAGAAATGCCGCGATGAGCAGCGACCCCCAGCGCGGTTTCACGCCCAACAAGATGCTGAAGCCGCCCGCGAGGATCATGAGACCGGACACGGCCGTCAGGAGCGTCGGAGCCGGAACGCCGGAGGCGCCCGCGTACTGCGCATACATGCTGAGTTTGGTGAGGTGATTGAAGCCGGAGTAGATGAAGAAGAAGGAAAAGACTACCCGTCCGATGAGCAGCACCAGACCACCCATGTGTCATCCTCCCAGGTATCGCGCGACTTCCGCGGGGAACGTGCGTACGTCGATCGGTTTCGTGATGTAACCGTCGAATCCGGCAGCGCGGGCGCGCGTGCGATCTTCCGGCAGCGCATGCGCCGTCAACGCGACGACCTTCCAGGAGCGTTCGGGCAGCCCCTTCAGTTCCTCGAGCAGCTCGTACCCGTCCCGGCCCGGGAGCTGTATGTCGAGCAACACGAGGTCGGGGGCGGGTTGCTGGATGCGGATCACTTCGGTCAATCGATCCCCGTTGGGCAACCCGACCACCGCGTGCCCCTTGATCGTGAGCAGGGTGGTCAGGAGCTTCAGGTTGTCCGGCTGGTCTTCGACGATGATGATCGTGGCCACACTCACCGTGCCTGCGGCAGCGTGAACCAGAAGGTGCTTCCTTTTCCCATCTCGCTTTCGACGCCGATGGCGCCGCCGTGCAGCTCGATCAGTCGCCGCGACAGGGCGAGCCCGAGGCCCGTCCCTTCATACTTCCGGCTCGCGGATGCATCGAGCTGGGAGAATTCCTGGAACAACTTGGACTGATCTTCCGTCGCGATGCCGATTCCCGTGTCGGTTACCGCGACACGCACCTCGGAGCCCCCGTTGACCGGCCCGGCGGCGACGGTGATCCGGCCTCCGTCGGGCGTGAACTTGATGGCGTTCGACAGCAGGTTGAGGAGCACCTGCCGCACCCGCCCGCGGTCCGCCTGCACCCGCAGGCCCGCTGCCAGCGGCGTAATGACCAGCGCGTGTCGATGCTTTTGCACTTGCGCGTCGACGCTGCCGGTCGTCTCCGTCAGCAATGCCGCCAGGTCGACCGCTTCCGGCTTCAACTCCATCCGGCCCGCGGCGATGCGCTGCAGGTCGAGCAGCTCGTTGATCAGCTCCAGGAGGTGGCGGCCGTTGCGGGCGACGGTCTCGAGGAAATCACGCTGTTGATCCGACAGGGAAGGGCCCAGATCCTGTGTGAGCAGGAGGTCGGTGAATCCGATGATGCTGTTCAGCGGCGTGCGCAGCTCGTGCGAGATGTTCGACAGAAAAAGGTCTTTGGACTTCATCGCCGCGTCGAGATCGCTGTTCAGCTGTTCCAGCCGCTTGGCGGTCTGACGCACTTCGACGGCCAGGCGCCTGGTGTTGTGATGCGCCGCACCGCGCTCGCAGGCAATCGCGAGATTGGGCGCCGCCCGATCGAGCGCATCGCGCTCGTCCGCGCCGAACCTGATGCCGGGGATGACCCCTAACACGCCCACGAGCTTGGTGCCGGCCCTCAGCGGGACGAGCACCAGTCCCTGGGGCATCGGCGCGTTCAAGCGGAGCTGATGCCGCGCGGGCTGGACTGCTTCACCGTGATAATAGATCGCTCGCGTGGTATCGCCGATCAGATCGCGCATCGTCGCCCGGGGAACGGCGTGCGCCTCCACACCGCGCGAGACGCTCGGCGCCCACTCGTTCGCATCGTAGGCGGGCTGGTACAGGACGGTACCGGTCGCCTTGGTCGCTCCGGCGATCACACCCAGCGCCTGTCCCAGCCCCGTTGCCGAGTCGTCCGCGGACGTGTTGAGCGCCGCGAGCAGCTGCGCGAGGTAGGCCTGCAGCTGCTCCCGCCACGCCAGCGCTTTGGCCATGTGGTTCACCCCAATCGCGATCGCGCCGAACTCGCCGGGCTGATTCTCGGGCAGCGGATCCACGAACTGTCCCTCGGCGACGCGCTGCAGCGCCTGGGCGATGCGAGCGAACGGCGCGGCGAGACGGCGGCGGTTGTACCAGAAGCCCAGCCCCAGCACGACCACCATCGCCGTGAACAGCACGCTCGCGGCGAGGGCGGCCTGCACGGCATCGTCGCCGGCGTCGGCAGCCAGCTCGGCGGCGGCGGTGGCTTCGACGGCGATGACGGGGGAGGGACCGAGACGCTGAATGCGGTCGAGTCGCTGGGCCAGCTCCACCATGGCCGCCTGGGTGGCGCGAGCGCTGCGCCAAGTCGCGACCTGCGTGACGAGGCCCACGAGTGCCACCGCGATGAACGTCGCGGCGAAGAGGCGGCTGATGCTCGGCGTCGCCCGCATGGGGCTCCATAATATGCGGGCGACGTGTACCTTCCAAGCCGTGCGGCCCCAAACCCTCGGCCTGATAGGGCTCGGCGCCATCGGCGGCTCGATTGCCCGTCAGGTAAAGCAGCCCGGCACCGGCGACGGCATCGTCGTGGTGGGATGGTCGCCCGAGCCGGCCGAGCGCGCGCTGGCGGCGCAACAGGGCGCGCTCGATGATGCCCCGGCCCGCGCTACCGATGTGGCGCGGCTCGCCGATCTCCTCATCCTCGCCGCACCACCCGCAGCCAACATCGCCCAGCTCGACGTCATCGCCCCACACCTGAAGTCCGGAGCCGTGATCACGGATGTCGGCTCGGTGAAGCGCGCGATCGTCGCGCGCGCGGAGAAGATTGGCCTGCACGAGCGATTTGCCGGCAGTCATCCCCTCGCCGGGACACATCGGCACGGGTTCGAAGCGTCGCGCCCCGATCTGTTTCGGGGGGCGGTCGTCTATGTGACGCCGTGCCGCGACGGGGAACAGGCGGTCCGGGAGGTGGTGGACTTTTGGCAAACGGTGCTCGGGGCAGAGCCGGTGGTGCTCGACGCCGATCGCCACGATGCGCAGCTCGCCGCCACGAGTCATGTGCCCCAGGTGGTCGCCTCGCTGCTCGGCGATTTCCTCGCCCAGCACACGCCGCCCGGGGCCTCGTTCGGCCCGGGCGCCGCCGATACGACGCGCATCGCGGCCAGCGAACCGGCGCTGTGGACGGAAATCTTGCTCATGAATCGCGATGAAATCCTGCCGGCGTTGCGCGGGCTGGAAGAGACGCTGGGAACAGTCGAGCGCGCCCTCGAGGTCGGTGACGCCGCCGCGCTCAAAGCCTGGCTCACCCGCGCGGCGACCTGGCGGCAACGCATCGGTGGCTCCTAAGCTGCGGCGCGTCCGCGGCGTCGTCCGGCCGCCGGGCGACAAGAGCGTCTCGCATCGTGTGCTCATGTTGGCGGCGCTCGCCAGAGGAACAAGCGAGCTGGCGGGGTTGCTGACCGGCGCCGACGTGAAGAGCAGCGCGCGAGTCCTTCGCCAGCTCGGAGCCGGCATTTCCACGGTTCACGAAACGCGGGTCGAGGTTTCCGGCGCACGGCTCACGGCGCCCGGCGCGCGCCTCAATTGCGGCAACTCCGGCACGACGGCACGCCTCATGCTCGGCATCCTGGCCGGCCAGGAGTTCGCGGCGACGTTGACGGGCGATGCGTCGCTGCGACGTCGCCCGATGCGGCGAGTGACCGAGCCGCTCAAACAAATGGGAGCGGATATTAAGGAAAGGGGTGATGGGCTCCCCCTCACGATCCGTGGCGGCAAGCTGCGCGGGCTCACGTACTTGAGTCCCGTCGCGAGCGCGCAGGTGAAGAGCGCGATTCTGTTCGCAGGACTGACCGGGCAAGTCCCGGTGACGATTACCGAACCGTACCGGTCGCGCGACCATACGGAGCGGTTGTTCGCGCATCTGGGGCTCGGCATTCACGAGCGGGAAGGGGCCATCAGCTATCAGCCATCTGCCGCCGGCATTCCATCATTCGATGTCTCCGTACCCGGCGACATCTCCTCGGCGGCATTTGTGGCGGCAGCCGCGGTTCTCGCCGACGAAGGGGAGCTCCTCATTGAGAACGTGGGTGTGAACCCTACGCGCATCGGCTTCCTCGTCGTGCTCGAACGCATGGGTGGGGATGTCGACCGCGTGAATCTGCGGGACGAAGGCGGTGAACCTGTTGCGGACTTGCTCGTGCGACCGGCTGCCTTGAGCGGCACGGAAGTATCTGCGGCCGAGATCCCGACGCTGGTGGACGAAGTGCCGGTACTTGCGGTGCTCGCGAGCCGCGCGCGCGGCTCGACCGTGTTCCGCGAAGTCGGCGAGCTGCGTGTGAAGGAAAGCAATCGACTGGAGCTCGTTGCTGCGAATCTCCGGGCGGTCGGGGCGCGCGCCGAAGCGCGCGGGAACGATCTGCACGTCGAAGGCAGTGACGGGCCGCCACAGGGGCGGGTCGAGACGGCGTCCGACCATAGACTCGCGATGGCCTTCGCCGTGCTGGGAACGCTGTCCGGCGCCGACATCCGATTGTCGGAAAAGCAATCGGTGGGGATCAGCTATCCCAACTTCTTTCGCGATCTGAAGCGATGCTTCGCGTCATAGCGATCGATGGGCCGGCGGCGTCCGGCAAGAGCTCGACCGCCGGCCTTGTCGCCGGGCGGCTCGGCTGGGCGCATCTCGACTCGGGCGCGCTCTATCGGGCGCTCACGCTCGCCGCCCTCGATAACATCGGTGAAAGGGGACGGGGCAAGGGGGAAGGGTGGTCGGGCCAGAAGATCGTCGGCCTCGCCGATGAGCTGCCGGTACGCCTGGTGCGCGTGGGAGATCTCTTTCGTCCGGAGGTAGCCGGCGTGGACGTCGACCAGGCGATCCGGAGCGATCGCGTGACGCGCTACGTCTCCGTGCTGGCGGCCATTCCCGAAGTCCGAACCTGGGTAAACACCCAGCAGCGGGTCGCTGTAGAGCGCGTTGACGGTGGGGTCGTGGTCGATGGCCGGGATATCGGTACGGTCGTCTTTCCGGAGGCGCCGTTGAAGATCTTTTTGACGGCGACCCCGGACGAGCGGGCCCGGCGGCGGTTGTCTCAGCGGGGCGAGGGCGTGGAAGTGGAGCTCGTGCGGCGCGAGAGCCAGGCGCTGGCGGCCCGCGACGCGGCCGACTCCAGCCGGCAGATCGCCCCCCTCAAACCCGCCCCCGACGCCGTCTTACTCGACACGACCAGCCTCACACTGGAGCAGCAGGTGACGCGGGTCGTTGAACTGGCGCGGGGCTTGTTCCCTGGGTAGGTTTCCGCCCGTCCCAGGCTGAAGCCTTGGCTCTGGAGGGGTGAAGATAAACCTCAAACTCACAACCGAACCGGTGCACCGAATGCTCGTTGAAGCACGTGACGTAGAAGAGTTCGAAGAAGATCTACCCGTCCGCAAAGCCCCCCGCTCGCAACTCCGCGTCCGCTCCGGTCTCGATGAGGAGTATTCCTCCGACGAGATCGCGAAGATGACTCTGCTGTACGAGGGGACGCTCTCGAATATCGAAGAAGGTGAGATCGTCAAATCGAAAGTGCTGCGCGTGACCGACACCGCCGTCATCCTCGACGTCGGTTTCAAGTCGGAAGGCGCGGTGCCGATCGACGAATTCAAGGATCCCAAGAGTCTCAAGGAAGGTGACGAGATCGAGGTCTTCCTCGAGCACCTCGAGGACCAGGAAGGCGCCGTCGTCCTGTCGAAGAAAAAGGCCGACTTCATGCGCGTCTGGGAGCGGATCCGCGAAGCGCACGAAAAGGACGAAGGCGTCACCGGTACGCTGGTGAAGAAGATCAAAGGCGGCGTCGTTGTGGACCTGATGGGTGTGGACGCGTTCCTCCCCGGCAGCCAGATCGCGCTGCGGCGCGTTCCAAACATCGACGAGCTGCTCGGCCAGAGCTTCGAGTTCAAGATCATCAAGCTGAACAAGCGCCGTCGCAACATCGTCGTCTCGCGCCGAGTGCTCCTCGAAGCCGAGCGCAAGACGAAACGTGACGTGTTGATGAAGGAGCTGTCGGTCAATCAGGTGCGGAAGGGCGTGGTGAAGAACATCACGGACTTCGGCGCTTTCATCGACCTGGGCGGCGTGGACGGCCTGTTGCACATCACCGACATGAGCTACGGCCGCGTGTCACATCCGTCCGAGATGGTGCAGATCGGCCAGGAGCTCGAGGTGAAAGTCCTCGATATCGACTGGGAGCGCGAGCGCATTTCGCTCGGCCTGAAACAGCTGCAGCCCTATCCGTGGCAGAACGTCGCCGCGAAGTATCCGGTTGGAACGCGCGTGCAGGGCAAGGTCGTCTCGATCACGAACTACGGCGCGTTCGTCGAGCTCGAGCCGGGCATCGAAGGCCTCGTACACATCTCCGAGATGAGCTGGACCCGCAACGTGCGGCATCCGTCCAAGCTGGTGTCCATCGGCGAGTCGATCGAGGCGGTCGTCCTGAAAGTCGACGAGACCGAAGAGAAGGTCTCGCTCGGCATGAAGCAGACCGAGCAGGATCCGTGGATGGCGCTGCCGCAGAAGTATCCCGTCGGCACGCGGCTTCGCGGCAAGGTCCGCAACCTCACGTCGTTCGGCGCGTTCGTCGAGATCGAACCCGGCATCGACGGGCTGATTCACATCTCCGACATGTCGTGGACCAAGCGAGTCCAGCATCCGTCGGAAGTCGTGAAGAAGGGCGACGAGGTCGACGTCCTGATTCTGAACGTCGATGCCGAGAACAAGCGCATCTCCCTCGGTCTGAAGCAGGCACAGGAGGATCCGTGGCTGCGCATTGGCGAGACCTATCCCGTCGGCACCGAGCTGCGGGGGCGCGTCATGCGGCTCATGGACAAGGGCGTCGTCGTGGACCTCGGCAGCGACATCGAGGGCTTCGTGCCGATGTCGCAGCTTGGAATTCCCGATATCCAGCAGCCGGGCGACGCGGTGAAGGAAGGGCAGGCGGTGGAGTTGAAGGTCCTGGAGGTCGATCCGATCCATCACCGCATCGTGCTGGCGGCAACCGGCTTCCCCAAGGACGACATCATTCCGGTCCCGGCGCCGGCCCCGATCACTGAGGAGCCGCCTGAGCCGGACGCCTAGACGCCGAGCCACCTGCCGGTTCGAGGTTTGCGGGTGAGGAAGTCTTCCTGACCCTTCGTTCTTCCATATCTTCTCCTCCCATGTCCATGCGAGAAAAGCTCGAGCTGCTCCAGCAGAAGCGATCTGAGTCGGAGCAGGGTGGCGGCACCGAACGCATCGCCACACAACATCAAAAAGGCAAAATGACGGCGCGCGAGCGCCTCGACGTGTTGCTCGATCCCGGCTCGTTCGTCGAGCTCGATCGCTTCGTCACCCACCGCGCCACCGATTTTGGTCTCGCCGATCAGAAAGTCCTCGGCGACGGCGTGGTGACGGGATGGGGCCGTGTAGAAGGGCACCTCGTCTACGTCTTTTCGCAGGACTTCACCGTGTTCGGCGGCTCGCTTTCGGAGGCCCACGCCGAAAAGATCTGCAAGGTGATGGATCTCGCCGTGCAGAACGGCGCCCCCGTCGTCGGCCTGAACGACTCGGGCGGCGCGCGCATCCAGGAGGGCGTCGCGTCCCTTGGCGGCTACGCCGGCATCTTCCTGCGCAATACGCTGGCCTCGGGCGTCGTGCCGCAGATCAGCGCGATTCTCGGCCCCTGCGCGGGCGGCGCGGTCTACAGTCCCGCCATCACCGATTTCATCTTCATGGTTCGCGGCATCTCGTACATGTTCGTGACCGGCCCGAACGTCGTGAAGACGGTGACGCACGAGGAAGTGGATTTCGAGAAGTTGGGTGGCGCCGACGTGCACGGCAGCACCTCGGGCATCGCGCATTTCGTGCACGATTCCGAGCTCGAGTCGATCAGCGCGATCCGCACACTGCTGTCGTTCCTGCCCGGCAATAATCTCGACAGCCCGCCGACGCGAACGCCCGATGATCCGCCGGACCGCCGCGAGGAGGCGCTGCTCGAGGTCGTTCCGGATGACCCGGCGAAGCCCTACGACATCCACGACGTGCTGCGACACGTCGTGGACAACGGGGCGTTTCTCGAGGTGCAGCGGGACTATGGCAACAGTCTGATCGTGGGGTTCGCGCGGCTCGCCGGCCGGCCGGTGGGCATCATCGCCAATCAACCGGCCGCGCTCGCCGGCGTCCTCGACATCGCCGCTTCGCTCAAGGGCGCGCGGTTCATCCGCTTTTGCGACGCCTTCAACATCCCGCTCGTGACCTTCGAGGACGTGCCCGGGTTTCTTCCGGGTGTGGCCCAGGAACACGGCGGCATCATCAAGCACGGGGCGAAGCTCTTGTTCGCCTACTGCGAGGCCACGGTTCCCAAGCTCACCGTCATCACGCGCAAAGCATATGGCGGCGCCTACGACGTCATGAGCTCCAAACACATTCGCGGCGACTACAACGTGGCCTGGCCGACGGCGGAGATCGCGGTGATGGGCCCCAAGGGAGCGGTCGAGATCCTCTATAAAGGAGAGGCGAGCGAAGAGCGGAGCAACGAGTACCGCGAGAAGTTCGCTCACCCCTACCAGGCGGCGGCGCGCGGCTACCTCGACGACATCATCGATCCGCGCGATACGCGGCCGCGCCTGATCGAGGCGCTGCTGACGCTGGAGACGAAGCGCGCCAAAAACCCGCCCAAGAAGCATGGGAATATTCCTTTATAAGGCGGCGCTCGCGCTGCTGCTCGTGCAGAGTCCCCACCCGGACTCGGTGCGGGCGGGACTGTGGATGCGCGTCGCCGCGGACTCGACCGACGGAGCGGCGTGGTTCGAGATCGGGCGAGCATACCTGCAGCGCGGCGCCGATTACCACATGCATCGCAAACCGGTGACGGTCGATACGGTCTGGGCGCACGCGACACTCGACACGGCGCAGATGGCGTTCGAGCGGGCGGCGCGCTGGACCTCCGGGACGCGGACCGCCGATTCGGCGCGTGTGTTCCGCGTCTACGCGTTCGGCGAGTGGGCCTATGTCGACTGGGAAGCGGCCGGCAGCGCCGCGGCAACCCTGACCTGGCACACCCTCCCGGAGGGCCTGCGGTTGCCGCCCCTGCTCGAAGAGCTGGGCGAAAACCTGCTCCGGGCCTGTCCGCATCAGGGCATGCTGTTCACCGCGAGCGAGACCGATACGCAGGCGGCCTGGTACCTGCGGTTTTCGCGGGGGCTCAGACCGGATCTCATGATCGTGCCGTACAACCGTTGGTACGCCGACAGTGTGTTGCGCAATCGCGTGCTGCACGAAATGAAGACCCGGGATCCTTCGCTGAAGGCGCTCAGCCAGTCGCGCGCGGTCTGCGCGAGCATGGGGTTCGAGCGCCCGCCGGACGAGCGCGCGCTCAAATGGAACAAGCGGCCGCTGGTGTGGGTGACCGGCAAGGAAACCAAAGCCGACCGCGTCGCACCCCAGGACTTCGTCTTCGCGGCATTGAAGCTCGCCGTCGACGAGCATGAAACCTGGACCGGACCGGTGATCGCGCTGTACCGGCGCGCCGGCAGCAACGTCAGCGGTTTGTGCAAGGCGTTCGAGACCTTCCAGCTGGGATCTGAGGTCGGGTGTCGTTGAAGCGCGTGCTGGTCGCGAACCGCGGGGAAATCGCGGTTCGCGTCATCCGGGCCTGCCACGAAGAAGGTCTTGCCGCCGTCGCCGTCTACTCCGAGCCCGATCGCCTCGCCCCGCACGTCCGCGACGCCGACGCCGCCGTGCTGCTCGGCCCCGCGCCCGCGTCGGAGTCCTATCTAGACATCCGCAAGCTGATCGCGGCCGCGAAGGGCACCGGCTGCCAGGCGGTCCACCCCGGCTATGGCTTCCTGTCGGAGCGTGCCGCGTTCGCGGATGCCTGCAAAGAGGCGGGACTCATCTTCGTGGGCCCGCCCGCCTCGGCGATCCGCGCGATGGGGGACAAGACCGAAGCGCGGCGTCGCATGCAGGCAGCCGGCGTTCCGATAGTCCCCGGCACCGCGGCGCCGCTCCGTGACGCGGCCGAGGCGCGGCGCGAGGCGAAGCGCCTCGGCTTTCCAGTGATGCTCAAGGCCGTCGCCGGAGGCGGCGGGAAGGGGATGCGTCTCGTCGGCAATGACGCGGACGTCGAGGGCGCATTCCAGGCCGCGCGGCGCGAGGCCCAAAAGGCCTTCGGCGATGGCAGCGTGTACGTCGAGAAGTATCTCGAGCGGCCGCGGCACATCGAGATCCAGATTCTGGCGGACAACCGCGGCCGAGTCGCGGCGCTCGGCGAGCGCGAGTGCAGCATCCAGCGGCGCCATCAGAAGCTCATCGAGGAGTCGCCGTCGGTCGCCGTGTCCCCGGCGCTGCGGCGCCGCCTGTCGGAAGCCGCTACCGCCGCGGCGGGCGCGGTCGGCTACGTCAGCGCCGGCACGATCGAGTTCCTGCTCACGCCGTCGGGCGAGTTTTACTTCCTCGAGATGAATACGCGCATTCAAGTCGAGCATCCCGTCACCGAGCTCGTGTATGGCGTGGATCTCGTGCGCGAGCAGCTGCGCATCGCCGGCGGCCAGCCGATGCGGGTGCACGGCGTGGCCGGGCCCGGTGGCCAGCTGCATCCCCGCGGTCATGCGGTCGAATGCCGGATCACGGCGGAAGATCCGTTCAACGATTTTCTCCCGGCCACGGGCGTGCTGCAGTACCTGCGCGTGCCCAGCGGCCCGGGCATTCGGTGGGATGGGGGGATCGAGGCGGGGAACGACGTGACCCTGTTCTACGATCCGTTGCTCGCCAAGCTCATCGCGTGGGGCGAGACACGCGAGATCGCCATTCAGCGCATGCGGCGCGCGCTGAGCGAGCTGGTGATCGTCGGCCTTCCCACGAGTCAGCCGTTTCATCTGCGTGTGATGGACGATGCCGAGTTCCTGAAGGGGGAGATCGACATCAGGTACCTGGAACGCGCCGGCCCGCGGGTGCTCGCCGCGCCTCCGCGCGCGGGCGTGGAGCGGGCCCTCGCGGTGGCAGCGGCGATGGTGGCGGACGAGCGGAGGGTGGCCGGACGGCCTGACGGCGGGACGTTCGTCGGACCGTCGCCATGGGTGATCGAGGGCCGGCGACTCGGTCTGCGAGACGGTCTCGAGTGAGCGACATCGTGACGATCACGCGCATCGCGGTAGGGGGAGATGGCGTCGGACGGTTGAGCGACGGGCGCGTGGTGTTCGTGCCCAGGACCGCTCCCGGCGAGCGCATTCGATTGCGTGAAGGATCGCTCCAGCGTCACCGCAACTACGCACGGGCGGAGCTGGGCGAGATCCTCGAGCCGGGGCCGACGCGAGTCACGCCACCGTGCCCGCATTACGTGAACGACCACTGCGGCGGCTGCCAGCTCCAGCATCTCGCCTACGACGAACAGCTCAAGGCAAAAGGCGCGATTGTGGGCGATACGCTGCGCCGGATCGGAAAGCTGGATCTTCCCGAGCCTGAAATAGTCGAGGCTCTCGAGGAGTGGCGGTACCGCTCGAAGATCTCGATGGAGGCGAAGACGACGGTCGGTCTGCACCCGTACGATCGGGCGAACTTTGTATTTCCGTTGGCCGACTGTCACATCACTGATTTCCGGCTCATGGCCCTGTGGCGAGAGCTGCGCAGCCGTCTGGCACTGCTGCCGCAGCCACTCACACGTCTCACGTTGCGGCTCGACCGCGAGAACGGCCGGCACATCATCGCCGAGTCGTCCGGGGAACCCTGGCTCAATGCGGATGAGCTGCGGCGTGCGTTGGTCGCCACCGTCGACGGCGAGATCATCTGTTGGTGGCAGCCCATAGATGGTGCGGCCCGAGTGGTGGCGGGACCAGCGACGGGGTTTCCGGCGACCGCGTTCGAGCAGGTGAATCCGGGCATGGGAATGATCACGCGGCGCTGGGCCGTCGAGCAGCTCGGCGATCTCCGGAGTCAGACGGTGTGGGATCTCTACGGCGGGATCGGCGATACGGCGGCGCTGCTGGTCGAGCGCGGCGCCAATGTCGTCAGCGTCGACGTCGACGAGAAGGCGGTGAGCTGGGGACGTGCTCGGCTGCCGGCGGCGCGCTTCATTGCGGCTCGCGCCGAGGATGTCTTGCCGAGCCTACCCGCGCCGCATGCGGTCGTGGTCAATCCGCCGCGGGCCGGGTTGCATTGGGACGTTGCTCTCCGGCTCACCTCGGAACCCGTCCCGAAGCTCGTGTACATCTCGTGCGACCCGGCCACCCTCGCCCGCGATCTGCAGCGGCTCAATGTCAATTATGTCGTCAAGGAAGTGCGCGCGTTTGATCTGTTTCCGCAGACGGCGCACGTGGAGTCGGTTGCGGTGTTGGAGGCCGCATGAGGTACCACGTCACCCTTCGCCATCGCACGTACGTCATCGACGTCGACGGCGGGGCGGTGACCGTCGATGGTGAGCGTCTCGAGACCCATGCGGCGGCGATCCCCGGCACGCCCCTGCTGCATCTGTTGCTTGGCAAGGAGTCCTGGACCGTGGCCTGCCAGCGGCTCGATGGCCGGCGCTGGGCCCTTGGCGCGGCCGGTGAGCGCGTCGAAGTCGAGGTCCAGGACGACCGGGCGAAGCAGATTGAGGCGCTCACGGGGCAGGGTCGCAAGCCTGTGCTCGGCGGCGTCGTGAAGGCCCCGATGCCGGGGCTCGTCGTGCGGGTGGCCGTAACCCAAGGCCAGGCGGTCGAGACCGGCGAGGGGTTGGTGGTGGTCGAGGCGATGAAGATGGAAAACGAGTTGCGTGCTGCTTACCCGGCCGTCGTCGAGCAAATCCATGTCAGTGCTGGTCAGCGCGTCGAAAAAGGTGCGCCCCTCGTGACGCTCTCCCCCCAACCAACGCAACCCTCAGGTTGACAGAGCCTTACGCCCCGGTTAGAGTTCGCGTCTGCCAAAATCCAGAGCGAATCAGGGCATGAAGACGTACACGTTGAAGCCGCAGGAGATCGAGCATCGGTGGTGGCTGGTTGATGCGGCGGAGCAGCCGCTCGGCCGGCTCGCCAGCCGCATCGCGCAAATCCTGCGTGGCAAACACAAGCCGACGTTCACGCCGCACGTCAACGGCGGCGATTTCGTCATCGTGATCAACGCCGAGAAGGTGCAGCTGACGGGCCGTAAGGTCGCACAGAAGCGCTACTTCCGGCACACCGGCTACATGGGTCACGAGCGGTTCACGCCGGTTCAGAAAGTGCTCGGCAAACATCCTGAGCGCGTCATCGAGAAGGCGGTGTGGGGGATGTTGCCGAAGACGACGTTGTCGCGTCAGCACGTGAAGCAGATGCTGAAGGTCTACGCGGGCGCCGAGCATCCGCACGCCGCGCAGCAGCCGACGCCGCTGGTCGCCGTGGAGGTCCAGTGAGCACCGGCATCACACCGGAGCTGCGCTGGCATGCGATCGGACGCCGGAAGCTCGGCATCGCGCGCGTGTATTTGACCCCCGGGTCCGGCAAGTGGAGCATCAACGGGCGCACGTTGGGTGATTACTTTCCCCGGCCTTCACTCGTGTCGCACATTCAGCAGCCGTTCACCGCGACCGACACGCTCGGCGCGTTCGACGTGAAGGCGCGCGTCGTGGGCGGTGGACTCACGGGCCAGGCCGGAGCGATGCGGCTCGGTATCGCGCGGGCGCTGGTGTTGGCTGACGATCGCCACCGGAAGAAGCTCAGAGAGCAGGGCCTTCTGACGCGCGATCCGCGCGCCGTGGAGCGGAAGAAGCCGGGCCGCGCGGGCGCGCGGAAGCGGTTCCAGTTCAGCAAGCGGTAAACGTTCAAATACTCACGTCACCCGATCTCAGTCTGGGTCCCTACGGGGTGGACTGGGAGAAGACGGTGACGGCGGACTAACCCAAGGAAAGGGAGAGCGTGGCTCAGCCTCAGTTGCAGGAATTGTTGGAAGCAGGTGTCCATTTCGGCCATCAGACCCGCCGCTGGAATCCCAAGATGCGGCGGTTCATCTTCGCCGAACGCTCCGGCATCTACATCATCGATCTGCAGAAGACGCTGCGTCAGCTCGAGGCCGCACAGGAGCTGTTGCGCGGCGTCGTGTTGAAGGGTGAAGGCGTATTGTTCGTCTGTACGAAGAAGCAGCTCAAGGGGATTCTGGAAGCGGAAGCCAAGCGCTGCAACTCGTTCTACGTGACGGAGCGCTGGCTCGGCGGCACGTTGACGAACTTCCAGACGATCAAGAAGCAGATCAAGCGGCTCAAGGATCTGGAGCAGGGCGCGGCGGACGGCGACTTCACGAATTACACCAAGAAAGAGCAGCTGCTGTTCGATCGCGAGCGCGGGAAGCTCGACAAGAACCTCGCGGGTATCAAGAACCTCGGCCGGCTGCCCGGCGCGCTGTTCGTGGTCGATGCAAAGAAGGAGCGCATCGCCGTCGCCGAGGCGAACAAGCTTGGGATTCCGGTGGTGGCGATCGTCGATACCAACGCCGATCCCGATCTGATCACGGTGCCGATTCCGGGGAACGACGACGCGATTCGCGCCGTCTCGCTGATCACGAACGCGATCTCGGACGTGATCGCCGAAGCGCGGCGCCAGATGCCGCTGCGCGATTCGGGCACGGGCGAAGAGGGCGAAGGGACCACCTATTCGACCGAGACGGGTGAAGCCGAGGTGGATGGCGACCGCAAGAAGCGGCCGGCGCGGCGCAAGCGGCGTCCGAAGCCGGAGGCGATCGCGGCCCGGATGAAGACAGACGAGCCACCCCCGGCGGAACCTGTCAGCACCGGAGAGAAGTCGTAACAACTGACGCAGGAAGAACACACCGACCGCCGCCCCCGAGCTACACGGCGCGAGGGCGGCGTTTTTATGAGGGAGTGAAAGGACGCACGACGACAGTGAAAGACATTCCAGCAAAACTCGTTGCCGAGCTGCGCGCCAAGACTGGTGCGGGCATGATGGATTGCAAGAAGGCTCTCGAAGAAACCGGCGGCAACATCGAGAAAGCCATCGACGTGTTGCGCGCGAAAGGGGCCGCCAGAGCTGACAAACGAGCGGAGCGCGAGGCGTCGGAGGGCATAATCGGTTCGTACGTGCACCACGATGGTTCTGTCGGTGTTCTCGTCGAGCTGAACAGCGAGACCGACTTCGTCGCGAGGACCGAGGATTTCAAGGCACTTGCCAAGGAGATCGCCATCCACGTCGCGGCGGCCAAGCCGATCGCGGTGCGCATCGAAGATGTCCCTGCGGA
>JACXTT010005376.1_pt1 | contig 18616 bp, 27 predicted proteins | sample 9270951 | NCBI WGS metagenome assembly JACXTT01 (sample SAMN15532306, study PRJNA645909) | rock metagenome | isolation source: weathered quartz diorite | place: Puerto Rico | collected 2017-06-21 | reverse complement strand
CGAGCAGACTGTGACAGCCGGGATCGTGAGCGCCAAGAGCCGGATGATCGGAGCCGGTCCCTATGATGACTTCATCCAGACCGACGCGGCCATCAATCCCGGCAACTCCGGAGGCCCGCTCGTGAATACAGGGGGTGAGGTGATCGGCATCAATAGTGTGATCTTGAGCGAGAGCGGCGGCTCAGTGGGGATCGGATTTTCTATCCCGATCAATCTCGTTAAGGAGTTGATTCCCCAACTCAAAGCGAAAGGGCGGGTCGCGAGGGGCTGGCTCGGTATCGGCATCGCTCCCGTCAGTGCGGAGCTCGCAAAAAAGCTCGGACGCCCCCGTGAAGGCGCGGTGGTGATGGAGATTGTGCCCAAAGGCCCCGCGGCGCGTGCAGGGCTCCACGTGGACGACGTGATCGTGACGTTCGGGGGCACGGCGATCCGACGCGCGGGAGACCTGCCGCGCCTCACGGCGCGAGCAGCCGTGGGGAGCGATGTCGAGCTGAGCGTGCTACGTGGAGGTCGCGAGCAGAAGGTAACGGTAAAGCTCGGGCAGTTGCCCGAGCGGACTGCGCGATGAGCATGCACATCTATTTCCTGGAACGAGGTGGAGCAGGCGCTCGCGTCGGCCACCTCGCCTGTGGAGCTCACTCGAGGTCCGCGATTGGTGACGCCGCCAGAGACCGGAAGCAGGAGCGGTAGGAGCCTCCGACACGAAGCGGACGATAGCGCGGCGGCGCAAATCACGCCCTGAGAGACTCGCGAGGATGGGCACACGGCGTCTCAACGAAACGCCGGCCGCCAGCGTACCGCTTCCCCTTGAACCCGACGACGTGGCGGAAGTGGTGCGGCCACAGACGGCGTCGGGCGTTGGCCGCGCGACGTTCCGCCGGGACGAGTACGGCCGCATCGTCCGCCCAGACGGGAGCGAGCAGTGGTGGGTGCGGTCCGCCCGGGGGACCTGGCTCGCTTTGTCGCATCAGCGGGTGATGGAGAATGACGACGGCACGATCACGGTGCTGTCGTTGACGTAACGAGGAGCGCGGACCGCACGACAATTCTCACCCGGGCGTGGGCATCTGCGATCGGCCGTCCTATGCTAGACTCCGCCAGCCATCCCCACCCCAAGGCCCGAGTGGTGAACACCCGAAGCCAGGCCTCGCGATACCCGGCATTACAGTCGCGGTCGGCCGCGTAGACGCGTCATCAGCGCGAGCATCACGCTTCGCCTGATGATCCTGATGATGGTGCGCCACGCGAGTAGGACGACGACCACGATGATCGCCGAGAGCAACACGACGTGGCCGAAGGCTCCCAGTTCCTGCTGGACATAGGCCATGTAGGACCCCAGACCGTAGCCGATCGCATAACCGATCCCCAACCGCGTAGGGCACGAAGAGCACCGCCCCGAACAAGTTCCCGCGCAAGAATGAGCGGGGCAGAGTAACGTGCTACTTGATGCCGTAGCGCGCTAACGTCTCAGCGATCTTCGGGTCGATTACCTTCGCCGCGGCGATGTCGGCTTCGGCGCCCTCGGAATCGCCTCTCGCCCGCTTCGCCAAGCCTCGGCCGTACAGCGACTCCGCGTGCTTCGAGTCTAACTGGAGCGCCGCGTCATAGTCGGCAATCGCCTCTTTGACGCGACCCGCCTTCAGATGGACGACTCCGCGACTGTCGAGGGCCGCTGCGTCATTCGGACGCAGCCGAAGCGACTCGTTGCAGTCCGCCAGCGCGGTGTCGAGGTGGCCGATCATAGCCCGAGCCCAGCAGCGGTTGTTCCATAGCATCGCGTCCGTTGGCCGGAGTCGGATTGCCTGATCATAGTTCCGTATCGCGCGGTCGAGATCGCCCTTGATCTGAAACCCATTGCCCCGGAGAATGAAGGCATCCACGTTGTTCGGATTGAGTCGGATCGCCTCGTCGAAGTCCAGAATCGCCTGATCGTACTCTCCTTTGCGACCATAGACGAACCCCCGACTGGTGAGGGCTGCGGCGAGTTGGTCTGGTGAGAGTTGGCCAGACTGGATCGCGCGGGAGCAGTGATCGAGGGCGACATCAGCATTTGAGTCTTCGGAGCAAGTCTGAGATCGCCGCGCCCCAATGTCTTGCTTCATGGTTTCGAGCGTCGAAGGCGCTACGCCCAGCGAGGCCACATTCTGGAAATCTACGTCCGCCTCTGCATCGTTCCATAGGAACATGCTGGCGATACCCCGGTTGATGTACGCGCTGGTGCTGTTCGGATCGAGGTCAATCAATTTGCTGAAATCGGCTCGGGCCTCTTCGTACCGCCGGGTGTTCAGATACGCATAACCTCTGCTGTTGTACGCCGACTCCCATCGCGGATTCAGCTGAATCGCTCGGCTTGCATCAGCAACCGCATCGGCAAATCGGCGCTGGTTGTTGAGGCTGACCGCTCGCACGCCGTATGCCGGCGCGAGTTGGGGGTTCAGGTCGATCGCGCGGGTGGCGTCGCCCACCGCCTCACGGTCTTGGCGAAGGTCGCTGTAGAGCATAGCCCGGCGCAGGAAATGCTCGGCATCCGTAGGGTTGAGCTCGACGGCTTTGGTGAAATCAGCCAGCGCCTGATCGGGGTGGCGCAGGGCGGCATGGATCGCCCCGCGGAAGGCATAGAAGAGGGCCAATTTCGGATTCAACTCGATGGCCTTGTCGATATCGACGAGGGACTTGTCGAATTGACGGAGCTGATCGTAAGCGCGGGCACGCACTTCATAGGCCAGCGCATCCCCCGGAGCCCCCGTGATCGCCGTCGTCGCATCGGCCAGAGCCTTCTCTGGCTGCCCCAATTCGAGATAGGCCCGGCCCCGGCTCTTGTATGCCGGCCACAGCGTCGGCTCGAGCTCGAGCGCTCTGACGGCATCAGCCAGAGCCTTCTCTGGTTGCCCAAGCGACGTGTATGTGGCCGCTCGGTGGTCATACGCCAGCGCCAACCCGGGATCGAGCTCGATCGCTCTGTTCGCATCGGCCATTGCGAGGTCGAGCTTGTGGATGTTTCTGTACGTCGTACCGCGGTTGACATATGCCAGCGCGAGCTTCGGATCGAGTTCGACGGCTTTCTGCGCGTCGGCCAAGGCCGCGTCAAACTGCCCAGCGGCTCGATAGGCGATACTTCTCCGCATATACGCCAGCGCATCTCTTGGTTCCGTGGCATCGCCGGGCACAGTCGGAGACGGGCCTTCACGTTCCGAACGTGGAGGCCCGCTCGGTGTCGCGCATCCCGCCACCTGAAAAGCCGCCAGCCATATCGACCCGAACACGAGCCAACGCGAGATGCTCACGCCAGACCTCATGACTACTCGTTCAGTTACCGTATCGGAGTGGGTGCCCTCTGTGCTTTCTTGATCGCACGTCCACGCTCCTCGAGCCGCTCCGCCTCGGATTCTCGCTGCATGCGTCGCAAAAAGATAGCGTACCGCTCGAGAACTTCGCCGACTTCGGGATGATCCCGGCCAAGCACAGTCTCTCGCATCATGAGGGCTTTCCGATACAAGGGCTCGGCATCCGAAGGACTTCCGAGTGTGCCGTACAGGTCGGCTAACGCGAGCACAGTGCCCGAGATTGCCCTGAGAAGGGCCGAATCCGCGGTCTCCTCGGCGATCCGGACAGCACGCCGCACCAGCGGTTCAGCCAGCGCCGGCGCGAGCTTGGCAATATACACGAGGGCCAATGCGGACGACGCGAACGCTACTGGCCCCGTCTCCTTTCCGTACGCCTTTTCTGAGACCAGCACGGCGCGGCGCAGCACGGGTTCGGCGCGAGTCGGCTGCCCGGTAACGATCTGGTACACGCCGATCACGATGAGTCCCAGGCCGACCCAGGCGTTGTCCGGACCCAGATTTTGCTCCAGGATTGGCAGCGCTTGCTGCCCGAGCGCGTAGGCTTCGCCGAACCTCCCCTGGGTCATGTGAACGTAGCCGAGCAAAATGAGGTTCATCGCGAGGCGTGTGTCATCCGGAGCGAACGCGCGTGCTTCACCGAGGGCGGCTTCCAACGATTTCTCGGCGTCGGCGTAACGCCCTTGTCTGACGGCGTGGTGGGCATCATCCATGTGACGCTTCCAGATAACGAAGTCCGTAAAGTTCGCAGGATCCGATCGTGCCGAGGGGGTACATCCTGTCGCAACGCACATCGCGACGGATAGGAATACCCTCACCGTCGCCGCGTGGAACTTCACCGCCAACAGCATCGCGGTCCTCCGAAGCCCTCGCAGAATAGCTTGCCATGGTACTGCTCAAAACCATTTCTTTCTCATGCGGCAGCAGGCCTGGGCGTTCTCCCTCAGCGAGCGCAGTGCGAGCGAGAGCTCGCGACGCTGGACTCGACGCGACGACTCCCTCGCATCGATCGTGCGCGGCTCGACTGCCAGGTGCGCGAGGTTCTCGCCGACTGACAGAGGCTCCTGGCTAAGCAGACCGCGCCCGCTCGGGAGATCCTTCGCAGCGTGCTTCAATAGCGATGGTGGCCCCAAGGGGACTCGCGCGCTATTGAACATCTCCGTTCGCGGGGTAGTCAGATGCGCTGACTGAGTGGTGCGACTACACCGCCGGCGATCGGCGGATACTTCAGAAGTCGTGGAGAAGCTCATTTCTTGTGAATTTGATCGTGCGTTTGCGGCCCCTGATCGGGACGAATTCAAAGGCTATCGTCTTGTAGTTCTTGGCCACAACCCTTTGCGAAGGCACGAGTACCCATCCGCCAGCTTGCTGGTATCCATCGATAGGTTTCGCCAATAGATCCACAGGATCCGTCATACACGGTTGGCGGGTCGAATCGATGTAGCAGTGTAACTCTCTGAGGAAGTTTGTCGTCTTCGCTGGATTGACGATCACCAAATCGAACGGGAATGACGCGCCAAGCGTGATGCCTTCCGCGAACTCGTTGGGCTTCAGGGAAATTTTCAGCCAGCGGTTGTCTCGCCACCCGTTTGAAGAGTGATACAAATGCGTTCAGCAAGGCTGCGAATGCCGCCGGTGAAGTCCTAGACTTGCTGGAAAACGAGACGGGGATGCACTCTTGCTTGGAACCCAAAACCCAAGCGTCGCCGGTTGGCGCCGGCGGCAGAGGAGGCATCCCCGTGCCCACGAGAATACCGGCATCGGAGCGGACGAGCCAGAAGCTTGATGAGTTGCTGACCCAGGGCGTGGCTGACGGCGACGCGCGGGCCGAATTGCTGAAGCTGGCCGTGCGCAAGATCGTGGAGGAAGCGCTGGAGGGCGAGGTCGCGAACGCACTGGGCCGGGACTACTACGAGAACGGCGCCACGCCAGGGGCCGGCTATCGGAATGGCTACCGGCGTGGCCGCCTGCGCACGGCCGAAGGGCCCATCGAGTACGGCGTGCCGCAGGTGGCGGATCGGGCGGAGCCGTTCGTCTCCCGGGTGCGGCGAACCTGCGCAGCATTTCGCGGATGGTTGTCGCGAACCTCCTCGAGGAGGTTCTTTTGGATGGATTGCTGTGTGTGATCTTTTAAGAATCAACTCTAGAGCCGTGCATAGATCCAGTCTCCCAGCTTTTCCGTCATGGCCAGCGGGAGACGCTGCCAGAGGGCCCGCGCCGCGTACCTCAGCCGTCCGTGGGCCTCTGACTCGGCCTCGTGTGGGCCAGCGCCTGGATAGTGGTAGCGGAGCAAGCGCCGCGGCTCCGCACCCCATTTGCTCTTGAAGTCGGCCAGGCTCGGATGCTCCTCGGCCACCTCTCCCAGGTCGTACCGGCGTACGCCACGGCCGCAAGCATCGTGAATCGCGTGCCACTGAATGACGTCGTTGGGTCGCATTGCGAACGCATCGCGCCGGCACCCGTTGAAGGCGTAGAACGCGGTTTGCCCGTACGACAAAATGATCGAGCCCGCCAGCATCGTAATGTGCCCCGCGACGTTCTGCTCGGCGAGGACGAGGTGGAACAAGCCGAAAGCGTGCAGCTCGCGCCAGAGGGCCGCGAAGAAGCGGTAGGGCCGCGCCGGAACCACGACCGAGCGCATCGTCTCCAGATAGAGTTGGTACCAGGCCTTCAGATCATGCTCGCTGTCGGCCGTCCGGACCTTCACTCCGAGCTTCGCGGCCTTGTTGATCGCCCAGCGAATCCGCGAGTGGTTGCGGGCATTGCCGAAGCGAATCTCCCGGGGATCACCGGGGAGCTCCACGACGAAGGTTTGTCGCCACGGCAAACAGACGAGCCCATCGGGCGTACCGTGCAGCTCGCCGTGAGGCTTCACCTCGAGCTGGAGCGAGGCATCCGTGCGGCAGCGCTCGATGACGACAACCCGTCTCGCCGCTCGCCCGGGGGCATGTTCCCCTGAGGGGTGTGCGGGGTCGCCACAATCGAAGCAGGCCATGCGCGACCAAATGTGGCCTGGTGCGATGCGGCCGACCGACGGGTAGGCAATGTCAAATGGGTCTCAATGCTCGCCACGGCTCCAAAGAGGAGAAAGAGCGTCATATTACAGAACTGTGCGTTTCGATAGTCGCTGAAGTTGGCACCTATGACCAGATAGGCCCCGTACCGCTTGGCTCCCTCCACGCGGGCCGAGTAAAGAACCCACGCCGCCCAAATCTGAGCGTGTCACCGACTACGGTGGCGAGCGCCGAAGGCGCGTGGATGCGCCGAATGGCCGCGAACTGGCCGCAACGCGCTCGGGGGCGGGAGCTACGAGACGGTCGGGGGACTGAAATCGGTCCCCGTCTTCGTCTTTTGGGGGGACCATTCGCGGTCCCCATTCTGGCGGTCCCCTCGTTTCGGCCATCAACCGTGGGAGCCACACTCAGTCCACACTCAGTCGGCGCAACGGGGGGGCGGAGTACCGTGGCCGCAACGCGCTCGCTGAGCGTGAACGTTAGACGACGAAGAGGGCAAGCATGTTACTGGGTGATCGTACCGTCATTGAGTATGTTGGTCACGACCGTCTCCTGCTGGATCGCACTCTCTTGGCCCACAAGCGTGTTGCCCCCTTTGCCTATGCGAAACGAACGAATGGTACCGGTCGTCGTCCCAGTATTGCCGGTGCCGCCGCCGCTGATCGTCGCGGTATCTGCTACGCCGAAGGTGATGTCAACGGTGTTGTCGTCGTTCACCGTGCAGGTGAACGCGAGCGTGAAGTTGGTGATGCTGAAGATCGAAGCGCCCACGGTCGTGTTACTGATATTCATGCCTTGGGATTGCCCGACGGACGTACCGGTACCGTCTCCGTTGAAGGTGATGGTCCCTGTGGACACAATGCTGTTACGGGACACCCCGCCCGCCGGGATGATGGTGGGAGCCCCGCTCGCGTCGATGCCGAGCGGGGTGTTTGCAGTGGAACACACCTGAATCGTCGTAGAGGCATAGGTGCCGTTGAGATTAGTCCGCGCTTCGACCATCGGCGCGCTGAGGAGAAGCACGAGCAACATCACGAGGACGGTTGCCAGTCTCTGTTGCATTTTTCCATCCCCCGACATCAACTGATCGTTGGTAGGAAGACTGATTTGGAGATTCGCCGACCTCCTGTCGTCCCGCCTCCCTTCTCTTGATGTCAGGGCGCGCAGTCGCTCTAGAGCCGTTGGAAGAAACGTGCGAGTGACCTTTCGGCGCGACCGACCTGCTCTCGGCTCGCGGCGGAGTATCGGCTCACGCATAAATGCTGTCAAGGTCAAGCGGGAAACGACGTGACTTTCCGGAAACGTCAGGCGGGGCAACGACGGACATCGCTGAATTCCGGACGACGGCTGATCACGTGAGCCGACCGCCCGCTGACCGGCCCGCGAGGACCGGCCACCGAGCGGCGCGTGCTGACTACTTCGACTTCTTCGAGGTCGGCGCGCTGCTGCCGTCCTTCAGGCTCGCGGGCCTGCTCGGCTCGGTCGCGGCCTTCTTGCTGTTGGGGATTGCGGGTTTTGAGTGGAAAGTTACTCCGATCGTAGCTTGATCTCGCGTTCGCTCGTCGCGTCGAGGCAACTTTCCGTTTACGGTGTCTGACTCCGAGCCTTGAGGATGTATAAGAACGTAGATCCTCACTCCACGGCGAAGTGAACTTTCCCGAAATCGACTCTTTTCGGCACAGAGGAGGGTCCAGGCGCGGCTCCCTGACGACCGCCCTCACGGCGCCCGGACCGCAGAGGGATTAGAATCGCGCCGGAGGGTCAGGATGTGAGAGATCGGAGCGGTAGCCTCTGGAAGCGGGTGTTCGCTGCCGCGGTGCTGTCCGCCATCGTCGTCATTCCGTGGTCGGCAGCGGGGGCGTCTCGAGGCACGACGCGCGGCGGCAAGACGGGTACTACTGCTGCGATGGCTACGACGGGCTCCAGGGTAACGCACGACCGTAAGGTTGCGGGCATGAGAGGCGTCGGCGGATTTCACGGCTTTGGATCGGCTGGCGTCGACGCCCAGAGCTTTCTTATCGTCGATGCTACCCCCGCTGCGGCCGAGGTCTTCCTCGATGGTCGATTTCTCGGTTCCGCGGCGGATTTATTGGCCCGCGCGCTCCCGATCGAGCCGGGGCGACACACCGCATACATCATCGCGCCGGGTTTCAAGCCGTATCGAGCTCAGTTCGCCGCCGATCCGAATATCTCGACCCGTCTTCGCGCGGCGCTCTTCCGCGAATAAAATCGGCGTGTAAACCGACTCAGCGTCCATGTCGACTTGTGCGGTGACACACGGCCTCGTGATCGCCGACGCTGCCTGCGCGGCGTGACCATATCCAACTCGAACGATTCGCGATCAGCCGCCGGCCTCGCTTGACGCACCGTGGACCTCGCTCGGGCGAACCTCCACGCCCGCCTCGTATCAAAACCCAGCCATTGACGCGGATCGCGACCCGGCGATAGTTTCGCCCGCAATGCCGCACGAACTCGAGGCCGGCGACCTGAGTCACCTCCTCCACGCGCTGGGCGCAATTCTCCACGAGCATCGCGGGTGCGGGGAGTTGGACGGCGGAGCGGATGACGAGAACGGGCTGCGGCTGGTGTGCGAGTGTGATGCCTCGATCCGCCGGACGCTGGCGTCCGTGGACTTCTACCCACCGGCTTAGGTTCCCCCCAAGGCGGTGGGTGACGAACCTCGCCCACGAGTTCTGGAGATCGCTTATCGCGACGGAGTCGCGGTCGCCGTGGCTGTGGCGATGGTCGGCAGCATCGCGAGCACGGCCCTGGGTACCCGGTCCGTTGCGATCAGGCTCCATGAGTTCCCAGGCCCGGTGGAGCGGAACCACGAGCCATGGTGGAGGCAGTAGTAGCGGCCGACGTATGCGAGCAGAGGGTAAGGCTCGCTTGGCGCGTGAAAGACTGCGCTGCTAGGCAGCGCGACGAGACGCGGCGCTGACGCAAGCGTTTGTGGGGTGGCCATCACGCCGGTGTTCACGTCGGCGGGAGCTGGGGCAGGGGCAAGCAGGCTCCCCGCGAGCAGAAGCGTTATCAGCGCTGTTTCCGGCATGTCTCGACCCTCCCGCGCGGTTCCCCAGGTGCAGGACCAATGCCAGCAAGAGGGCACGAAACCACGGGAGTTTACGGGCGTGGTCACCATAGACGGAACGGTGCGCGGATGTCTTTCTGGCGCGAGGCGACCGATGTTGTCAGTCCGCGTCATTCCGGATGCTCGGCAAGAGCGCTGCGGACGCAGCCAGCGTTCAGTTAAACTCCGCACCCGCCATCCCCATCGAGGTGCTCATGCGGCGGATCGGGCTTGCGGTCGTTCTCGCTCTCAGCCTGGTTTTTTCGCCGGTCGCGGTCGGGGCGCAGCAACCCGGCAGAATCCCGCGGATCGGGTACTTGGTCCTCTCACCTCTGGTAGATCCGCCCTCGGCTGAGCGCGCAGCCTTCCTTGATGGTCTGAAGGAGCTCGGCTACATCGCAGGCCAGAACATCATCATCGAGTATCGAGCGGCGGCCTGGACTCGTGAATTGCTTCCTGATCTTGCGGCCGAACTGGTCGAGCTAAAAGTTGACATCATCATTGCGGTTCCCGGCACGGCCGATGCCGCAAAGCAGGCAACAAAGACGATCCCAATTGTCGTCCCGGCCGCTAACGACCCTGCCGAGAGCGGGCTCGTCGCGAGCCTCGCGCGGCCGGGAGGCAATATCACCGGCACGCGGCGGCTCGCTATCTCGACAAGACGCCCACCCATTACGAGGAGGATCACCTGATCTCGCCCGGGAAGAGGGCCAAAGCCAAGCCCGGCCAACCCCAACTCCCCGGCTTGCCCCCACCGCTCCCGCCGGGCACCATCCGCGTCTTCCCCATGCAGCTCCAGGTCGGAGATCGCATGACGGATTCAACCGACGAATGGGAGGTAGTGGGTCGCCCCTACACGACGGCGGGCGGGAAGAACGCCCACGTGCGAGTCCAACGAGTGAGCCAAACCGGCGTCACCGAGGTCAAGATGTGGGGAGCGTACGAGAAGATCAGCGTTAAGCGAGCATGAGCTGCATCGGCGCTATCATCCCGCCATGGGGTGGCGCGCCAAGTGCTACGAGTGTGGACAGGACGCCCCGATCACGCGACCGCTCTATCCGAAACAGTCCTTGCTGGAAAGGCGATCTTGGGCTTGCCAGCGCGACCTACGAGGCCCATCCGCGCAGGCCAACGGACACCCGCTCGTGCTCCGCCGTTAGCACCATGGTTCCGCAGTATCAGATGCGCAAGGCCCACTCGACAACGCCCGGTGAGGACCCGCCGCAAGTGGCATCCCGAAGCAGCTCGCCGCGAAATACAAAGAAGAGGTAGGTGGATCATGCGACTCCCACGCAGGGCGCCACTGCCCCTTCTGGCCCTCTGCCTGTTCACCACCGCTGCGACGGCCCGCGCCGAGGCCGCCTGGGTCCTGTGGAAGCACTCGTATGAAGTCTGGATAGACCGCAAGGAAAATCATCGGCGCGATGTCGGTTGGAAGAAAGTTAACGCGACGGCCGCTAAATCGGAGTGCGACGACCGTAGGGTGCGCGAGGCGCGAGCCGAGTACGACACACTGACCGGTAAAGGTGTCGGGGCAACACTCTCCGGCTCTGAAGTGGGATTCGACCAGAAGAACACAAGATTTAAGCGCGGGTACCGTAGCTTCGAGTGCTATCCCGACACCGTGGACCCGCGCGGAGCGAAGGGGAAGTGGTGACAGTTCCCGGGCTAGGGATTCAACTTCAGCGACCCAACGATTTCTTGGCCACTAACCTCACGGTTCAGCGGCTCAACTCCGATAGTGGGTCGGTGTTTCTTACACGCTTCGCAGGGTCTGTCGAACCTCACAGGCAAGCGACCGGGCTGCACGAAGGCCTCTTCAATGGCTGCGGTCCACGCCACCGGCACGACTTTCCTGGCGCCGCGTCGCGTGAGTTGCACGACGAGACAGGTGCTGCAGTAGAACTTGCCGCGCTCTTCTTGCCTACGGAAGAAGTTCTCTAACTCGGCTCGCGCAAAGCCGTCGAAGGTCATGGGCACCTCCGGTACGCGGATCGGAGTATCGTGGCCGCCCCCGGTTGGCGCGGCGGCGTTGATCCTCGAGACGGTAGCGAGACAATGCCGCAGAATCGTAGCGGCGTCAACACTCTTTCGTGTCTGTAAAGGCCAAACTCGAAAGGCCAAACTCGCATCGCTAAAGATCGGTCTTTGGTCTGGGACGTTTGTGGCCAGTAAGCGTAGTCCGCACGATAGAGAGCGGCGGCGAACCTGGCGACAACGCAGCGAGACGCTCGCGCGAAGCAGCCAGATTTGGTATCGAGCTTAATCGTAGGGGATGGCCAGGCTAATTGCCCGCCAACCCCGGAGCACTACATCGAGAATGGGCGTAGCGTCTGGCCACCTGTCGGGGGTGACCAGCGCCCAATGAGTGTGGGGCCTCAGAAATAGAAGGCACGCGCGACCTGTGAAGACGCACCCAGTACGACATTTTCGCCCGCCCCAAACGAGCGCCTTCCCGCCGCGAGAGCGCTTGCTGCTCCGGCTGGTGGACGAGCTGCACGACACAGCCCAAGTGAGCGAGAGTCTGTGGCAGGAGCTGCGGGCCGAGTGGACGGACGAGCAACTTGTCGAGGCGGTGGTGCTCGTCGGCCGTTATCACCTTATCTCCTTCGTGACGAACGGCGTTTCGCCTTCCCCGTGAATCATATGCGTCGTGCTTCCCCACGAAGTCGGGAAAAGCTATCTCGAGTATGCGTGAAGGATGAAAAACAGAGCCATCGCGCCGCGCTCGTTTCCACCGCGGAACGTTCAGCCAGCGCCGCCGCTGGAGCCGTCTCAGGCGTCTGGCGTGTGCGTTCATGAATAGTTCGGGCTAGACTCCCGCCAGCCATCCCACTGAGGTGCCCATGCGGCGGATCGGGCTCGTGGTCGTTCTCGCTATCAGTCTCGTTCTCGCGCCGTTCGCGGCCGAGGCGCAACAGCCAGGCAAAGTCCCGCGGATCGGCTATTTGGTCCTGCCGCCGCTGGCTGATCCCCCCTCGGCTGAGCGCGCGGCCTTCGTCGATGGTCTGAAGGAGCTCGGTTACGTGGTCGGCCAGAGCATCATCATCGAGTACCGATCAGCAGCCTGGAATCGTGAGTTGCTGCCCGAACTGGCAGCGGAGCTGGTCGAACTCAAAGTTGACGTTATTGTCGCCATCCCCGGAGCGGTTGAGGCAGCCAGAGACGCAACGAAAACGATTCCGATCGTTGTCCCGTCCCTCTCCGATCCGGTCGAGAACGGGCTTGTGGCGAGCCTCGCGCGTCCGGGCGGCAATCTCACCGGGTCCGGAGGAAGGACGGCGGACCTAAGTGGGAAGCGTCTCGAGTTGCTCAAGGAAGCTTTCCCCAAACTCTCCCGAGTCGCCGTGCTCTGGAATCCTGCGAACCAAGGTGCGATGCACGAATGGAAAGGAACGCAATCGGCCGCCCGCCTGTTGGGGGTGACGCTTGAGTCCCTCGAGGTGAGAGATCCGAACGACATGCCGAAGGCCTTCGCCGCGATTACCCACCGGCGCATCAATGCCCTCATGACCTTTCTCAGCCCGCTCACGACCGCGTATCGGCTAATCATTGTGGAGTTCGCGCTCAAGCAGCGACTGCCCACTATGTTTGAAGTGAAAGCCGATGTCGAAGCCGGTGGACTCATTTCATATGCGCCGAGCCTCTCCGAGCAATTCCGCCGCGCTACCATCTACGTCGACAAGATTCTCAAGGGCGCGAAGCCAGGGGATTTGCCTATAGAGCAACCGACGAAATTCGAGCTGGTCCTCAACCTCAAGACCGCCAAGGCTCTCGGTCTCACCATCCCGCAGACGCTGCTCCTGCGGGCCGACCAGGTGATCGAGTAACGATGCTCGACCCACGTGCCCGCCCGCGCTCCGACGCACTTTCGGGAGCGCTCAGCTGGGAGCAGGTGGATCTAACTCAAGGGCTCCTTAACGTGAGCCGGCTCAAGAACGGGGTGCCATCCACCCATCCGCTGCGCGGCCCCGAGCTACGGGGCCTGCGGCGCCTACAGCGCGGGTCTCCGGCGTCGGCCTACGTGTTCGCTGACCGACTCCGCAGTGCGCCGGATCGTCGCGTGCGCTGGCACCGTCGCGGAGCTCGGCTTCCCCGTGCATCCGCATATGCTGTGGCACGGCTGCGGCTACAAGCTCGCGAACGACGGGCACGACACTCGAGCGATCCAGCACTACCTCGGCCATCGGAACATCCAGCACACGGTTCGGTATACCGACCTGGCGCCCGATCCATAGCGCGCCCTACTACGCGCGTTCAACTTCATTCCGCTGCGCCGATCACGGCGGTTGCACGTCCGTGTAGAAACCGCTGTCCAACGCGGCCTGTGCCGACTCGTTGAACTCTCTAATATCCATTCCGTAGAAGCGCCCCCATGTGCACGCGATGTCGTAGGCGGCCATCGCCGCAATGTGAAGCGCCTCGTCTACGCACGTATCGCCGGGCTCGTTGAGCGCCTGAATTACCTGCGTGCTCTCTTTTAGGAATTTGCCGGTGCTCCACGAGTCCGAGTGACTGTATGACGACCCGTGCCTATACGCGACGGCATACGTCATGGCGCGTCCGGTCTGCTTAGCTCGTCCTTCGATCCTCAAGTCCGTCCACGACCTCGTGAGCCCCTTGAGGCGAGCGTATCGAGCCGCCTGTCTTTTCGTCAGCTTGCCGGTAACAGAAAGTTGCATCTTCAAGCGCTCCAACGATCCAATCGCCATCCACTGACGCGCTCGCGCATCGTAGTCGTTGTGGCAGATGTAGCCCAACTCGATGCAGAGGTTTGTGAGTGACCGCGCGAGGTCAATCCCATCCTCGCCATAGCCCGCGCGTGCGAGATGGTGAATCGCGTGCACAGTCTTCCATGCCTTGGCGAACAGGCCGGCGACAACAATGGTCGACGGGAGCCTGGGAACGGCTCCAACGGCGATGTCCACCGGGGCCCGGACAAGGTGTTCCCGCGCGCGAACGTGGTGCGGGCACTCGTGCTGCGCGCACTCACCGATCCCGGCTTTCGCGTTGAGGATCTCCCCAGGACCATTAAGGAGCTGCAGAGGATGCGCCGGCACCGGAAGGGGCACACGCTCGTCCCGATGGCGACCTCGGAGCACGCGATCCGGTTCATCCGGAACGTCTTCGAGGAGGCCGCGATGGGCGACCGAGAGGTCTACGGGCGTGCCGCCGGGCTGCTGCGCGACATGCACCAGATCATGGCGTTACCGACCAACGGCAACGGCAAGCACGGCAGCGGCCAGGGGGCGCCGTTCCCGTCGAGTTTCATGCCACAGGATCCGACTCCGTCGCTGCCGCCCGCGCCAGTCACCGAGAAGCCCCGCGGGCTCGTGGTCGATGGGCGAGAGTACGTCGATCGGCAGTGAGGTACGTGAAGGCAGAAACGCGGCGTCCACGCTGACAGAGTATGTATCCGTGGTGGATGACAGTTGGCATGTTGCCCATTCGTGGCGACGTACCTTTCCGAGCGAGCCCGTTCTGGGAGACGGTCGAGCCGCGTGGGTGCTCAGAGAGCACCCCAGTGAATTAGTCTGATTACTTCCCCTTTGCCCCGCGTGGGTCCACGGTGTCGGGGAGGCAGATCACATTGTGGGCTGTGTGATTTCCTCGGCGGAGTAGTTCGCCCGTACTCGCCACTTCACCGTCACGAAGGTTCCCTCGACCGTCGCGGCCCCGGACTCACAGGCCGGTTTCGCAAACGCGGTCACGTGGATGGTCCCAGTGCCGTCGCTGAGATCGAAAGTGTACAGGGGACCTCCGCGGCGCAATCGGTTTGCCCGAAAATTGCTCATGGTTCCGAGTACGGTCACCGGCTGTCCGTGAAAGCGGTCGGCATTGCCGAGCAGTTCGCTCACTGAATGGGGAGCAAGCTGCGTGACCAACATCACCCCGAGAATGCCCGCGGCGTTCGTGAGCAGCATCAAGGCTCCAATCAACTCGATTCGGCCGGCTCGACCTCACTTCACGGCGGGCGTGAGTCTGCATACTCGTACCTGAAGGAAAGCTAAAGCCGAAAAGCCGGCGAGACATCCTCATCCAGCGGCGCAGCGGGCTCACCTCTCCTTCGGTCGCCGCGGGTCCACGGTGTCGGGGTAGCACGTGAAGTTGCGGTACCCTTGCGTGAACCTCGTGTTCCGCTGGTTGAATCCCACTGTAGATCCAGCGAGTGTCGCTCGGATACCTTGGCCGGTTAGCGCGTCATACTCAGCTCGCGCCTCGTTCACGCTACGGTCCTGGCACGCCGCCTTGGCGGCCGTCGTGGCAACTTTCTTCCAGGCAACGTCGCGCCGGTGGTTGTCCTTGTTGTTGTCGACCCAGACTTCATATGCGTGCTCCCACAGCACCCACGCGGACGCCGCGTAGGCTGTCGTGGTGGAGGTGAGCAGGCAGAGGGCGAGAAGGAGCAGTGGCCTGCGTGGGAGTCGCATGATCAACTACCTCTTCTTTGTCCTTCGCGGCGGGCTGCGTCGGGGCGCCACTTGCGGCGGGTCCTCACCGGGCGTTGCCGAGTGGGCCTTGCGCATCTGATACTGAGGAACGGTGGTGCTGACGGCGGAGCACAAGCGGGTGTCTGTGGGCCTGCGCGGATGGGCCTCGTAGGTCGCGATGGCCAGCCCAAGATCGCCAATCTCCAGCAAGGACTGTTTCGGATAGAGCGGGCGCGTGATCGGGGCGTCTTGTCCACACTCGTAGCACTTGGCAAGCCACCCCATGGCGGGATGATAGCGCCGATGTAGCTCATGCTCGCTTCACGCTGATCTTCTCGTAGGCTCCCCACATCTTCGTCTCCGTGACGCCTGGCTGGTTCAGCTGCTGGACCCGCACGTGGGCCTTCTTCCCGCCTGCGGTGGTGTAGGGACGGCCCACCACTTGCCACTCGCCGGTTGAGTCCGTCATGCGATCACCGATCTGAAGCTGCATGGGAAGGACACGGGCGGTGCCCGGTGGCTCGGGCGGCGGCATCCCGGGTAACGGAGGTTGTACCGGCTTGGCCTTCTGGCGCTTCTTCTCTAGACGCGGCCTCGCCACGGGCTAGTTGAACCACCTCGCGCGCCGGATCTCGCTCCGCAGCGCGACGTGCGAAGACGATGGTAGAAGGCTCGGATCACGGGATTGCAGCGGGTGCCAACCAACGCGGCCATGAAGAGGGCCGCGCGGACGGGGGCTCGTCCGCCCCAGACCAGGCGCTTGCCTTTGAGCACGCCGCTATCATGAGCCAGCGGGGCGACCCCAACGAGCGCGGCGATCTGTTTGCGCGGCAGGGTCCCGAGCTCCGGCAGTGCGCCAATCAGCGTGCGACTGAGGACCGGGCCGACGCCGGGCACGGAGCGCAGCAGATCCTCCTTGGCGCGCCACACTGGACGGGCCTTGATGGCGTCATCCAGATCCCGATCGACATCGTGCAGCTGGCGCTCGAGCCAGTGGATGTGTTGGGTGATGCCCCGGCGCACGGCCGGCAAAGCGTGTTCGAGCCGATTTCGCTCGGCGACGATCATCTCGAGCACTTGACACCGGAGACAGTTGCTAACGCGAAGCCGCGGCAGTGGTCAAGAAGTTCTCGATGCCGGTTGGAGGGTGCGGCGTCTCGACCTCGCACCCTGTCTGCGCTCGCGGCTAGAGGGGGATGCACTCCGGGGGAAAAATCACTAGGCTCGCAGTGCGGCGTCCCCTCACCTTTCCGCTTGGCTTTCGGCCTTCGGCCAGCCCGGCGTGGATAAGTGCTGGACCTCCTCACTCGTGAACTCACATTGATGATGAGGCATGCGCGACATCCGTGGGTAGGCTCGATCGCAGCGTCATCATCTACGGGATCTACGGGCGCCGACAGTAGTGCGTCGCCGCCCAAGCAACTGGACGAATGGCGACAGGCCCGCCGAGCGGTGCCTCTCCCCTTTGGGCTTCTTGTCGGATTGGTGATCGTCGACCATTGGTCATTTTGACACAACCTCTCTAACGCGGCCGGCGTCATCTACAAAGAGCGCTGAGAAGCCGGTCCGCCGCTTCGCCGGGTTCGGCAGACGGTTCCACAGTCTGTGAAACTGCGGGAGATCTGGCAACGCGACACTGTACTTGGCCTGGGGATCGCGCATCTGCTGGAGGAGTTCCCCAAGGACTCTGAGGAAGTGGTTCCCCTGCCTGAGATCCAGGGAACCTCGGCCCTTCGCCTCGATGACCCAGCGGCGACCTGATTGGAGAGCGGCAATGATGATGCCCTGACTCCTTCCCCGGGTGACCACGATCCAGCCGACGCCCTCAAGCCAAGCCTTTAACTTGCGCTTTACCTCATCCTCAGAGAGCGGGTCTACGGCTTCGATCGACTCGCCACCCGCGGCCGGAAATGATGGTCCCGGTGAGACCGTAACAGGGTAGTTCCCGAGTTTGCCGTCGTAACGGCGACGTCGCGCGATAAGACCCTCGGCCGCTAGAGATCGCGCCGGCTCGTTGACTCGCGCCAGGGCCGCGCGAGATCCCAGAAGCCGATTGGCGATCTCCCGATCGGTCAGACCGGGCGCGGAGCGAGCCAGGGCTAAGATGCTCTCCTTCAGGGGTCGCCACCGCCGCTCCTTGCCCTTCACCTCCTGTCGTCCCCTGCGAGCGGCGTGATTTCGGCCCGGCGCGTAGCGATGGGACGTGGGGTTCCGATGGCCGACTGCCGGCGGACAGTCTTCAGCATGCGCGCCAATCTCGGCGCTGCTCGACTCCGATGCGTCCCGGTCCATCGAGTCCTCGATGCCGCAGCCGCGCTCCCTGGCTGCGGCATCGCGACATTCACGAGTTGTGCGTGACCCTGCGGCGCCCTAGAAGGCCAGTCGGATGCGCGCTGCCAAGGTGTAGGCGTCGCGCGCGTCCCGCCTCGTGTGCACGCCGTTGAGGACCTCGGCCGTGTTGAGCCCGGCGCCGGTGAAGAGATACCCACCTTGCAGATCGAAGGCGGTGTTCGGAGCGAAGCGCCACGTCAGCCCGAGATCCAGCTCGGTGCCCAGATAGCTGGAATCACCCTTCACAAAGCTCTGATCGTCCACTGGGGAGCGGCTCGTGAAGGTTTGCTGGGGAGCGAGGGTGACCGTCGTGTCCGTGTCGACCTTCTCCGCCGTCCATGTCGGGCTCGCGATCCCGTAGAACGCCAGCGCCGGCGTGAGGCTATACGTCGCCCTGAAGCCGAGCGAGGCTCGACCGTAGCGGTCGTA
>JACXTT010005375.1_pt1 | contig 18617 bp, 17 predicted proteins | sample 9270951 | NCBI WGS metagenome assembly JACXTT01 (sample SAMN15532306, study PRJNA645909) | rock metagenome | isolation source: weathered quartz diorite | place: Puerto Rico | collected 2017-06-21 | reverse complement strand
TTTACCAGTTCCACGTCAAATATCAATGTGCTATAAGGAGCAATATCTTCTCCTGCGCCTTCAGCACCATAACCGAGATCAGAAGGTATGATCAGTTTTGCTTTTGAGCCCTCGTTTAATGCTAATAGCCCTTCGTTCCAGCCTTTTATGATCGGAGTAGTGCCTAAAATCACTTGCAATGGCTCATAATTACGGCCAGGTTGATTTAAGCCGGCTTTTTGTGCTTCAGCCTGTATGCTTGAATCGAACACCTTATCATTGGTGGTACGGCCGATATAATTAACCAGCACAGTATCACCCAATTGAGGCTTCGGTTTTAATGAGGCTTGTGTAACCATGTACTTTAACCCTGAAGGCGTAGTTTTAGCAATTAGTTTGTGATCTGCTATGTATTTGTCACGAGCAGTTGCTTCTGATGATTTCATTTCATCCATAACTTCCTGCAGCGATTGTATTTTTTCAATTTTCAAATTGAAAATAAGCCAAGTTCCTTTTTTCAGGAAAGCCGGACGCTGATCTTCGCGATCTTTAAAAATAGAATCGGTCGGCACTTTAATATAAGCGCTATCCTTTGCAGCTAATAAAGGGAATGAATCCATCAAGTCCGCTGCATTTTGGCAGGGCTGTACCTGTGTCTTAAAGGGGTGGCCTTGCATATAGGTGCTGTAAAGAACCGAATCTTTTTCTGTTTTTTGCACCAAATCAAAGGTGATCACGTCATTTAGTTTGATCTTATCGCCTGGGTTGCTGGTTATTATTTTTACAAGCGCGCCTTTAGGCGTTTTTACTGTATTATCCTGGGCGTTTGCACAAATACCCGCTGTTAAGGACAATAAAGTTATTAAAGCAAATTTTTTCATCATAGTATTAAAATAAAAGCCCTCCGGTTTACGCAGAGGGCTATATATTAGTTGTTATTTTTTAGCCGGCGCTTGCTGTTGTTTTGCCTGCTCCTGCAATTGCTGCAGGGTTAACGCCGCAGGTGGCGCAGGTTTTTTAGCATTTGGATCAGGGTGGACGATATTAACCACTTCTACTTCAAATACCAGCGGAGTAAACGGTTGTATGATCTGGTTACCTTGTTCGCCATAAGCTAATTTAGAAGGGATCACAAAAGTTGCTTTCTCGCCTTTGTTCATAAGCTGCAAACCTTCGTCCCAGCCCGGGATCACCGCTTTAACGCCAACTGCAACCGGGATCGGTTTGTACTGCATCATTGGATTAAATGTTTTCTCTTTCTGAGCAACCTCTTTAACGTTGGTTTCGAACAGTTTGCCGCTAACAAATTTACCCACGTAGTTTACAAATACGGTATCGCCTGTAGCAGGTTTGTCGCCTGTACCTTGTTTTGTAATAACGTAGTTCAAACCAGATGCTGTAGTCGTAACTGTCAATTTATGATCGTCAATGTATTTCTTGATTTTAGCAGGCTCAGCTTTTTTCAAAACGTCGGCCTGACCTTTTAGATAAGCAGTAATTGCACTATTAAATGCAGTATCGGCCATTTTACCTTTAGGTATTACTTTATCGATCTTTACTTCATAAACGATGTACTTACCTTTTAACGGAGGTCTGCGCATACCTTTTTTCATAATCGAGTCGATATTGGTTTTGATAGTTGCGCTATCACCTTCGCCCAGTAATTTAACACCGGCAAAAATATCCCCGGGAGTTTGTGCTTTTTGCAAAAGGGTAAGGATAGGACGTCCCTGTTCATAAGTGCTCATCAAAACAGAGTCGCCATCGGTCTTGGCGATAAGCTGAAGGCTAATAAAGTCGCCCTCTTTTATTCTTGGAGCACCTTTGTCCAGGTGTATATCATATAACATACCGCCAGTTCCTTTTTTAAATCCGCCGTTACAGCTTGCTAATCCGATTGCTGCAAGAGCTAAAAACATTAAGTTTTTCTTCATCATTTATTGAATTAATAGTTTTTTATATTCCGGTAAAATTTGTTTGAATTGATTGATCACCTCTTCTAGGCTATCTGTCGATGTGCCTCCCGCTGCATTGCGATGACCGCCGCCATTAAAATATTTTTTACAGATCTCGTTTGCAGGAAACTCGCCTCTCGACCTTAATGAAAGTTTTACTTTGTCAGTACGTTCAACGATAAAAGCAGCCAACCGAATACCTGTGATCGATAAAGCATAATTCACAATCCCCTCTGTATCACCTGTTATTACGTCATACTCCTCCAACTCCTGCTTACTAACGGAGATAAACGCAGTATTGTATTCGTATAGTACTTCTAATTTATTTTTAAGGCAATGCCCCAGGAAATTTAAACGGCTTTCAGACGAATTGCTATAAACCAATTCGTGAATATGCCAGTTTACAGCGCCTGCTTCAATCAGGTCGGCAGCAATGCGGTGAACTGCGGGTGTAGTGTTAGGGAGGCGGAACGAAGCAGAATCGGTCATGATGCCGGTGTAAAGGCATGTTGCCACATCTTTATTAACCAAAGCCTTATTCTGAAGTTGATTCACGATAAAATCATATACCAATTGCGCGCTTGCGGCGGCATTGATATCCCAGTGACGATAATCATCAAAATCCTCGGGCTCCAGGTGATGGTCGATCATCACTTTAACAGCGCTGCTTGCGCGAACCAGTTCGCCCAATTCATTTATGCGGCTCAGTGTATTAAAGTCGAGGCAGAATACAATTTCAGCTTCTGCGACCAAGGTGGCTGACTTATCCACATTTTCAGTAAAAATGATCACATTTTCATTGCCGGGCATCCATGCCAGGAAATCAGGATAATCTGTTGGAGTGATCACTTGAGTATGATGCCCCTGCTGTATCAAATAATTATATAAACCCAGCGACGAACCCATTGCATCACCATCAGGTTTATGATGTGTGGTGATCACAATTTTGCGCGGTTGGCTTAGTAGGTTTTTAAGTGCAGCTAAATCAAGCATCAATTTTCAAAATAGCTGCAAAGCTAAAGAAATAAATCAAATACGAAGTATCTAATTATAAAGCGAAAAGGGTTTATTTTATCAATTTTAAAACACTACTTTTGCGGCAATTTTGATAAACACGATGGAAAATAATAAAACATTCACTATGATTAAGCCCGACGCGGTGGCCAATGGCCATATCGGTGCTATTTTAGATCATATTATAAAAGGCGGCTTCAAGATCACCGCTATGAAATACCTGTGGCTTACTCCCGAGAAAGCCGGTGAATTTTATGCTGTGCACAAAGCCCGTCCTTTCTACAATGACCTGGTAACTTTCATGTCGTCAGGACCGATCGTTGCTGCTATTCTTGAAAAAGAAAATGCCGTTGAAGATTTCCGCAAGCTAATTGGCGCTACCGACCCAGCTAAAGCTGAGCCCGGAACCATCCGCAACCTGTTTGCAAAATCTATTGACGCAAATGCAGTTCACGGCTCAGACTCTGACGAGAACGCTAAGATCGAAGGCGATTTTTATTTCTCTGCTTTCGAGAAATTCTAAACTGATTTTCATTCCCGGGTATGTGTATATCTTACCATACCCGGGATATATTTCCCATCTTTACTTGTTTTTCTGCACTTAAAGTAATAGTTTTACTGTGCTGTAAATGTTATAGTTATGATTGGTTAGCTTAAGTGGCACGATTATTGGCTCAATAGCAGCAAAACATAAACCATGAAGCTACTGATTAAGTGTTTAGTATACTCTTTGGTGATAACAGCAATTATCGTTGTTAACTCTTTGTTTTTTCTTCATCACCCGCCTGAAGTGCAGCTTGTATTCATCACTCCCGGAGTTATGATATTGGGATATTCCATCATCAGCGACGATTTCAGGAAAAAGGCGATGGCCAGATCAAGATGGTCTAGAGGAAGATAATATCTTCTACCAGTACGCTGTTGGTCTCGTTATTGATCTTCTCTATTATTTGCGAACGCATCAGTATTAGTTCATTTTTAATGACCGATGATTCTATTCGCAGAAATAATTTCTTATCGTGGATATAGATCTCTTTGGTACGGTTAGCTACCGACTTACCTACCAATTGCGGCCAGGAGGCTTTAATTCCAGTTTCGTCATACTTCCGTTTGATCTTGTATACCTGCAGCATCTGCTCAATAGCTTCTTTCAGGCTTTTGTCGTTAGTTCTGCCCATCGATTTCGCCTCCTGATACTTTAAATATTTTTAAACCGACGTTTATTTTATCAAAGATGCCCTCCACTTTGGCTGCGCTGGTATCGGTAATAAATACCTGTCCAAAGTCATGATTCGATACCATCTGCATCAGTTTGGTTACGCGGTTATCATCCAATTTGTCAAATATGTCATCCAGCAAAAGCAAAGGTTTAAACCCTTTTTGTTGATCCAGGTAAGTGTACTGGGCGAGCTTTAAAGCAATCAAAAACGACTTCTGCTGTCCCTGCGACCCAAACTTCTTCATCGGCATGTCATGAATGGCAAATTGTAATTCGTCTTTATGAATACCTGTTGTGGTCCGCTCTAATATACGGTCCTTTTCGGTGCTTTTTTTCAGTATATCAGCAAAATCACCCTGTAATAATTGCGACTCGTATACCAACTCAACTTGCTCAGCGTCACCACTCAAAAATTGATAATGTTTATTAAAAACAGGAGTGATAGCTTCCATAAAAGCTTTACGCTTTTCAAAAATCAGGTTGCCCGAGGTGATCAGTTGTTCATCGAACACATTTAGCAACTCAGGGTCATATCTTCCTGTTTCAGCAATTCGTTTTAACAGGGCATTCCGGTTGATCAATACCTTATTATAAGTGATCAATTCGTCCAGGTATTTATTGTCTGTTTGGGAAATGACGTTGTCGATAAATTTCCGGCGTTCCTCGCTGCCTTCTATAATAATACTGATATCGTAAGGCGAGACCATCACCAGCGGAAACAACCCGATATGATCCGCCAACCGCTGATAGTCCTTTTTATTCCGCTTGAATTGCTTTTTCTGGTTGCGCTTTAACCCGCATGCAATAGTTTCTTTATGGCCGTCTTTATTGAAAACGCCGTTGATCACAAACATGTCGGTGCCGGTTTTTATTTGCTGACTGTCAATCGGGTTAAAGTAACTCTTACAAAGCGACAAGTAATGTATCGCGTCTAGCAAATTAGTTTTTCCCGCGCCGTTATTACCCGTAAATGCATTTACACCTTCGCTGAAATTCAGCTCAGCCTCGCTGTAATTCTTAAAATTGATAATAGATAATTGCTGCAGATACATAAGGGTCGTCAAAGGTAGTGATTAGTTAATCAGTTAACCAGTGATTAGTTAATCAGTTAATCTGCGATTAGTGATCGGTGACTAGTTAATCAGTGATCAGTTAACCGGTTAATCGGTTAACCAGGGATTGGCCATTACAAAAGAATGTTTTGTCGCCATCATATAACTGATTACCGATTAACTGGTTAACCGATCACTAACCCCCAACAATTATTTCCACTAACCTATTGCTAACAAACTTGAAAACTGTATTTTTGCAAACTTAATTTTAGAATAGAAATGTCAAAAACCCAGGCGAATAGTGCCGTGATTGCGAAAGATAACGACTTTGGACAGACCGGTAAATTTGTACGCGAGAACCAAAAAAGCTTAATTTTTATAGCCGGAGCCATCATTGCAATGGTGATCATCTACTTTGGATACCAAAAAATGTACCTCGCGCCGCGTGAGGAAAAGGCTGCCAGCCAGATGTATGTAGCACAGGATGCATGGGCTAAAAAAGACTGGGATAAAGCTTTAAAAGGTGATGCCGGTTATCCAGGTTTCGAAAAGATCATCAGTGACTACAGCAATACCAAAGCAGCTAACCTGGCTTATTTCTATGCAGGTATCGCTTACCTGAATAAAGGTGACTACAAAAAAGCAATTGAAGATCTCACCAATTATCGCGGCGGCGATGTTATGGCTGCGGCAGAAGCACTGGGCGGAACTGGCGACGCATATGTTCAGCTGAAAGATTACGATAAGGCATCTACATTCTTTAAGAAAGCTGCCGACAAAGCGGGCAACAAATTCCTTTCGCCTTTCTATTTGAAGAAATTAGGATTGGTATACGAAGAGCAGAAAGATTACAAATCTGCCGACGAAACTTACAAGAAAATAAAATCAGATTACCCTGACAGCAACGAAGCACAAAGCATGGATGCATACATTGCACGTGTGGAAGCTAAGATGTAGTTCGGGAATTATATTCCACAATTTAACTGAATCCTAAAGGCCTGTATATTTATAAGATATAACCTTTAGGATTTTTTATTTATACTCAAAAATCTGCTTAAACGTTAAAAAATGGCCACTCAGCTAAAAAACTTGTCCGATTTTTCTTCTACAGAAATACCATCAGCCATTAATTATCGCTTTGGTATAGTTGTTGCCGAATGGAACACCGAGATAACGAATGCATTATACGAGGGGGCATATCAAAGCTTGATCAATAATGGTGCATTGCCGGACAATATCTTCAGTTACTCAGTTCCTGGTAGTTTTGAACTGACATCGGGTGCAGATATCTTATTAAAGAATGTGCATGTAGATGCGGTGATATGCCTGGGATGTGTAATACAAGGCGAAACAAGGCATTTCGATTTTATTTGCGATGCCGTAGCTAATGGGATAAGTAACGTAGCTATAAAATATTCAAAGCCGGTTATTTTTGGTGTATTAACCACTGATAACCAGCAACAGGCCATCGACAGGGCAGGCGGCAAGCATGGAAATAAAGGCGACGAAGCTGCGATAACTGCAATTAAGATGGCTAATTTGGCTGAAACTTTAAATTCGTAAATATCGTTTAACACACATATTAAAGACCATGAAAAAAATTATTTACTTCATCATTATAGTAGTTCTTGCTGGCAGTATCGCATCATGCACAAATAAATTATGCCCGGCTTACGCTTCATACCCTAAACATAGCAGATAACATAAAAAAGTCATTTTTCTTCCCTGGTTAAAACTAATTGGGCTGCGAACCGTATTTTTGTCGGTCAGTATATTTTAACTTTTTATGAATTGGATATCGTTGGAATCAGCAGACCAGCTGAGCGGGATTAAACAACACCTGGGTTATAGCATTATTTATAAGCACAGCACACGCTGTTCTATCAGTTTAATGGCAAAGCGACGCATCGAGATGGATGCTTCAGAATTGCCTGATAACCTTCCGGTTTATTACCTCGACCTTATTAAACACCGCGATATATCTAATCAAATAGCACATGAGTTCCACGTGCATCACGAATCACCCCAATTATTGCTCATAAAAGACGGAGAATGCATCCTCGATCAGTCGCACAGCGGCATCTCTATAGAAGAAGCACTCGGCGAGCTTAATTGATCTTTTGCACACCTGCACATCCACACATCTGCACATTAATCAATGCTCTGTAATATTCCAAATGCCCGTTTAGGGTGTTAGGTTGTTTTTATTTACCTTTGTTTTTATGATTGAATTGCCGGTAGTCCCTGCTAACCAAACGCAACGCAAGCCTGATTGGCTGAGGGTGAAGCTTCCTGTGGGAAAAGAGTATGCGCATGTACGTAATTTGGTAGATACCCATAAACTCCACACTATTTGCGAGAGCGGAAATTGCCCGAATATGGGAGAATGCTGGGGAGCTGGTACGGCAACTTTCATGATTCTGGGTAATATTTGCACCCGCTCGTGCTCATTTTGTGCAGTTGCTACAGGACGGCCGTTGGCGGTTGATCTGGATGAACCTAATCGTGTAGCCAACTCAGTAAAGCTAATGCAGGTAAAACATTGCGTGATCACATCGGTTGACCGCGATGACCTGAAAGACGGCGGCTCGATCATCTGGGCTGAAACTATCAACGCTATCCGCCGGGAAAGCCCTGAAACCACATTGGAAACTTTATTGCCGGACTTTAAAGGCATTTGGGAGAACCTGGAACGCGTATTAGCTGTTCGCCCCGAGGTGGTATCCCATAACCTGGAAACAGTACGCCGCTTGACCCGCGAAGTCCGCATACAAGCTAAATACGACCGTAGCCTGGAATGCCTAAGACATATTTCTCAAGCCGGATTACGCACCAAATCAGGTATCATGCTTGGCTTAGGTGAAACAGAAGAAGATGTGATCGAAGCTATGCAGGATTTGTTTGATGCAGGCGTTCATATCCTTACCCTTGGTCAATATTTGCAACCAACCCGCAGTCACCACCCGGTGATTGACTGGATACACCCAGATCAGTTTGCCAGTTACAAAGAAACTGGTTTGGAAATGGGTTTCAAATACGTAGAAAGCGGTCCATTGGTACGCTCGTCATATCATGCGGAAAAGCACCTGTTTGAAATCTAATAGCAGAGACAGCTAATATCAGTTGCGCGTGGTATCGGAAATAAGACCCTCCGATCCTGCTGTATTTGATTGCGACACTACTTCCAAAACATAAAGGAATGAAATCTATCGATTTCTGCTAATGCTTTTGCTGGTACCTTCGAATACCTGGCGATAGCTTTATGCCAACCATGGATCCATAATGGTGATCGGCAAAATTCTCGTCTCTTTGTAACAAACCTGTCTTATTCTAACGAATTAGTATGTATAGTGCCATAGAAATGTTAATTATTGTTAAAAATCAAAAATTCTCTATACGATGTTGTAACAAAACACGTATTAGGTTTGTCTTTTAGATAAACCATAATAAGAGTATTCGTTCTTTATAAGATCAGTTAATATATTAATTAAAAAAGCGAGCGGACAATACTACGATCGCTTTTTTTATGCCATTAATTTTGCGATGGTAACGGGTAATTGAGCTATTAAACGGCCTGGCAGCACCACATGCATACGGTTTGGCAGGGCCAGTTCGTCGCCTGCCTTTCCATGGATATAGTTGCCAATAATACAAGCATCTTCAGGCGAGTATTTTTGAGCCAATAATGCAGCAATAACACCCGTTAATACATCGCCCATGCCGCCACTGGCCATGGCTGCATTGCTGGTTGAGTTAAAGTAGAGTTTACCATCAGATGTGATGGTTATCGTGTAGTCGTTTTTCAGCACTATATAAATGCCATGTTCTCGGGCCATATCTATACCGGTTTGCAGGCGCTGCCACCAACTGGTATGTTCACCAAATAAACGATCAAACTCTTTCATATGCGGAGTTATAATACTTCCCCTAGGCACATGCCGCCATAATCCTGAATGTACTGAGAGCAGGTTGAGTGCGTCAGCGTCCATCACAATAGGCTTTTGATAGTTTTTCAGCAGATTAACCAACAGAGCCAAAGTATCTTTGTCTTTTCCGATGCCAGGCCCTATCGCAACTGCGCCGAACTTTTCCCATTCAATATCAGGCTCTTCATCCTTATTTCTAACGATGGCCATTATTTCAGGATGATAACTATTGAGAGCAACCAATCCGCTTTGCGGGATACAAGCTGTAGTTAGTCCCGAGCCTGCATAGGCACATGCTGACGAACATAACAAGGCCGCTCCCATAGTCTCAGCGGCACCTGCAACGATCAGCGAATGCCCATAAGTGCCTTTGTTACTGAACCGATATCGCGGCTTTAATCTCTTGCGTATATCTTTTTCCTCGACTAGTTGATATGGCGAATCCAATGACTGGATAAATTGCTCATTGATGCCGATGTTAACAGCTTCCCAGCAATGAATATATGGCCCTGATTCGGGCAACAAAAAATTGATCTTCGGTTGCTGGAAGGTGATAACAAGGTCGGCCTTTAAAACTGTTGCATCAGGATTAGTCACCCCTTCACTGAAAAATCCAGTGGGTACGTCCACTGCAACGACTATTTTGTTGAGGTTGTTCAGGTAGTTTACCAATCGTTTGTAATCACCTTCAAGGGGTTTATTCAAACCAGTACCTAGTAACGCATCGATAATAATCGTACTGTTTTCCTCTGGTAGGTCTTCACCGGGTTTGATCTCGAAAATGTTAATACCAGCAGGGATCAGGCGGTGCAGATTAGTCTTAAAATCATCAGATGAGTGTGAGGAGAATAAGGCTATTTTAACGTCGACATTCTGATAGCTGTGATCCTTTAGCATGCGGGCAATAGCCAGTCCATCACCGCCGTTATTGCCGGTACCGCAATACACTGAGATGCTTTGCAACTTGTCAGGGAAATGATTAACGAACCAGCCTACGAATGCTTTAGACGCGCGCTCCATCAGGTCGATAGAAGTGATAGGTTCGTGCTTAATAGTATAGGCATCCGCCTCGCGGATCTGTGATGAAACAAGCAAAGGAAGCATAATGAATAAAGGTAGGAATAGTTTATTTTGTTTCGAGGATTAAACTCATTGCGCTTTAGAAAGTGAGTAAAAAGCTAACAGAAGAATTGATAAAAGTTGTAAATTTGTTATATGAGCATATTAGTAAATACGCATAATGAACTTGAAGAAAAAGTTTTGATTGCCTTTCTCGATAGTCTCAGGTATGATTATAAATCAGGAGTGAAAGGGAAAAAGGACGAGGCTGATAAGGACTTTCTTGATCAATATAACCAGGAAATCGATAAAGCTGAGAATGAAATTGAAACAGGGGATTACCTAGATCAGGATTATGTAGAAAAATTATTTGCTAATAGAAGAAAAAACCTGAATGCCGATTAAATGGAGTAAAGCCGCTGTTCAGCAATTGTTGGATGCCATCCGCTTTATTGAAGAAAACGACTTCCATTCATACGCTGAAGAATTAGAAAGAGATATACTTTCAAGAATCCGAAACCTTCCCCAGCACCCGACGATCTATCCTTTAGATAAGTACAGAAGAAATAAAGATGGCACTTATCATGCATTTGAGGTTGATCAATACCGAGTATCCTATAGAAATAAAAAGAACGAAATAAGGATTGTCAGAATCAGACACACCAGTAGAAAAGTACCAAAATATTAGATTCTTAGTATTCTTACTTTATTCCCATCTCCTTCTTCAGAAACTGCCCAGTAAAGCTTTCCTTTACTTTGCACAAACCCTCCGGTGTGCCGCTAAACAATATCTTGCCGCCACCTGAGCCACCTTCAGGCCCGAGATCAATCACATGATCTACAACTTTGATCACATCCAGGTTATGTTCGATCACCAGCACGGTATTACCTTTATCTACCAACTGATTTAATACGCCAAGCAATACATTGATATCCTCAAAATGTAAGCCTGTGGTCGGTTCGTCTAATATATAAAAGGTATTACCGGTATCTTTTTTGGAAAGTTCAGTCGCCAGTTTTACGCGTTGGGCTTCACCGCCGGATAGGGTAGTTGATGCCTGTCCAAGTGTGATATAACCCAAACCCACATCAAACAAAGTTTTTATTTTGCGGTAGATGGATGGGATATGCTCAAAGAACTCGCAGGCGGTCTCGATGCTCATGTCCAGTACATCACTGATGGATTTGCCGCGATAGCGTACTTCCAGCGTTTCACGGTTATATCTCCTGCCGCCGCATTCTTCACAGGGCACCTGCACATCCGGCAAAAAGTTCATTTCGATTACTTTCATACCCGCGCCCTGGCAGGTCTCACAACGGCCGCCTTTTACGTTGAACGAAAAGCGACCCGGTTTATACCCCCTGATCTTCGATTCAGGCAGCTGCACATACAGGTTTCGGATATCAGAAAATACCCCGGTATAAGTAGCTGGGTTAGAGCGCGGCGTACGGCCTATCGGCGTCTGATCGATCTCAATTACCTTGTCGATATTCTCCAAACCTTCTATCGCTTCATAAGGCAAAGGCTGTTTCTTTGCCCTGAAAAAATGGTGGTTAAGAATAGGGTATAAGGTCTCCGTGATCAAACTTGATTTACCACTGCCTGATACACCAGTAATGCCAATCAACTTACCTAAAGGAAAATCGACCGACACCTTTTTTAGGTTATGCCCGGTCGCTTTTTTAAGCGATAATATTTTACCATTACCTGGGCGTCTATTTTTCGGTATCTCTATCTGTTTTTCACCATTCAGGTAGGAGGTAGTCAGCGTATGCACAGCCATCAGCTCTTTTGGGGTGCCCTGCGCTACGATCTCGCCGCCATGGACCCCGGCTGCAGGACCCATATCGATCACATGGTCAGCTTCCAGGATCATATCCTTGTCGTGTTCCACTACCAATACAGTATTGCCCAGGTCGCGCAGGTTTTTTAGTGCATTAATCAACCGCTCATTGTCCCGCTGATGTAGTCCGATGCTCGGCTCATCAAGGATATACATCACATTCATCAGTTGCGAACCGATTTGCGTTGCCAGTCGGATACGTTGTGCTTCACCACCGGATAGCGTTCTTGCCGTACGGTCAAGAGTTAAGTAACTCAAACCTACATCCAATAGAAAAACAATACGCGCACGTATCTCTTTCAGTATTTCTTTGGCGATCGTATTCTGACGCTCATTTAACCGGTCTTCCAGGTTGGTAAACCATTCATCCAGCGTACGGATATCCATGCAAGCCAGCTCGAAGATATTTTTATGGTCGATCTTAAAATGCAACGATTCCTTTTTCAATCGTGCACCTTCGCAAACCGGGCAGGTTTTCAGCACACGGTAGTTCTCCATATCATCCAGGTCTTCCTCGCCGCGGCGTTCCTGCTGTTCTTCCAGCATACGTATAATGCCGTCGAAGCTGATCTGGTAGTTCTGAACGTTCCATTTATTGTATTCTACCGCCACGGTGACCATTTCCTGTGAACCGTTCAGAATGATATCCAGCGTTTCTTTCGGTAATTTTTCTATCGGTGTTGATAGTGAGAATTCATATTTTTTGGCCAATGCTTTCAGCACCTGGAATATCCAGGTTTCGCGGTATTCACCCAATGGCGCCAGTCCGCCGTTCACGATGCTCAGCTTTGGATTGGGGATAACCGATTTTTCATCAACCTCAAAAATATAACCCAAGCCATCGCATTTTTCGCAAGCGCCATAAGGCGAGTTGAATGAAAATGTATTCGGCTGTGGCTCGTCATATGATATCCCCGAAATGGGGTCCATCAGGTATTTGCTATAGTAAAATACGTTATTATTCTTGTCGGCAATGCGGATGATGCCTTTGGCGGTCTTTAAAGCCGATTGTATGGAAGTATGCAGTCGTTTATGATCTTTATCGCTGATCACCAGCCGATCAACCACTATATCGATATCGTGGATTTTATAACGATCAAGCTGCATTTTGGGTTCAACATCGGCAATAGCACCGTCTATCCAAACCTTCAAGTAACCTTGCTTGCGTATTTGCTCAAATAACTCACGATAATGTCCTTTACGGCCCTTTACTACCGGAGCCAGGATATTTACTGGCTGCCCGTCGAACTTCTCAGAGATTGTTTTCAGTATCTGATCTTCCGACATCCGCTCCATCTTTTCGCCTGTCACATAAGAATAAGCCTCACCTGCGCGCGCATACAACAGGCGCATAAAGTCATATATCTCAGTAATGGTGCCTACTGTGGACCGTGGGTTTTTGCTGGTCGTTTTCTGCTCAATGGCAATCACGGGGCTTAATCCTGATACCTTGTCTACATCGGGACGCTCCATGCCACCCATAAACTGGCGCGAATAGGCCGAAAATGTTTCCATATAACGGCGCTGTCCCTCAGCATAAATGGTATCAAATGCCAGTGACGACTTACCACTGCCGCTCAACCCGGTGACTACCACCAGCTGGTTGCGCGGAAAAGAGACATCAATATTCTTTAAATTATGTACCCGGGCGCCGTACACTTCCACTTCACTTTGCTCGCCCAGATCGACAGGTTTTGTAATCATATTTTTTCGGTACCAAATTTAGCTAAGAAAATGCTAAATTAATTAGTATTTGCTAAAATGAAAATCAATTTTTAAATAGTCGCAAGTCGTCAATAAAAGTTTAGGATACAGGCGATTTGCCTGTACTGGCGCCGCGTTATTTAAGGCTGCAAAGGTACGAAAAAAAAGGCCGCTTCGTGATGCCAGTTAATCTGTTTACAATTTGATGGCCTAAGCTTCCGCCCATATTAATATATCAGTATTTTCGCTTAACTTCAATAAACAAACATAAATCGGTGGTAAAGAGCTATAAACCATGGCCTGGTCTGGAGTGCTTTATAAAAAGTATTGTAATTGCCCATTACAGGTTAGATAAGACTTCACCCACCCCTGTAAATCCATTTCCGCCGCAGCCATACCACACTTTATATTTCTATCCCTATGATAAAATGAAAGCAGTCAATAATTCCGGAGCGATCATTTCGGAATTATCCCCGAGCACCGTTATTGGGCCGCAGCTAAATAGAGTCAACCTGCGCCCGAACTATAATACTCTGGCAATTATTGTAACTTTTGAACCTTGCGCACTCTACCGATTACTAAAAATACCGATGCACGAATTGGTCGATGCCCCTTTGGATGCGGCTTATTTTATGGATCGTGAACTCAATATTGTTAACGAAAAGCTTAGCGGGCTCAATAATTACGATGAAATGGTAGCCCTTGTCCAAAAATATTTGTTTCAAAAAGCAGGCGGTCTAAAAGATATTTTGCCGGTGGACAGGGTTCTTCAATCATTAAAACCAAACAACATAATGATGGATGTCAACCGACTTGCCGACCTATCATGCGTGAGTACAAGGCAATTGGAAAGGCAATTCAACGAGCGTATTGGTATGCCGCCTAAACTCTATTTTCGATTGGATCGGTTTTCGAAGGCCTGGCAAATGAGAGAAAGTTGTACTGACATTCCCTGGTCGGCTATCGCGCATCGATGCGGTTACGCTGATCAAATGCACATGATCCGCGATTTTAAAGACTTTACAGGTGCCACACCAGGTTCTCTCCAAGTTGAATTGGGCAAAACCCCTTTGCGCCTGCAAAGGGACGGGTTCGAAATAATATAGAAAAACATGTCGGGTTTGTTCTATGCCGGGGCCTGTTCGGTGCGATAGTTTTGGATAAATATTTATTTAAAACTTTAATCGATGAAAACTCTTTTCGCATTTATTTTTCTCGGCTTTAGCGCAACCGTTGCTTGCGCACAATTGCCTGACATGGTGCTTTACAATGGCAATATTTTTACCTCGGATAGTGCAAAGCTATACGTGCAGGCCCTTGCCGTTAAAAAGGGAATCGTTCTGCAAACCGGTACCAATAAGGAGATATTGAAACTGGCCGGCAACAGTACAAGAAAAATAAACCTTGGTGGAAAAACTGTAGTGCCAGGCTTTAATGATGCTCATGATCATCCAGGGCTCTTTATGACCTATGGTAAAAGTTATTCATACCAGGAACGGCAAGTTGGCGGGCCATCTCCTGCTGCTGTGATAGATTCGGTGAGTCAGATAGTTAAAAAATCTACGCCTGGCGAATGGATAAGCGGAACTATAGGGCAATTGATCTTATCCGATATGAGTTTTCGGGAAAAGTTGGATGATATTACTCCCGATAATCCTGTTATCCTTTTCGCCTGGTGGGGGCATGGCATGGTGTTCAATTCAAAAGCACTGAAATTAGCTGGCATCAGCGACGAGGACAAGGACCCAATTGGTGGTTGGTATGAAAGAAATCCTGTTTCCGGCGGGATAAATACACTGAAGGAATTTGCCGGATGGAATGCCGCCGAGACCTATTATGCTTCGATACCCGATTCGATCAAAGTGAAAGGGCTAAGAGACTACACCAACTTGCAAGTTCAACTAGGTATAACCACTACCCAATTCATGACAAACTTTGCCATGGCGTCGGCCATTTTAAAAGAAAACCCGCCTATCCGAACGCGGATAGTTCCTATTGTGAGAACAAACAGTACAAGCCGCGATCTCGGCATATGGGCTAAGTTTAGTAAAAACCAATGCCCACTTGTCTATATATCGGGTATCAAATATATCATCGATGGTACGCCCTTTGACGAGAGCTCACTCTCATCAAAGCCCTATGCCACAAGGCCGGGATGGTTCGGTCGTTTTGACTTTGCACCGGATACGATCCGGCAAATATTGAAAGAAGGACTCAGTGGAAAGGATCAGCTTATAATGCATGTTGTTGGAGATAGTGCTTTGAATACGGTGCTCGCCATGATGAATAAAACAGCGAGTCACTCAACATGGCAAAAATTGCGGGTGCGTATTGAACATAACGTAGGCTATTCATCGAACATCGAAGAACAAAAAAATGCGATAAAAAGTCTCAATCTTTTAATGATGCATACCCCGATGTATGCGCGTAAAAGCCCGTTTAGAAGCCTGATCAGAAAAGGAATTAAGGTCGGCATCTCACCCGACGGGCTGACCAATCCTTATGTAAACATTATGATAGTAACCAGTCAGCAAACTAACCCCGACGAAAATGTCACCCGCGAAGAAGCAGTAATTGCGTATACGAAAAACAATGCTTACGCCGAATTCACTGATAATATAAAGGGCACGCTAACGAAGGGAAAACTGGCAGACCTGGCTGTGCTGTCACAAAATATTTTTACCGTACCCATTAGCAAATTGCCGGAAACAAAAAGTTTGCTGACAATGGTTGGCGGAAAAATAATTTACTCGGATAAGGAAATGGATAATGCACTTATATCGAAATGAATGGTGCATCAGCATAAAAAAAGCCGGTTTGCTCTAAGCAAAACCGGCCTTTATAGTGCTCCGTAAATGATTACGATTTAGTTATCAAATGCCATTAAATCTGTGGGTTCCAGATTGGCGATCAACGATTGTTTATTGATCTTGTAACCGTATAATTCGGGTTGTTCTATCACCTGTTTCATGGCGATGATCCGGTACATATATGCACCCGTTTCAGGGTTAAAATGCATCCGGAAATAGTTGGCCCTTGCCTGCCTTTGCTCTCGAAGAGCTTTTTCCATTTTTATCTCGCCAACATTATAAGCTGCGGCTGCCAGCGTCCAGCTGTGAAATTCAGCATACAGCTCTCTAATGTATTTGCAGGCTGCAATGGTCGATTTTCGCACACTGTACCGCTCATCCTTTCCGTCACCCACTTTCAGGCCATAGGTACGCGCTGTGCCGGGCATAAATTGCCACCAGCCTGCTGCACCAGCTTTTGAAACGCCTGATTTAAGGCCCGCTTCAACTAGCGGAAGGTATTTAAAGTCTTCGGGAATACCGTATGATTGCAGAACAGGGACGATGACAGGGAATATCTTCGCCGCTTCCTCCTGTAAAACATACGATTGTATTGTGGTGTAACTGGTTTTGACTAATGAATGTCTCATCTTCCGGGTAACGCTTATATCGTTAACGGGAACATACTCATCAGCAAAACTAAAATCGCTGCTGCGATAATTTTTAGGGTAAATAAACTTGTATTCAGTGTTATGTTTAACCACCTTTTTGGTGTTTTTACTCACCTTTTTGGTGTCGGTTTTACCGTAAACAGATAGCACGGAAATGACAACAATAACCCATATTACGGAGCACGTAATTAAGCCTTTTTTAATCATTTCTTTTTTTGGTTAATAAATATTTCATCCGGTGAATGTTGTGCAAAAGTACGGCCAATAAGCCAGATTTTCAAATACTTGTATTTCCACATATGCTTGGAAGGGGTGTAAATACCCTCCCAAAAGTGTCCTTAAACGATCTAAACCAACATTTTGAGTTGTTCAAAAAAATTGCGTAATCAGGCATAAAAACGTACCTTTGACCCTCTTACAGAGCTAGCGTAAAGCAAAAAAACTATGGTATTTAAAAGACCAGGGAACAGTCGCGACGACAGATCCAACGGATCACCCGGAAGGCGTAGAACAGGTGATGATAAGCCTTCAAAAACGGGGTCATCCCGCCCCAATAAATCCTCAAATTCCCGTTTTGACAAAACAGGTGCCAGGCCTGGTAAAAATATCCATGGAGAGGAAACACGAGATTCGCAAAAAAGTTTTTCCTCGCCGAGAAAAAAACCTTATTCGGGGAGACCGGAATCCGGAGACGCCCCTGTGCGTCGTTCTTCAGGTGGTAGTTCATTCTCGCGCGGAAGCTCAGAAGGCAGACCTAAAAGAACTTTTGGCGAACAATCTGGCGAAAAGAAAGGCTATTCTTCAAGAGGCAAAACTCCTTACTCAGGTAAACCAACACCCGAAGGCAGACCTAAAAGAAGCTTTGGTGGTGAATCCTCTGAAAGGAAATCTTTTAGTAAACCAGGTTTCAAAAGTGGTGAAAGGTCTTCGGATAGGAAATTCAGCGGCCATTCATCAGAAGATACAGGATATAAGCCATTTCGTAAATCGGCCAATTCATCCTATAATAAACCATCATTCAGGACCGAACGCAGTGCAGAAGATAAACCATTACGTGCCAGGAAGAAGTCTGCAGAAGAATCTGGCCTGATCCGTTTGAACCGTTATATATCCAATGCCGGTATATGCTCACGCCGCAAGGCTGATGAGCTGATCAGTGCAGGAGTGATATCTGTTAATGGCGAGGTGGTATCGGAACTGGGCTATAAGATCGACCCGAATAAAGATGCCGTACGCTATAATGGCGAATTGCTGAAACGCGAGAAGATGGTATATGTGCTTTTGAATAAACCAAAGGACTATATCACCACTACCGACGATCCTCAGGAGCGTCGCACAGTGATGCAACTGGTTGAAAACGCAAGCAGGGCAGGTAACTACCCTGTAGGGCGACCCACCCGCAACC
>JACXTT010005374.1_pt1 | contig 18618 bp, 13 predicted proteins | sample 9270951 | NCBI WGS metagenome assembly JACXTT01 (sample SAMN15532306, study PRJNA645909) | rock metagenome | isolation source: weathered quartz diorite | place: Puerto Rico | collected 2017-06-21 | reverse complement strand
CCGGCGGTGGTTGGGTCAGGTCGGGGAGGTCGGACGGGTAGCCCAGCAGGGGATCGCCAAATCCAAACTCTCCGCCCAGGCCACCGGTGTGATGCAGGCCTTGCGCCAGCGCCGCCGCCACCGCCGGCACGACCACGAACGTCGTACTGACCGCAAAAATCCGGGTACGACTTGTTTTCATTTTTCCTCCTGAGCCGGGGGCAGACCCGGAACATGTCATGCTCATAGAAACACGTCTCTGCAAATGATGCGGTAAAGAGTCGGTCAAGCGCGGTAAAGTTTTGTAAAGACGGCTACTGGCTCATGGCTGCTAGCTTCTGGCAACCTCAGTGTTGCTGGGAGCCAGGAGCTAGAAGCTAGCAGCGTCTTTTGGGGCAATCACAAATCTTTACCGAGCGACGCGAAAGCGCGGTGTTAAATGACTAGTAGGAAGATGGATCACATACTCGTAGTGGATGACGATATCGAGCTGTGCGGGCTCGTGCAGGAATACCTGACCTCGGAGGGCTTCAAGTCGGAAGCAGTCCACGATGGGGAACAGGGCTTGCAGCGCGGACTGTCCGGTGAATATGCGCTGGTCGTGTTAGACGTCATGCTGCCCGGGATCAATGGCTTCGAAGTGCTGCGGCGGCTGCGCAGCGTGTCGAAGATTCCAGTCCTGCTGCTCACTGCGCGAGGAGAAGATGTGGACCGCATCGTGGGCCTGGAAATCGGCGCCGATGATTACCTGCCCAAGCCTTTCAACCCTCGCGAGTTGGTGGCCCGCATTCGCGCCATCCTGCGGCGCGCGAAGCCCAGTAAGGCGGCGGACGCTGCGCCAGAGATTCTCAGCGTGGGCGACGTGGAACTGGATCCGGCGACTCGTAACGTGTACCGCGCCGGTCAGCCAGTAGAACTGACCTCGGTCGAGTTCAATTTGCTGGAAGTGCTGCTGCGCGAAGCGGGACGAGTCGTGACACGGGAGCGGCTGGTCAACGCTGTGCTGAGCCGAAAGTTTATGCCGTTTGACCGCAGCATCGATATGCACGTCAGCAAGGTGCGGCGAAAGCTGGGAGACTCCGAAGAGAACGGAGACCACATCAAGACGATTCGCGGAGTGGGCTACATGTTCGCTCGACCGGGAGCCAAGGCCAGGAGATGAGAAGCCTTTTCCTGAAGATCTTTCTGTCGTTCTGGGCGGCGCAGGCTCTGTTCCTGGTGCTGGCGATTCTCGTGATCCTTGCCACTCGTCCCACGCGGGAACCGGGCCTCGAGAGCATGGTCGCGAGAGCTCTGAACGAAGCGGTGAACGCTTACCGCAACGGTGGGGAGCGCGCGGCCGGCGAGTATCTGGAGGGCTTGCAACACTCTCAACATGTGCGCGCGTACGTTTTCGATCAGTCTGGACGGGAAATCTCGGGGCGGCTTGCGCCACCGTGGATTGAAGATACGTTTCGCACCGGGCGCCCCCACCATCGCAGCTGGATTGACAGTTTGCTGCCCAATCGATTCTCGCTGCAGAGCGCGACCTTCGATGGACAGCTTTACACCCTGGTGATTGAGCTTCCGCCTGGCCCGAGGGTATTTTTCGGGCCGCATGGTATACCGGGTGCCGGTCTTACCATCGCAGTGATCTCGTCGGGCTTGGTCTGCTATTTGCTGGCTTGGTCGCTGACCAGCCCGGTGGCACGTTTGCGTCAGGCGACGCAGCGTCTGGCGGCCGGGGACCTAACCGCTCGCACCGGCGCCCCGATGAAGGGACGGCGCGACGAACTCGCCCAACTGATGCGCGACTTTGACCGCATGGCCGAACGCATTGAGGCCCTGATGGACGCCCAGTCGCGTCTGCTGAAAGATGTCTCCCACGAGCTCCGGTCGCCGCTGGCAAGACTCAGTGTGGCGCTCGCCTTGGCCCGGCAGCGGGCAACACCGGAGGCAGAAGGCGCACTGAACCGGATTGAGCTTGAGGCCGACCGGCTCAACCAGCTCATCCAACGGCTGCTCACCATCTCGCGGCTGGAAACGGGTACGGATGGCAGTCGAAAGACACGGCTGTCGTTGCGGGAGCTGGTCGAACACGTGGCGCGCGATGCGGAGTATGAAACCCAAGGTCGCGGCTGTCGCGTTTCCGCCGAGCCCACAGACGAGTACCAGGTTGAGGCCGATCCGGATTTGCTACGCAGTGCGGTTGAGAATGTTGTTCGCAATGCCGTGCGCTATACGGCAGCTGGGACCACGGTTGAAATCCGCCTAGAGAAGCGAATCGGGGACCAGGGCGAAGACATTGTGATTCGCGTCCTCGACTCCGGCCCCGGAGTTCCCGAAGAAGACGTGGAGAGGATCTTTCAGCCTTTTTACCGCATTGACGACGCACGTAACCGGCAGACCGGTGGGGCGGGACTGGGATTATCGATCGCCGACCGGGCCGTCCGGCTGCACGGAGGCCGGGTACGCGCATCCAACCGTCCGGAGGGTGGTTTAGAAGTCGAAATCCGGATTCCGGCGGCCCCGGCGTTTGCTCTTCCCGCCCATTCCTGATACACAAATATGTTTCAGCCAATTGCTTCGGTTGCCGTAATGGCAGGCGAACGAACGCCTGCGACGGGAAGCGGCTGGGAGAACAGATGTCGAAGAAAATACAGGGACTTTTTGCGCTGTTGGCTCTTCTTAGCCTGACCTTGTTTCTGATCAATTGCGGCAGTTCGTCGTCCCGTCCGGCGGGCGTGTTGTACTTTCTCAGCCAGGGCGAGAACAATGTTGGCGCTTATGCGATCGATCTGAGCAACGGACGATTGTCGCTGATCAATAAGACATCGGCCGCCGATACCACTCCTTCGAGCATCCTGCTGGATCCAACCGGCGGGGTCGCCTACGTCCTCAATACCGGCTCCGACAGCATCACGACCTACACCACCAACAGCGACGGCAGTTTGAGCGCGCCAACTAGCACCGCTCTTACAATCCCGAATTCTGTCGCGATGACTCGCGACGCCGCCGGGACGTTTCTGTTCGTCGTGAGCCAGGGAACTGTCTTGTTGCAGCCCGGCAAGCCGGCTTGCTCTCAGACACAGCCAAACCCGGGATGCGCGATCCTTCCATCGGTTTCGGTGTTTGCAATCCAGTCTGGCTCAACGACTCTAACCCCCGTCGGGAATCCGGTTTCGCTCACCGGAATTCCATCGTCGGTTTCCACTGCTACCGGTCCCAATGGCACTCTGCTCTACGTCACCATCAACCAGGATCTTACGGGAGTGAGTGACAACCTAATCAGCGCCTTCAACGTCGACGGGTCAGGAGTCGTAGCGCCGCAGACGACACCGTCCTACAACACCGACTCCAACCCGAGCGCAGTCTTGACTGTCAAGACGACTCCGACCGGAGGTTCCGGCGGCTTGTTTGTCTATATCACCAACGTGACGACGGACCGGCTGAACATTTTCCAGGTCTGCACGATCGTGAATGCGACCTGCACCGCTCAGGACGTGACCCCGACCAACAACACTCTGATCCCGGTCGGCACTCCAGTCTCCGTCGGCGGGAACCCCTTGGCGATGACGGTCGATCCGACGAACAATTTCCTATACGTTGTGAATCACGATTCCAGCACGGTGTCCGGGTTCCGCATTAATCCGACGACGGGAGCCTTGAGCGGACTCAGTCCCTCGACCGTCTCGACCGGTTCAGAACCGGTGGCGATCACCATGCACTCCAGCGGAAAGTTCCTCTATGTGTCGAACAATGGGTCGAGCAACATCTCGGGTTTCGACGCGAGCACGACGAACGGAGCACTCAGCAACGCCACCAATGTGACGAGCACAGCGCAGCCCGCCGGGTTAGTGGCAAAGTAGGAGTCCCCTTTGGGTGGAGCAGGCCTTCAGGCCTGCAATCAGTGCCAGGGGTCAGGCGGGCTTTAGCCCCGGGCTTCTTGCATGGCGCGGCTTACCTCGGCGGCTGAAGCCGTCAAATTGCAGCGCTAATGCAGGGCTGAAAGCTCTGCTCCACCCGGGAGCGGCCCTGAGGCGGTGCGACGCCAGCCACCGTTCTCAACGGTCCGTCCTCAGGTTGGTATGCGGAGGATCAAGTAGCCTCCGATGAAGGCGAAGACCACGTCAGGAGACCAGGCCGCGACCGCCGGCGGCAGCTGGCTAAGGTTCCCCATGGCCTCGAAGAGACCGGAAATCGTCCAATAAACCACGCCGATCCCAACCGCAGTCGCAATCCCGGCGACCGCGCCACGTTTAGCAGCGGAGAGCGCGAAAGGGATGGCGAGAACCGCCATCACGAGCGTGATTAACGGGTAGGCAATCTTCTTCTGCAACTGCACCCGCAGCCGCACCACATCGAAGCCGCTCTGCTCCAGGTCATGGATGTAAGTGCGCAGTTCGTCGTAGCTCATTTCCTGAGACTGCCTGATTTCCTTCTTGAAGTACGCCGGCACTTCGGCGAATTCGGGAAAAGTAGCGACATCGAACCGGCGGTAATTCTGAATGGCGGCGCCGTCCAGGGTGCGCTCCCAGCCTTCCTCGTACAGCCACCGGGACATGCTCTCCGACCAATGGGCACGCTCGGCGGTAATGCGCCGCGTGATTCGGAAAGTGTGCGGATCGAATCGAAAAACTGAGAGGTTGCCAAAGGCGTCCCGGTCGGGATCGAAGAACTGATAGTAGTAGATTTCAGAGTTCTGGCCGAAGATCCACTTTCGGTCGGGTCGCAAATACGTCTGGGCGGGCTTGCCCTTGATGAGGTTGCGGAGAGCGTCCTGACGTTTGTTGCTGAAGGGCAAGTAGAACTGGTCCGAGAGAAACAGAACTCCTGCGACGAGGGTGGCGGCAACCAGCACGGGCACAATGATCCGGTAGAGGCTGATACCGGTGGCTTTGATGGCAGTGATCTCATTCGAACGTTGCAGAAGGCCGAAGGTCACCAGCACGGCGAGTAGCATGCTCAACGGAGCGATCGGGTAGTAAAGAAAATAGGGCGCGACATTGAGCAGGTACTCACCCACCAGAAGCGGCGAGACCTGATTCCTGAGAATGTCTCCGAGCAATTCGAAGAGAGTGAAGACCAGGAGGAGCATGACAAAGGCTCCTGCGATCATGGCGAGATAGAGCGTGAAGTCGCGCAGTACGTAGTCGTCAAGGATCGTTGGGAAGTGCAGATTGAATAGCCGCCAGCGGCGGGAGAGGCGCTCGGCAGTGCCTTCGCGCCGGATGGAGAGGGCGGGTCCTTCACTTACGGAACCGGGCTGTGCAGTCCGGAATTTGAACCACGAACGCAGGCCAGAAAGGTCGATGGGACGCCGCTCCGATCGCCAGAGCAGAAAGACGCCGCCGACCAAGAAAACGAGATCGGCCATCCAGACGCCAAAGCCGGGCGAGACGCGTCCCTGCCTGGCGAGCGAAACTCCGATGAGAGAAATCGAGTAGTAAACAAATACCAGCAGAATCGTGAGCACGAAGCCCGTGGATTTTCCGCCGCGCTTGGACGAAAGACCGAGAGGAATGCCGACGAGCGCCAGTACCAGGCACGCGGTCGGCAACGAGAGACGACGGTGGTACTCGATCAACGCCCAGCGCTGGGTCATCATGTCTGAGCTGTGTGACTTCTCGAGCAGGTCCGAAACCTTCATTTCGCCGAGCGAGGTCGGCTCAGGTGTTTGATTGTTTTGCGCGGGTGGAACTTGAATGGGGATGTCGGTCGTGTCGAAAGTGGAGATCTGGTACTGGTCGGGATTCCTGGGATCAGTCTCGTGCGTCGATCCGTTGATAAGGTGCAGGTCCAGAGTGTCCGGTCCCTGACTGGCGAGGATGCCTTCGCGAGCGAGAGTGATGCGCGGCGCCGAAGGCTGACTCAAGTCGGCCAAAAACACACCTTTCCAGATGGCGGCGCCCGAGGCAGCTTTCACGTCCTGCACATACAGCACCACCTTGGGAAAGCCCTCGTAGAAAACACGAGGCTGAACCTCGAAGGACGCTTGCGAAGCCTTGAGCTTGTCCTGTAAGTCTCCAAGCGCAGCCAGGGATCTTGGAGCCAGATAAACGCTGTTGCCAACCGCGAGTATCCAGGCGCCAATGACAAAGATCAGGATGATACGCAGGAACGTCCACACGCCCATGCCGCTGGCGCGCATGGCTGTGATCTCGCTGTCGGCGGCAAGCCTGCTCAGGCCAATCAGGATTCCGACCAGCACACCCATCGGAATGGTGTAAGTAAGAGCGACCGGAACGGTGAAGAAGAAGACTTGGGCAACGCTCGGGAGCGGGGCACTGTTGCGGACGACGAGTTCCAGGATGCGTCCGAGATCGCGGGTGAAGAGAACAAAAGTGAAAACCGCCGCGCCGATCAGAGCGTGGGAGACGACTTCGCCCAGGATGTACCGGGTGAGGATGCGCATCCGCGGTATGTTGACTCATTGGGAGTCTAGCATGGGGTTTGCATTGCGGGTCTAATTCGTCGACAATGCCGGTTCGATACGTGTAGCGCCGCCGCCCTCGGCGGCTGTCGCGGGGCGCCTCGCCCCCACCAGCGAGGGCAAGGGTGCCGGTGCTACTAAGTTTTGGAAAGAGGTGAGATGACTCGTCGAGCGCTTATCCTATTGCTGTCCTCGCTGTTGTGCGTAGCCGTCTGGGCGCAATCGTCGGCGGAAATGAAGGTCGTGACGGACCGGCTGGCGGCGTCCGTCTACACTGGCCCGTCGATGACGACGCTGCGCGAACTCACCGACAAGTTCGGCGGACGACTCACGGGCTCTCCGGCCTATCAAGGCTCCGCCGAGTGGGCAGCGGCAAAATTTCGCAGCTACGGCATTCAAAACGTAAAGCTGGAGTCCTTCACCATTCCGGCGGGCTGGCAAAGAGGAACAGCCAGTGGAGTGTTGGTGTCTCCGTTGTCTCGACCATTGAGTGTAGCGTCGCTGGGCTGGTCACCTTCCACTCCCGCCGGGGGCGTTCAGGGAGCGGTGGTCGTGATCTCCGACGTGTCCGCGGAAATGCTGCAAGACACGGCACAGTTCCGCGGGAAGATTGTCCTCCTCGACGCGAGCAAGATCTTTGCGGAGGGATGGACAAAGGCGCTCCCCAAACTGGACGCTGCCTGGCCTGTGTTTCAGAGGGCAGGTGTGCTTGCGGCGGTGATGACCGACCGCGAGAAGAACAATGTGCTGAATGCTCACGACATGCTCTGGGGCGCCAAAATGCTTCCTCTGCCTGGTGCAGAGATCGGCATGGAAGATGGAAAGATGATCATGCGCCTGCTGGAACAGGGACCGGTGACCATCCGGATCGCGCTTGAGAACAAGACTTCGGGCGAGACGCAGGTTAACAACGTCATCGCCGAGATCCGCGGCAGCGAGCGTCCAGAGGAATGGATTCTGATCGGGGCGCATCTCGACTCATGGGACTTCGGCACGGGCGCGCAGGACAACGGGGCGGGCACCGTCAGCGTGCTCGAAGTAGCACGCGTTCTGATGACGCTGGGCAAGTCGCCGCGGCGGACCGTGAGATTCGCCCTTTGGGGAGGGGAAGAGCAGGGCCTGCTCGGATCGTATGCCTGGGTACAGGCGCACAAGAGCGAGCTGAGTAAATGTGTGGCGGTTCTCAATACCGACAATGGTGCGGGGCATCCCAGAGGCTGGAAGGTCGAGGGCCGCAAAGATCTGCAAGACGCCATGCAGCCGTGGAGCGACGGCCTGCTCAAAGATCTGAACGGCGGAGACCTGTCGATGGAGACGACGTACGACACCGATCACGGGCCCTTCGTACTGCAGGGAATTCCCGCGCTCGATTTGTGGGTGGACTTGTCGAAGTACTTCGAGGTTCATCACAAGGCCAGCGATACGATCGACAAGGTCGATACGCTGGACTTCAAGGCAGGAACAGCCATTGTGGCCGTAACCGCATACGCGATCGCCCAGAGCGACAAGCCGATCGCCCAGCACATTGACCACGCAGCCGTAGGAGAGATATTGAAAGATGCGAAGCTGGATGAACTGCTGACGTACGTGGGGGTGTGGAAACCGTAGGGAGGCTTCTGGCTGCTAGCTATTGGCTTCTAGCCCTTCTTCAAGAACAACGCTCCCAGCGGCGGTAACGTGAGCCGCAGCGAATGCGGCCGTCCGTGCACGCTTTCGGGCAGGGCCTCAGCGCTGCCCATATTCCCAACTCCGCTGCCACCATACTCGCGAGCGTCGCTGTTCAAAATTTCCTTCCAGTAGCCGCCCGACGGAACTCCTACCTTATAGCCCGCACGGGGCACGGGCGTGAAATTGCACGCGACGAGTACCGCATCGTCCGCCGACTTGCCTTTGCGCAGGAGGGAGATCACGCTGGCGGGCGCGTCGTTGCAGTCCACCCACTCAAAGCCCTGGGGATCGTTGTCAAACCAGTGCAGCGCATTCTCGCCGCGATAGGTCCGGTTGAGTTGTTCCATCCAGGTCTGCAATCCGCGATGCAAAGTTCCTTCCAGCAAATGCCAGTCGAGGCTGCGATCATGCGACCACTCGTGATACTGGCCGAATTCTCCGCCCATGAAGAGCAGTTTTTTGCCGGGCTGGGCGTACATGTAAGCGAACAGCAGACGCAGGTTGGCAAATTTCTGCCAGTCGTCACCGGGCATCTTGTTGATCAGAGATCCCTTGCCATGCACGGTTTCGTCGTGGCTCAGCGGCAGCACAAAGTTTTCGTGGAACGAGTAGAGCATGCGGAAGGTCAGCGAGTTGTGGTGGTATTGTCGATAGATAGGATCGTGCTGGAAGTAGTCGAGCGTGTCGTGCATCCAGCCCATGTCCCACTTCAGTCCGAAGCCGAGGCCGCCGAGATGCACTGGCCGTGAGACCATCGGATACGAGGTGGATTCCTCGGCGATGGTCTGAATGCCCGGATGCTCTTTGTAGGTCTCGAGGTTGAAGCGTCGCAGGAAGTCGATCGCCTCCAGGTTCTCGCGTCCGCCGTACTTGTTCGGAATCCACTCCTCTTCTTTGCGGGAGTAATCGAGATACAGCATGGAAGCGACGGCATCTACCCGCAAGCCGTCAACGTGGTAGCGCTCGAGCCAGAACATGGCGCTCGACATCAGGAAGCTGCGAACTTCGGCGCGGCCGTAGTTGAAGATCAGGGTTTTCCAGTCAGGATGAAACCCCTGACGCGAATCGGCGTGCTCGTAGAGGTGCGTGCCGTCGAAATAGGCGAGGCCGTGCGCGTCGGTAGGGAAGTGCGACGGGACCCAGTCGAGAATGACTCCGATGTTGTGTTGATGCAGGTAATCCACCAGGTACATGAAATCCTGCGGCGTGCCATAGCGCGCCGTGGGAGCGAAGTAGCCGGTGGTCTGGTATCCCCAGGAGCCGTAGAACGGGTGCTCCATGACGGGCAGGAACTCGACATGGGTGAAGCCGAGTCTGCCCGCGTATTCCGCCAGACGTGGCGCCATCTCGCGATAACTTAAAGGCCGGTTATGCTCCTCGGGCACGCGCATCCACGAACCGATGTGGACTTCATACACTGACATAGGCGAATGCAGGGAGTTTCGCTCCCCACGTTTGCTCTGCCAGTCCGCGTCGTTCCAGGAGTATTCGAGATCCCAGACAACCGAGGCCGTCCGCGGCGGTTTCTCCATGAGCAATCCGATGGGGTCAGCCTTATCCACGCGGTGGCCGTGATGATTGGAGACGATGTGAAACTTGTAAACCGTCCCCTTGCCCGCGCCGGGAATGAAGCCTTCCCAGATGCCAGAACTGCCGCGCGGCTGGAGCGGGTGCGAGCCGTGGTCCCAGCCATTGAAGCTACCGATCACGTACACGTTTCTGGCATTTGGCGCCCAGACGCTGAACACCGTACCCTGCACGCCGTTTGATTCGGTCAGGTGGGCGCCCATCTTTTCGTGAAGGCGATAGTGGCTGCCCTCGTTGAACAGATACAGGTCGTCATCAGTCAGAAGGGACACGTCATATCGAACTGACGGGGCTTCGGGGCTGGCGAGGTTGCGGCTCATAGGTGGACGAGCCTCTAGTGTATTCGAATCCTCATGAGGATAGCGCGGACGGCTATGCCATACTGGAAAATCGTCGATACTGTAGCTAAAGCCCCCCGTATGGCCCAACTTCGAGTTGTCGTTCTCTGGCATCAGCACCAGCCCTTCTACAAGGACCTGGTCACACGACAATACCGCTTGCCCTGGACGCGGCTGCACGGGTTGAAAGACTACTACGGGATGGTCAAGCTGCTGGAGGAGTTCCCGAATGTCCACCAAACATTCAACCTGGTGCCTTCGCTGATCACCCAGATCCAGGATTACGTCTCGGGTGATGCCCAGGACCCCTTCCTGCAGGTTGCGGCCAAGCCCGCCAAGGACCTGTCCGTGGACGAACGGCGTTTCGCGTTGCAGTACCTTTTTCAGGCGCATCCGCTGAACGTCATCGGGCGCTACCCGCGGTATCGCGAATTGTGGGAACGATTCCGCAGCTCCGGAGATTCTCCGGAGCACGCAGAGAAATACTTCCAGCCCCAGGACCTCACCGACCTGCAAGTGTTGTCGCAGATTGGCTGGTTTGACGAGTACTTTCTGGAGGAGAAGAACATTGCCGATCTGGTTCGCAAAGGGCGGAACTACTCCCTCGAAGACCAGCGCTTGGTCATTGCCGCAGAACGCGAATTTCTGGCGCGCATAGTACCGGCGCACGCGGAGGCGGCGAAGAAAGGGTCGATCGAAATCTCGACCTCACCCTTTTACCACCCGATTCTTCCCCTCGTGTGTGATACCCAAATGGGGGCAGTTTCGTCGCCGGGCCTGCCTTTGCCGCAGAACAGATATCGCCATCCCGAGGACGCGCGAGAGCAGTTGCTGCGCGGTCTGGATTTCCACGAAAAAGTGTTTGGGCTGCGTCCCCGAGGTGTCTGGCCATCAGAGGGCAGCGTTTCCGAAGAAGTGTTGACCATCGCTCACAAATTGGGCGTGCAGTGGATGGCAACCGACGATGGGGTACTCGGACGCAGCCTCGGCCTGTCGTTCTCTCGCGACGGGCAGGGCCGGCTGAGTCCCGATCTGGCGCACAGGCTCTACACGATTCACCGATATGAAAACGCCGATACGCGCATGAACGTGATCTTCCGGGACCACACGCTTTCCGATCTGATCGGATTTGTGTACTCGGGGATGCCGCCGCAAGAAGCTACCAATAACCTCATCCAAAAAATCAAGGAATCGGCGCAACCGATTCTTTCGCATGGGCAAGACGCTCTGCTGCCAATCATCCTGGATGGCGAGAATGCCTGGGAATACTATCCGCAGTCGGGACGCGAATTCCTGCGCCGGTTCTACGATGCCCTGCAGAACGAGCCCGGAATCGAAGCCGTCACCGTGACTGAAGCAATCGCGCGACACCAGAACTGCAGTTACCTGAATTCCCTGGTACCGGGGTCGTGGATTAATGCCAACTTCAATGTCTGGATCGGTGCACCCGAGGACAACAAGGCATGGGACTACGCGTTTCACGCGCGCAACTTCTACACGGAGAAAGCAGCCAGTGCGAGCGAAGAACAGAGAAACCTTGCCTTTGAGGAAATCCTGATCGCGGAGGGCAGCGACTGGAACTGGTGGTACGGTCCGGAGCATCACTCGGCCAATGACCGCGACTTCGACGAACTCTACCGCAAGCACTTGTCCAACGTGTACCAGGCGCTGGGTGGCACGCCGCCAGACTATCTGGCGCAGCCGATTGCCGGAGCGGAAGCCAGGCCTTCCTTTACTCCCCAGAGCGCCTACATTCACCCCAAGGTGACGGGCGATATGGTGCGTTATTTTGAGTGGATGGGCGCGGCTCGCTATACCGCCGACCGCCGCTCCGGTGCCATGCACGGCAAGCAGTTCTTGCTGGATGCCATCTATGCGGGGATCGACGAGCAGTTTGTGTACGGGCGACTGGACTTCGCGGGCACAGTTCCAGTGGACTCGTTTGAGGTTATCGTGAACTTGCAGTCGTGGGTGAACCCTGGCTCGGGATCACCGTGTGAATTGCGGCTGGAAGCGTCGGTCGGAAGTGGACGCATGCAGTCCTGGAAAGTGACGGTTAACGAGGAAGGGGACGACGAGAAGGTGCTGGCATCGTCGAACGAGCCGGGCCAAGGGCGGTTGGCGTTGGCGCGTAATTTCGAGTTCCGCCTGCCGCTGCCGTGGTTGCAGGCGGGGCCAGTGGATATCAAGAAGGTTCGTGACCCGAGCAACTCCGACGTGGCGACCTGGCTGCGGCTGCGTTTCAGCCTGTGGTCCAACCGCCTCCCTGTGGACGCTCTCCCGGTAGAAGGATGGATTGAACTGGAACTCCTGCGGGAACCGGACTTGATGGGGCAGTGATCAGTGGTTGGTGGTTAGTAGTTAGAACGGACTTGAGCGCAACGGGAGATTGCTATCCGGAGTCTGCGAATTCCCGAGCTAACCACCAATCGCTAACCACTAACCACTGGCTTTACTGCCCGCTGCCTGGATTCATCACCATCGGGCGACTGAGTTCCATGACCATCTCCGTGCCTGCGGGAAGCGTCGTAGAACGATGTTTGGAAAGCCAGTGAGTGACCGTCACTCCGGCGCCGATAGCGCCGCCGATTAGTAAGCCTTTACCGCCCCCTATCAGACCGCCGACCAACATTCCTCCGCCAGTCCCCATGCCGATCTCGGTCAGGTCTTTACCGTCGTGGCCTGAGCCCTTGAATTGGCCTTCGCTGTTGACGTCGGAGCCGTCGCGCGCATTGGTATCCACCAGCGTAGCGTTAAGCATCATCCGATCGCCATTGGGCAGCACCAGAGTTTCGGGGAAGAGCGTAATCGTGGGCTTGCCGGCGACTCGGCGCGGCTCGGTGGTCTTGGTCACGCGTCCTTGTACGGTAGTGCCGACTGGGATCACGGTCTTTCCGTCCAGAACCACCGCTTCAGTGACTCGGGCCTGGAAGGGGTCGCCTGCCTTGGAACTGTAGGTTGCAAGCGTGGTTTCGAGCTTCATCTTGAGCGCTGTACCGGTGGGCAGAGAAGTCTGCGCCAAGGCCGAGCTGGCTAGCAAAATCAAAGTTGCGATTGCAACGAATTTCTTCATGGAACCTCCTGGCTCTCGTAGCGCCGCCGACTGTCCGGCAGGCGTCCTCGCCCGCCGATGCAAATTCAGACATCCTGATTCGACTGTAAGCCAGGTGAATTCCCGGAACAACATTGGAAAGGACAGGAGAACCATCGGAGGCAATGCCAGCCTCCGATATAATCTGTGGTTCCAACGTGGAAGCATCCCATGCGAACGAGACGCAATATGCGTGGATTCTGCAACCAAGAGAAGAAAAACTTCAAAACATAAGGACGCAATCATGCCCGTCACCAGCATTGCAGAGATTCGCGGACGCCAGGTGCTTGACTCCCGGGGCAATCCGACCGTCGAGGCTGAGATCTTCCTCGATGGCGGCGCGAGCGCGCGAGCGATTGTCCCGAGTGGCGCCTCCACGGGAGAACATGAGGCGGTGGAGCTGCGCGACAGCGACGAACAGCGCTACAACGGAAAGGGTGTCTTGAAGGCAGTCGAGAACGTGAACGGCGAAGTTGGGGAAGCCCTCGGCGGAATGGACGCGGCCGATCAGCGCGCACTCGACGCGAAAATGATCGAACTCGACGGCACACCCAACAAGGGACGCCTCGGTGCCAACGCGATCCTCGCTGTATCAATGGCCGCAGCCCGCGCGAGCGCCAATGCATTCCATTTGCCCCTCTACCGCTATCTGGGTGGCGCCGGAGCGAACGTCCTGCCCCTGCCGATGATGAACATCCTGAACGGCGGCGCTCACGCCGATAACAACGTCGACTTCCAGGAATTCATGGTCATGCCGGTGGGCGCGCCGTCGTTTTCCGAGGCCCTCCGCTGGGGCGTCGAAGTCTTCCACGCGCTCAAAGGCGTGCTCAAGAAACGCGGATACAACACCGCGGTCGGCGATGAAGGCGGCTTCGCTCCATCGGTGAAGTCGAATCTTGAAGCGATCGAAGTCGTGCTGGAGGCGATTCAAGGGGCGGGATACAAGCCGGGCGAGGAGATTGCCATTGCGCTCGATCCCGCGGTGAGTGAGTTGTATCAGGACGGCAAATACGTGTTCAAGAAGTCCGACAAATCGTCGAAGACTTCCGAAGAGATGGTGAAGTTCTGGGCGAAGTGGGCGCGGGATTATCCCATCGTCTCGATCGAAGACGGCCTGGCCGAAGACGACTGGGACGGCTGGGCCTTGCTGACCAAAGAAGTCGGCGGCAAGATTCAGCTTGTCGGCGACGACTTGTTCGTGACCAACGTCGAGCGCCTGCAGGAAGGCGTCGACAAAGGCGTGGCCAATTCGATCCTGATCAAAGTCAACCAGATTGGCACGGTGAGCGAGACACTTGATGCCATCAACCTGGCGCGGCGGAATGGCTACACCTCGGTGATTTCGCATCGCTCGGGCGAGAGCGAAGACACGTTCATTGCAGACTTGGCTGTCGCAACCGGTGCGGGACAGATCAAGACCGGGTCGGCGTCGCGGACGGACCGTGTCGCGAAGTACAACCAATTGTTGCGGATTGAAGAGGAGTTGGGCGGCGCGGCGAGGTTCTTGGGGATCAAGGCGTTGAACTATCAAGGTTGAGTCGGACCGCGCCGAATACAAACATGGAGGTCGACATGAAAAGACTTTGCGGGTTGTTTTTGGTTGTACCGCTGACAATGAGCGCCCTGGCGCAGACAGTACCGCCTGGAAATGCTCCCGCCACGAAGGAGGATGTCGTCAAGCTGTTTGCGTTGATGCACGTTCAAGAACAAACCCGTAGCACCATCGACTCCATGATGAAGCAACAGCGTGCCATGGTACGCGATGCGCTTCAGAAGCGTCATCCGGAGATCTCGGACGAACAATTGCAACAGGCAGACAAGTTCATGGATGATTTCTGGAAGGACTTTCCGATCGACCAAATGCTCGACGACATGATCCCGGTGTATCAAAAGCATCTGACCAGGAGTGACGTGGACGCGATGGGCCTGTTCTACTCATCCCCGACCGGCAAGAAGTTGTTGCGCGAAATGCCCGCCATTATGACCGAATCGATGCAGGCGATGATGCCTCACCTCCAGGAGTCCATGGACAAGATGATGGACCGAATCGAAAAACACGGGCAGGAGGAGCGGCCAAACCAGGCGAAGCCGCCCGTGGACAAGAAATCACCTTCAAGGTGACACCGTCCATGTTCTTGTTTTCTTAGTGTCTCGCCTCAAGTTCGGATCGGTTCGACACGATTGCGAGCCAGCAGCTAGGAGCCAGAAGCGATTTCATGTCCCGTCCCAAACCTCTCGTCCTCATCATCCTCGACGGCTGGGGATACCGCGCCGAAACCAAGGCCAACGCCATCGCGATGGCACGCAAGCCAACCTACGACCGGCTGCTGCGCGAATACCCCAACACGTTGATTCAAACCAGCGGACCATTTGTTGGGCTTCCCGAAGGACAGATGGGAAACAGCGAAGTTGGGCATCTGAATATCGGCGCAGGGCGCATCGTGCACATGGACATCACCCGCATTGATCTGATGATCCAGAATGGCGACTTCTTTTCGCATCCCGTGCTGCTCGATGCGATGAAACATGCGCGCTCCGGCGGACGCAAGCTGCATCTGTTTGGGCTGCTCTCCGATGGGGGCGTGCATTCACAGCAGGCACACTTGTACGCGCTCCTCAAGATGGCGAAGCAGCACGGTGTGGATCGCGTCTTCGTGCACGCTTTTATGGACGGGCGCGACACCCTGCCGACGAACGGCGCAGGTTACCTCGAACAACTGCAGCAGAAGATGCGCGAGTACAACTCCGGCAAGATCGCCTCCGTCAACGGACGCTACTACGCAATGGATCGCGACCGGCGCTGGGAGCGTATCGCGAGGGCGTATAACGCAATGGTGTTCGGCCAGGGCGAAGGCGGCACGTATGTCGATCCCGTCCAAGGCATGAAAGATTCCTACAACAAAGGCGTCACCGACGAGTTCGTGGTCCCGTTTGTAGGCGTGGACAATCGCGGCGCTCCGCTGGCCAGGATTGCCGATGAAGATTCCTGCATCTGCTTCAACTTCCGCGCCGACCGCGTGCGGCAGATCACACGCGCCCTTTGCCGTAACAGCGGACTCAATGCCAAAGAAGGCCGCGATTTGCCGGGAGCGGCCGAGCTCGACGCCACCCTTCCCCGTGATCGGGTGCCGAAGAATCTGAAATACGTTTGTATGACCCAATACGACACAAACTTCAGCCTGCCGGTCGTGATTCCACCGGAGTCGATGGCGAACATTCTGGCGAACGTCATGGGCGGCCTGAACATGCGCAATCTGCGCGTAGCTGAAACGGAGAAGTATGCTCATGTAACCTACTTCTTCAATGGCGGTATTGAGCAACCATTTCCAGGAGAAGAACGGGTACTCGTCCCGTCACAAAAGGTCGCAACCTACGACCTGAAGCCGGAGATGAGCGCGGCAGGAATTGCCGAGGCCGTCGTCAAAGCGACGGACGACGGCACATTTGACGTCATCATTGTGAACTTTGCCAACGCCGACATGGTTGGCCACTCGGGAAAGATTGAGCCGACCGTGAAGGCGGTGGAGACTGTCGATGCCTGCTTGGGTGAGATTGAGAAGGCCGTCCGCGGCCGGGGTGGGGCGATGCTGATCACGGCCGATCACGGCAATGCGGAGATGATGATTGACCCGGTTACGGGCGGGCCGCATACGGCGCACACGACAAATCCGGTGCCATTCATCGTCCTTTCCGATGATGCGAAACAGTACACGCTTAAACCAAATGGGTCCCTGCGGGATATCTCGCCGACGATTCTCGGGATGCTCGGCATCGATGAGCCAAAGGAAATGACGGGCTCCGATCTGCGCGTGAAGAAGATCACATGAAGCTACTGATCTTCGTCCACCATCCTTTTGATTTGTGGAACGCCCCACGGTGGTTTCACGAGCGGCTCCAAAGTCAATTTCCTGAGATCGAAGTTGTTTACCTTCCTGACTACAAACGCGTAGACGCCGAGATTCCCGACACGGAGATTGCGGTTACCTGGTCCATCCGGCCCGAACAGATCAAAACCGCAAAGAAGCTGCGCTGGATTCACTCCCCAGCGGCAGCAGTGCACCAGCTGATTTTTCCGGAACTGGTTGAACGCGACATCGTCTTAACCAACGCGCGCGAAGTGCATGGCCCGGTCGTGGCCGAGCATGTGATCGCACAGATCTTCGCCCTAGCCAAGAAAATCCCTGAAGCCGTGCGCTTGCAGCAAAAACATGACTGGGGCCAGCCCAAGATGTGGGATGAGTTACCCCGGGTGCGAGAGGTCGCGGGCGCAACCGTGGGGCTGATTGGCTTGGGCAGCATTGGCCGCTCTGTAGCAAAGAGTGCAAAGGCTCTGGGCATGCGCGTGATTGCCGCGCGCGAGCACCCCGAGAAGGGAATCGAAGACGCCGATGTCGTTTTCGGCCCCGCGCAGATCGACGAAGTGTTCCGGCAAGCGGATTACGTCGTCCTGGCCGCGCCCATCACGGTCGCCACCAACGCTATCGCCAATGCCTCGCGCCTCGCGCTGATGAAACCTGAGGCCTGTCTGATCAACGTCGCCCGCGGGCAGTTAGTGGATCAACCGGCGTTGGTAACAGCGCTGCGGGAGAAAAAGGTCGGTGGCGCGGCACTCGATGTCTTTCCCCAAGAACCGCTGGCGCCGGAGTCTCCGCTGTGGGATGTGCCCAATCTGCTGATCACTCCGCATACGGCGGCGCTGACTGAGAAAATCTGGGACCGGCATTATGCGCTGCTCTCAGAGAATCTGCGGCGATACTTGGGTGCGCAGGCACTGCTGGGGGTGGTGGATAAGCGCAAGGGATATTGAGGGCACTTCATAGCGGCCCCGTTATCGTGTATCAATTCCGAATCCTAGAATCGCGTTCACTTCCACCGGCGCGTTTCCCCGCATCGCGGGCTGAAACTTCCAATTCGGCAGAGCCCCCAGGATCTTCGAGGTTGTCTCCTCCGCTCCCGGCTCGAGCACTCTGATGTCCTTGAGAACTCCGGAGCGATCCAGAATGCAGGTGATCACCACGCGCGTTGGGCGAAGGCCATCGGGAAGGTCTTTCCGCAAAGGTTCTGGTTCGTTCAAGGGCTCGCGGGAGGGATGCATGGCCGACGCAGGATCGGAGTACTGCATCACCGCCATCCCGAGAGATGTTTCGATGTTGATGTAATAGACGTTGTCGCCCTTCTGCCGGCCGTAGTAGTTGAACGCCCCACAGGACCTTGGGGTACAGGACACCGTAAACCCAGACCGCTTGTGATCGTTGGCGGAGGAGCGTCCTGGCCCCGATGACTCGTTGCCACCGGGGGTACCAAAACTCGGCAGCGTAATGGTATTGCCGCCCTGCACCGAGACGCCCGGAATCGCGGGTGCGCCGGTGGTGCCGCGTCCGGTCCCGCCGGCGCCCGGATAGGGCGAAATGCCAGAGTGCGCGTTTGGTTCTGACCCGGGTCCAGCGCCTTCTTTCCCGGCGCCTGAGCCTTCCCCTTGCAGTCCGCTGCCGGGCCCGTTGCCTTTGCCGTTTCAGGCCCCGCCCCCGGTCCCCCCCGGCTCC